>Ga0302321_100002541_pt1 | contig 15637 bp, 14 predicted proteins | sample Fen_T0_1_FD_202505 | JGI IMG/M metagenome (GOLD analysis project Ga0302321, IMG submission 202505) | Peat permafrost microbial communities from Stordalen Mire near Abisko, Sweden - Fen_T0_1 | ecosystem: Environmental > Terrestrial > Soil > Wetlands > Permafrost | place: Sweden: Abisko...
ACCGCCAGCACGCTCGAACTAAACAGTAAAGCGGCGGAAAGAATATCCGCCCATTCCCGCGGGGGCGTCAGTCCAACGATCAACTGGGGCACTTCCACGAAAGTCGGGCATGGGTATCAAAGGGCCCCTCGCCCGTCGACTTGTTCACGCTCGATAGGACGGATTGTCCTGCTTCGTCGCGTTGTGCAGGGCGAGAACGAGGGCTTTCAATTTTGCGGGGCTCTTGATGCCGGGCGCTTGCTCAACGCCGCTGTTAACGTCGAGGAACTTCGCTCCCGTCGCCGACACGGCCTCCGCGATGTTGTCGGGACTCAGGCCACCCGACAGAATCCATCGCTTTTCCGCGTGGTTTTCACGCAGGTGCTTGAATGTCGTCCAGTCGCCCGTAGCGCCAGTGCCGCCCAGCTTCTCCGGATGAAAAGTGTCGATTAAGAAAGTTTCGGCCAGTGGCAGCCAAGCGGGACGCAGCGGCGAACCCGGCGGGAGTCGGGGCGCCAACCATAGGCGCGATGGCTCGACGCGCTTCATCCACGTCGCCACCGTATCGATCGGCGTCTCGGGATTGAAGTGAATTTGAAAGAAATCGAAGTCGAGCTCCGCCAGCCGGGCCAGTTCGTCAGGGGTCGGTTCAACCGACACGGCCACACGCTTCCGCGGGGGAAGGCGTTCCGCCATCGCCCGATATTGCGCATGCGTCACAAAGCGCGGGGATTTCGGGTAAAAAATAAAACCAAGGTAGTCCGCGCCGACCGCATCAGCCGCGTCGGCGTCCACCAGCGAGGTGAGACCGCATACTTTGAGTCTGACTCCGTTGATCATGTGGGGAGCGCGGGGTGGATACCGGACTCAGTTCAAGTCCTTCCGAGGATCAAGTGGATTCCGCGGGCTAAAATGCATTGACCGCCTGGATGACGTGATCGACCTGCGCGTCGGTCAGTTCCGGAAAGATCGGCAGGCTCACACAACGGGCGCTCGTCGCTTCGGCCACGGGAATGCTGCCGGGCCGGTTACCGAGGGCGGCGTAGCACGGCTGCAGATGCATGGGTCCGGGATAAATGATCTCGGTGCCGATCTCGAATTTCTCCAGGTGCACGCGCAAGGCGTCGCGTTGTGGATGCAGCAGCGTGAATTGGTGCCAAACCGATTCTCCGTACGCCGGCACCACCGGCAGCTGGACGTCGGCCCGATGGATACCCGCGCGGTAGCGGGCCGCGATCGCGCGCCGACGGGCGGTCCATGGCGCCAATTGCTTGAGTTTGATGTTCAGCACGGCGCCCTGAAAGCCGTCCATGCGGAAATTAAACCCGACTTCGGTATGCGAATAACGCTTGGGCGAACCATGCACGCGCAGCAGTTGCGCATGGTCCATGACCGCCGGATGTTTCGAGACAAACGCCCCGCCCTCGCCGCATGCTCCCAGGTTCTTCGTCGGATAAAAACTGAACGTGCCGCAATCGCCGATCGCTCCCACCGGTTGTCCCTTGTACTGCGCGCCGACGGCTTGCGCGCAATCCTCGACGACAAATAGCCGATGCTCCCGGGCCAGCGCCATGATTTCATCCATGCGCGCGGGCTGGCCAAAGATGTGGACCACGACGATGCCCTTGGTCTTGGGCGTGATGGCCTTGGCGATGGCCTCCGGGCTGATGCACCAGGTGTCCGCGTCAATGTCCACAAAGACCGGGGTCGCCCCCACGTAGCTGATCCCCCAGCAACTCGACGCGAAGGTGAACGGAGTCGTGATGACCTCGTCTCCCGGGCCAAAACCGCCACAAAGCGAGGCCACGTGCAACGGCGAGGTGCCGCTGTTCATGCCGAGTGCACGCGGGTAACCGAGCGTCAGGCTGAATGCCTTTTCGAAATCCTCGACGTCCTTCCCAAGGCAGAAGCGCGTGGCATCGTAGGTCTCGGCGAGCGCGGCCAGTACCTGGGTGCGAAGGCCCTGATGTTGAAGTTTCAGATCGAGGAACGGGACTTTCATTTTGGTTTCTCCACTAACGCACACGATTTGGACACGAATTCAATTCGCGCTTTTCCCAGTGGGCGGTCGCGGGTCTAGGAACTCAATTTCTCCTTGAGGGCGGCCACCAACGAATCGAGGGACGCCTCCTCCGCCTCAAAATCCACGGGCAGACCCAGTTGTTTCATCGTCGCGGTCGTCGTGGCGCCGATGCTGCCAGCGAGCGGACGCCGGGCCTTGGGCGCGAGCTTCAACGCCGCGGCCTGGTCGAAAAACGATTGTACCGCCGAAGGGCTGGCAAACAACAGGGCATCGGCCCCCTTCGCGCGAAAATCCCCGGCGACCGGATCATTGGAGAGATCGGTTTCCTCGGTCTTATAGACAGGCAGACAATCCACGATGGCCCGATCCTCTTCCAGTTTTTGCACGAGGATTTCGCGGTTTAAATTGCCGGTCACAACCAAGATTTTGGCGCTGTCCATCGACTCGCGCGCGATCAGTTCCTTGGCGAGTTCCTCGCCGCTGGCTTTCTTCGGCTGCAACTCGACCCGCAGGTGCAAATCGCGCACGGCCGCCGCGGTGGCCTCACCGACGACGGCGATCCGCGCCAGTCCGAATGCGCGAATGTCATCATGCACGCGGCGAAACTCCTCAAAGAAGTATTTCACACCGTTGACGCTGGTGAAGATCACCCACTCGTAGCTGCCAAAGCCTCCGAGCACCTCGGCGAGCGTGTCGAGATTCACGTCCTTTTTCACCTGGATCAGCGGCAGTTCGATCACGGAGGCGCCGAGCGCCTCGAGTTTCAGCCGCCATTCGACCGACTGGTCGCGTGGTCGGGTGACAACAATCCGGCGACCGGACAGGGATTTTGCTTTCGCTTCAGGCATGGAAATTCAACAGGCCAAGGAGCCGTTTCGCCGCGGCCGCCGGCGCGGCGTAGTCAGCCGGGATGAGCGGCAGCGTCCGGATGCCGGTCTTTTCGTGGAAGAAATGCAGCGTGTCGTTGACGACATGGGCCGCAAAGGCGATCTGGCAGCCGCCGCCCACGGCCGCCTGGATGGCGCGCTCGATTTCCACGCCCCGGGAAGTGGCCGCGTCGAGCGCGCCGGCAAACATTCCCGCGTCGGCACTCCGGCACTGGATCGCGATCGCCCCCTGCCCCACGGCCGGAACACTCTCGGCGAGGCTCAACGGTCGAAAGACCACGCCGGGCCAGCTCCGGATTCCCAGCCGATTCATCCCGGCCGCCGCCAGGATGGTGGCGTCCGCGAGCCCGCTGGCGATTTTCTTCAGGCGCGTGTCCACGTTGCCACGGATCTCGGTGAAGCTGGCGCCGGGAAAGAGGCGCTTGATCTGCAGTTGCCGGCGCGGGCTGCTGGTCGCGATCGTCTTCGGTTCGGCCACGCCCTCGCGCAGAACCAGCACGTCGCGGGTGTCCTCGCGAGGCATGAACCCCGCCACGGCCAAACCGGCGGGATTCTCCCCGGGCAAATCCTTGCAGCTGTGCACCGCCAGGTGCGCGTCACCGCGAAGCAAGGCCTGTTCAAGTTCCGCGGTAAAAAGTCCCTTGCCCCCTTGCTTCGCCAACGACCATTCAGCCTGCCGGTCACCGGTCGTCACGACCTTGAGCAACTCAACCTCAGCTCCCGGAATGGCTTCCCTTATACGGGCGGCCACCATCTCGGATTGCACGAGGGCCAGTGGGCTCTTGCGGGTGGCGAGGATAAACTTCATGGTTCGAGGCCGGGGATGACGTTGATCGAAAAGGCGATTGGGATTAAAACCTGCCCAGCTCCGGCGGGCTGCAGCGCGGCATCCTTCGCAGGCTTGCCGAACCGAAGCTCGTTCAGAGCGCAGGCTGGTGGACGATGAGGGACTCGAACCCCCGACACCCTCGGTGTAAGCGAGGTGCTCTAACCAACTGAGCTAATCGTCCGGAAACCGTCAAGAAACGGCATGGGTTGGGAACCGGCAAGGAGAAAGGCGGCCGGCCCGCGCGGTCCCGCTCAGGCTTTGAGCGGCAGGCCGAGCTCGATCATTTTTTCCGCGGTCTGAATCGCGTTGAGCGCCGCCCCTTTCCACAGGTTGTCGCCCGACACCCACAGGGCCAGTCCGTTGTCCAGGGCCGTGTCGAGTCGGATGCGACCCACGCCGCACTTCTCCTTCCGGCTGAATGCCAGCGGCGTCGGGTAGGCGTTCTTCGTCGGCTCATCGATCAGCTCGGCTCCCGGAAACGCCGCGATCGCCTCGCGCGCAGCCTCAACTGAAACGGGACGGGCAAATTCCGCGTTGATCGCCACCGAATGCGCGCGGACCACGGGAACGCGAATGCAGGTGGCGGACACCTTGAGGTCGGGCAGGCCGAGGATCTTGCGGCTTTCCGCGCGCATTTTCGTTTCCTCTCCGGTGTAACCGTCCGCCCCAAACGAATCGATGTGCGGGATCAGGTTCTGGAAGATCTGGTGCGGGTACACCTCGCGCGGGAGCGGCTGGCCGGCGACGTGGGCTTTCACCTGCAACTCAAGTTCGGTCACGGCATCCGCTCCGGTGCCCGACACGGACTGGTAGGTGGCAAAAAATGCGCGTTTCAAGCCGAACGCCCGGTGCAGCGGATAAAGCGCCATGAGCGCGACCGAGGTCGAACAATTCGGACTCGCAATGATGCCCTGGTGCCGGCGAAGGGCGTCGGCATTGATTTCCGGCACCACCAGCGGGACGTTCGGGTCCATGCGAAAAGCGGAGCTCTTGTCGATCACCAGGCAGCCGCGCTTCACCGCCTCCGGGGCCAGTTGTTTCGTCACGGACGTCCCGGCGGCGAAGAAGGCGAGATCGAGTCCGGCAAATGCTTCGGGCTTCGCCTCCATGACCGTGACCTGCTTACCGGCAAATTCAATCGTGCGACCCGCCGAGCGCGCCGAAGCCAGCGGCCTCAGCTCGGCGATGGGAAATTTGTGGGCCTGCAACAGGGCAATCAGTTCTTGACCGACCGCTCCCGTGGCGCCGACGATTCCGACTCGATAAGATTTATTGCTCACAGTGAATGAAATGTTGAAACGGTCCAAAGAAAGGTGCACCGCGCTGGGAATCAAGCCGACAGCGCGGGTTATGACAGTTTCCATTGCCCAGCAACTGCTTGGATTTTACCGCGAAAACACGCTGGTTCGCTCGTTTGTCGTTTCCACGTCGCTGCGGCCTCCTTCGAACGTCAAGGATTCCCTCGGCACGCCCCGGGGACTGCATCAGATCGCGGATAAAATCGGGGCCGGCGCCCTCCCCGGTACGGTATTTAAGGGACGGGTCAATCTCGGCCAGCACTTTAACGAACTCGACGAGGAGGAGAATTCGCGAAACCTCATCACGACAAGAATTCTACGACTGCGTGGTTTGGAACCCGGAGTGAATTCCGGCGGCAACGTGGACTCGTATGACCGCTACATCTACATCCACGGGACCAATCACGAATATCGGCTGGGGACACCGGCCAGTTCGGGTTGTGTCCTGATGAACAATATCGAAATCATCGAGCTCTTCGATGAAGTCAGGACAGGCGACCAGGTTTGGATCGAAGACTGACTAGGACAGTTCCACGGCCGCGCCGATCGCCGGCCACGGCACCACGCGTTGCAGCGCGGTGAGTAATTCGGCCCCGGTCATTGGCTTCGCCAAAAAGATCAGCCGCCCCGGCTCCTCGCGGATTTCGGACCGCTCAGCCACGATGCCACTCATCGCGATGATGCGACAATCCGGATTGATCGTGCGCAATTCCCTGATCACGTCGGGACCCTGCATCCCCGGCATCATCATGTCGGTGATCACAACCTGCACCTGGTTCCGGTTGATGCGGTAGAGTTCGAGACCGGCCGGTCCGTCCTCGGCGACGATTGACTCGTATCCGTAGGCCTTGAGGAGCGCCGATACAACCTCACGGACGGCCGCCTCGTCATCGATGATCAGAATCGTCTCACCCCGACCGCGGGGCATTTCGAAAGGAATCGAGCTGACGGATGCCACCGCCTTGGCGACGACGGCCGGAAAATACAGGCTGAACTCCGTGCCCCGCCCGAGCTCGCTTTGCACCTGCAGAAAACCACCGTGGGCCTTGATGATGCCCATCACGGTGGAGAGCCCCAAACCGGTGCCTTTGCCCGCCACTTTCGTCGTGAAAAACGGATCGAAAATCCGGTCGATCAATTCGGCCGGAATACCCGTGCCGGTGTCGGCTACTGAAACGAGCACGTGAGCTCCTGGATGGGCACCCGGATTGGACTGGGCCAGGGTTTCGCTCACGTAGACATTTCGCGCCGCGATGCGCAGCCGACCGCCGTTCGGCATCGCGTCGCGGGCGTTCACGCCCAGATTGATGAGCACTTGGCTCAGCTGCGTCGAGTTCGCGACGACGAACCACAGGTCGACCGGAATCTCTGTTTCTAAGATGATGGCGCGCGGAAGCGTCTCCTTCAGCAGGGCGAAGACCTCCTTGATCACCAACCGGGGCTGCAACTGGCTCCGCTCGCCCTCCGCCCCGCGGGCGAATGCCAGGACTTGGCGCACCAGCGCGGCGCCGTGTTGGGCGCTGGTTTCGACGACGTCGAGCAACCGGTTGGCATCGTCGTCCTTCGAGTTTTCGCGGAGCATCACGACCGCCATCAGGATCGGCGTGAGCACATTGTTCAGATCGTGCGCAATTCCGCCCGCCAACGTTCCGATGCCTTCCAACCGCTGCGAACGCAGCAACTGGGATTCCAGTTTTTTCTCCTCTGTGACGTCCGTGTTGATCAGCAGCACCGATTTAGGCTGATTGGCCGCATCCCGGACCAGGGTCCAACGACTGACGATGTGGCGGATGCCCCCATTGGTGCCCGCCAGTTGGAGTTCGTGGGTCCAGGCGCCGCTCGCATGAAGTTCCTTCAGGGCCTCGGGAATCAACGCTTGATTGAACAGGCCAAAAATCTCCTGCAGCTTCTGCCCACGCCCCTCATCGCCGATCCAACCGAACAACTCGTTCGCACTGTGGTTCCAATAGGTGACCCGCCCTTCCATATCGGTGACGCAGATCGCATCGCGCGCTTTGTCGAGCACCTCCGCCTGCTCGCGCAGGTGCTGCTCGGCCCGCCGCCGCAACTGATGTTCGCGGCGCTGCTCGAGCGCGGTCCTAATCGCGGGGATCAACCGGCCCGGCCGGTCCTTGATCAAACAATCCGCCGCGCCACGATGAAGCGCCTCCATGGCACGGTCTTCCCCGATCGTACCCGACAGAAAAAGAAATGGGGTCGCCGAGCCATGCTTTTTTGCCATCTCCAGAGCCTCCAGACCGTTAAACTCCGGCATCGAGAAATCCGAGATGATCACGTCAAATTCCTCGTGCAGCAGGGCCGAAACAAACTCCTCCTTCGTCGCCACTCGCCTGATCTTGCAGTCCGGCCACTCGGCGCAAACTTGCCGGCTGACCAAGTCCCCGTCAGCGGCATTGTCTTCCAAATGCAACAACCGCAACGTGTGGGAAAATGGTGCACTGGACAACATGGGCGTCGGTCGGTCTTGGTCTTCTGCTAAATAATTAATTGTGGATAAGGCCTACGGAAAATGCCTGCTCGAATGACACCGCGCCTTTGGGCCTGGCCTTGCCGGGTGCCAGGTAAGGCAGAGTACTAGCGAAACCGATTTATAAAAAAATGAGGAAGAGCCCGGGTGGCTCAAGAACGAACCTCTAGGGATTTGTCTCTACGAGGAAACCCTGGTTTCGCGCCGCGCCAAGCCACAGGTGGCATGGTGAATCCAAATATTAGCCGACGGCGCGCCGGGTTCCTCCGGCGTTAATTCAGTCGTCTTGCCCGTACTCCGCTCTCCCTGACTCCGTCAATTGGCAAGCATCCTTACGGCGCCCTTGATGTGAATCCCCCACGAGCGCTCATGGCGCCTAGGCTTCTAAAAATGACTTGGCGCCAAACCAACATCCGCCCTGCCGCGCACGGGCTCAGCCCCAGCGGCGTAAAATTGTTACAGACTGGTAAACTAGAAACGCTCGCACCCACGAGGTTTGAACGATTCCGAACGATCTGCGTCTTTCACTACGTAGTCGAAAGGTCTGCTTGGTGTTAGTAAGGGCCGTCCAGGGGTGGGCGGCCCTTATTTTTTCGCCAACGGAAAGTCGAATTCCCTGCCATCGGTAGTCCGCAGAATCTTAGCGCGACCTCGATAACGTCTCGCCAAACGGGGCGCTGCGATTTTCCCGCCTTACCTCCGATCAAGTGGCACGTCTAGGGCTTTTCCTGGCGGACTCGCTTGAGCCAATCCTCCGGAACCGGGACGATGCAAATGTTCATGGACCGCTTGTTCTCCGACAACAGCGCGCACTGAATTTCAATTTTCGTACTGTCGGCGCTGAAGGTCGGATGAATGTGATCGGCCGCCGTGGTCAGGTGACCCAGATCCGCCAGCAGCATCATTTCCCCGGTCTGGCGGTCGATCAGCCAAAGGCGGTACAAAAAATCGTCGGCGCAGGCCCAGCGGCCGTCCGGTGAACCGTTGACATGCCAGACGGAACGTCCCGGGTTTCCCATCGGAACCTGGCCGATGATTCTCATTTCGCGCGTGCGGAGGTTGACGATGCCCAGGCCCGTCGGATGGTCGCCGGAACCTGACGGCCCCCAAGGATCCGGCTTGTCGACCCCCACTCCGGGAGCGCGATGGGCCAAGATCGCAATCGCCACCTCGTCCTTCGTGACCACCGCTTCGTGGGTGATCCATTCGTAACCTGCCTCGGGGTAAAGTGGACGCAGCCCCGTGCCGTCGGCGCGGACCGTCCAGGTGCGTTGCGGAGACTTGCCGCCGGTTTCCCAGCAAAACACGATCTCCCCCGGCACCCAGGGATTGGTCTGCACGTGGCCGATTTGAAATGGCACTGCGACGATGAACGAAACCTCACCGGTCTTCAGGTTCATTTTGCCCAAGCCCGTGGGACCGGCCCCCATATTGCGCGGACCAAAGGTGGACTCGATTTTTGTACCTGGTGCCAGGTGGCGGGCCGCCTCCTCCTTTCCCACGCGGAAGTAGGCAAACTCCTCGGTGCAATCGAGCGCCATGTCGCCGCCCGCGCCCCACGTCATCGGGATCGAGCCACACACCTTCTCATAGACATCGGCACGCTTGAGATGGCCGGAAGCGCTGTCGGAAAAAAGCGCCGCCAGATCCACTCTGACGATTTCCGCGGGCCCGGTGGGTGCAACCGGCTCACCCTTCGCGGTCTTGGCGGCCGCTGAGGCTTCCGCGGGCGCCGCCGCGGCTGCAGGCTGACGCAAGAAGTAGAGACTCATCGAATGGTCCGCGAGACACAGCATGCCGGAATATCCGCCCTCGGTTACCTGCACGATGTCCCCGGTTCGCTCGTTCACTGCCATCGCCTGGCCGCGCACGCGACTCGATCGGAAAACGACCCATTCGCCATCGGAGGCCCACTGGTGATGCGTCTGGTATATTTTGGAATCTCCCACTGGCTTGCTCGTCAGAAAAGTGAGCGGCACACCCGTTACCGGGTCGGACACCACCTGGCGTTCGGAAGGAAATCTCGTCCCAATCTGCGCCAGGGCACTCCGGTTCTGCAGGAAAACTGAGACGACAAAGAGAGCGAAAACAGCGAGAGTTCTTTTCGGTAGCATCGGAATTAGGGATTCGACAGGGGTAATGTTCAACGCCCAGCGGGACGGGACTGTAGGAAGACGTTGTTCTCCTCCCATGGTATCACTTTATCCGCCCGCCGCAACGACCGCCGGAATCGCGAATCGTATTCCTCTTCGGACAGTCTGATTTCATTCCCGCCTGCGTGGCAAACAATGCGACATGGTTCAACGGACGCCCGCTCGCCGGTTCTGCTTCGCCGGAATTGTCTCCCCTCGGTCCATTGCTTCGGCCATACGGAGTTGCTCATGAAGAAAACCTTTGCCCTGCACCCGGCCGGCGCCGACGCCCAACGCGTTGTCGAAGCCGTCAAGAACGATGTCCGCAAGTACGTGAAGCGCGAACGCCGCAAGCCCCTGCCGGAAGGAGTGGATTTCTGGGACTTCGATTGCCGAGTTGGTTCGGGACAAAGCGTATCCGAGCCGAAGCATTTGGCGGAGGTCGTCGCGGCCATCGACTCGGTTGCAGTGTCTGGCGGCACGGGAGTGTATGTAGAAATTCTGGCCAAACCCGGCCGCCGAACCAAGAAACCGGCGGATCCGATCCTCCCGGGCAACGCCGGCGCTCAACCGGAATCGCCTTCGACCGGCACGGCCACCGGGCCTAGTTAAGCCTGAAGCCGATGGCTCCGAGTTCGTTCAGATTGAACGGAGCGGAATCGAGAACTTCCTGCAATTTGCCCAGCGCCACTGCCATGGTCGGGGCATCAAACAGCGCCGCTCCGTCGTCACTGTCGTGCAGGTGCACCGCCCAGGGGCTGTCTGTTTCGGAGTTCAACTGAAACGCCGAACCGTAAAGATAATTTCCCGGCAGTCCCGGATGAGGTCCCGTACCAGGTACAAGGACCAGAGTGTGGATCGGATCGTGAGCCACGATCACTCCGTTTTTCGCCCGATGGTGGGCGACCCGGCCGGCCACCGTCAGGCGCAAACTTTCCGCTCGTGGCTGCCGCGCAGTGGGCAGGGAATGCAGATAGCGGTCAAAAATGCTCTTGTTGGACTCGAGCTGCTCGGGTGCGATCGCACCTGCGATCAATTCGGTCAGATTCGAGGCGTAAAACAAAGGCAACCTGGCCAGCGAGCGAGCAGTGACATGCCCGTCCTTGTGGTCTGCATCGGGATAGGCCTGGTGCGACGCGTAGAGCCGCGTCAGGGCATCGCGATAGGCCGGCGTGAAGGGCACGGCACCAATGGGACTGTGCTCGATCATGTCCAGGACACTATGATCAAACTGCGCATGGGGATCTTGGGGCATGCACGAACAGATAGCTGCCGCCGCGCAAGATTACGAGCTCATCCCAAGGGATTCGGCGATCGCCCGGACGCGCTCCGTCGAATCCCGGGAGCTTAAGCCGCCTCAAGCACCCGCCCGCACCGGCTTAAGACTCGCCTAGGTTTTCCCGACGATCAGGCAGCAACCGATCGGAATAGCCCTCGGAATGCATCACTCGGGTTGCCTGCGATCGCCTCGCTTGCCCGAATCGTCGCGGTCCGCGTTCGCGGGCGGTGAGACCGGTGCTGGCCGGGGCGGCGCAACCTGGCTGCGTTGATTGGCGGGAGGAGCAGGTGGTTGGGCACGCGGCGGCGGGGTCGGTCGGCTTTGAGCTTCCGGGGAATTGCGTCCCGCGTCAGGCCGATCGGGCCGGGGCGAATTCTGTGGATCGCGTTCGCGGTGATACGCCGGAGGAGGCGTCGAAGGCACCGGCTGCGTTGGCGCCTGGATCGTCGGCTGATTCGTCGGCTGGTTCAGAATTGGAGGCGGATTGACCGTCTCGGGAGAACGCACTTGTTCCGGCGCCCGCCCATGCGGTGGGCGCGGTGCTGGTTGAGCACCGTTCTCGCCCTGGACGCGTTTTGTCCGGTCGCCATGGTCACGGTCGCCTTTCGTCCCGTCGGTTCGCCCGGGCCAATCGAGGTTTGGCGAGGGAGGGCGGTCAACCCGGTTATTGGAGAATGGCTGCGGACGTGCCACCTCTGGACGAGGGCGGCCACCTTGGGGTCTGGTCGGATGATCCGCCCTCGAACGCGACTGCCAGGGTTGGAAGTGATAGTCGTGATCCACATAATTGCGTTGGCCGGGATAGACGGGGCGGCGCCAGTCATGCCGCTCGTTCCAATAACGTTCCCGATCCCGCCGGTCGATGCTCCAAATCCGGCGGCGGCCCCAGTCGAAATCATAGCCGAGCCAGAAGCCTGTCCCGTACCCGATACCAAACGTCAGGAATGGCTCATCATAAAAACCCGATCGAGGTATATAAACGACCTCTGGATCGTAGGTCGGAACATAAATCACCTCCGGCTGAGTAGGGATGATGGAAATGTTATCATCTTCCACGACCACCTGCTGCTGCGGGGTATCGATCAGTGCACCCACGGCTCTCGCCTTGCCGCGCAATCGCTGGATCGAATTCATGACGTCAGCCGGCTGCGACAGAAAGGCGTCGCCGGCTTGTTTCGTCCACGCGAGATTATGATCCATCCAACGGATAATGTCTGGGTAATGGATCAAAGCCCTGACACTGTCATCCCACGGCTCGCTCTCGGCCTGCGTCGGGTCCCGGTTCTCATCCAGAAATCGAGCTGCCAGGACTATGTCTGAGGGTACGGTGGCCGCGGGAAGAATCAGGGCCACAAGTGCGTCTGGATAGAGTGCGATCGGACCGAACAGCTGGTCCAATTGCTCGGGCGGTCTAATCGGCAAAGGCTCGTCGGCCAATGCTCGCGCGCCGATCACAAGGCAAAGAGCCAATAAATGGAAAAACCGGGTCTTCATGGTGCTGCTCCTGGGGTTGGATTGATCTGACTGGGTTAAGACGCTTCGGTGCCCTCGGATATTCAACTTATTACAGTACCCGGAATCTTCCGGGGGATTTGTAATCAAGCTATCCGACGGGCCCGAAAGCGCCAGAGCCAATCATGCCTCTCGCCCAAGGGTTGTTGGCACATTTGGATTCTAACCGATTTTCGGCCGGCGCAAAAATCGGACGAATCTTTACTGATTACTGTTCGAAGACCTTCTCAATTTCGCCGACTTTCTTCTGAACGCGGCCGTCGGACTTGTCCGAGGCTCCTTCCGCCTTCAGTCGCTCATTTCCGGTCAGTTTCCCGGCGGCGGTTTTGAGTGAGCCCTTCACTTCCTTGGCGGTACCTGCGATCTTGTCTTTGGAACTGGATTTCATGTTTTGGTTGGTTTTTTGGTTTTTGGTTGAATCGGCTGGGGTCCCTTCGACCTAGCTGTGCCGATCGGCGGAATTTTGAATCCCCTCGCCTGCCTTCTCGATGTCCTTCCCTGCCCCTTTGACGGTTTGGCAACCGGACAGGCCGCAAAGCGCGACGAATAGCGCCACCAAGGTGGCGAGCTTGAATTTGGATGATGAATTTGTCATGCGCCTTCCCTTTTGCATCACTTGTGCCACAACGAAAAAGCCTCACCCAAACAACTCTCAATCATGGAATAATACCAGCATCGCTGAACCGTCGGTCCGATCTTTCGGAAAAATCCACCGCATGATGCACGATGCCCCCGGCCCAGGAGGGCAATTTGCGCGGGAATCGTTTTTCCTCGCGTTTGGTCGTTTTCAACGCGGCATTCCGGCCATGCCGTTTAACAACCTCGGACTCTATTCCAGCATCGTGCGAGCGGTCGTCACGAAGGGTTATGGCGAACCCACCCCGATCCAACAGCAGGCAATTCCGGTAGTGCTAAGCGGCCGCGACCTCATTGCCTCGGCCCAAACCGGAACCGGAAAAACCGCGGCTTTCGCGTTGCCGATTCTGAACCGCCTCGGTCCGCACAAGATGCCCGCGCCTCGAGTGCTCGTTTTGGAGCCTACCCGCGAGCTCGCCGCGCAGGTGGATGAGGCGTTCCGGGAGTTCGGCAAATACACCGACCTGCGCACCGCCCTGATTCACGGTGGCGTCGGCTACGGCGCCCAGCGCAATGCCCTTCACAAGGGCAGCGACATCGTCATCGCCACGGTCGGCCGGTTGATGGAGTTCCTGCAGGAGCGCGCGCTTCGCCTCGACCACCTGCAGGTCCTCGTTCTCGATGAGGTCGACCGCATGCTCGACATGGGATTCATCAATGACGTCAAAACCATCGTCGGCCTCTGCCCGAAAAAGCGGCAAACGCTCTTCTTCTCGGCCACCGTTCCACCTGAAATCGAAGCGGTCGCGCGGTTCGCCCTGAATGACCCGATCCGGATTGCCATTGGTCGTGCTCGTTCCGTCAACGAATCTGTGACGCACGCCATCTATCCCGTGAGCCCCGGCCTGAAATTTTCGCTACTCCTCGCCCTGCTGGAGAAAACAAATTTCCACAGCGTCCTCGTCTTCACCCGGACCAAACACGGGGCCGACAAGATCGCCCTCCGTCTCAAGCAGGCCGACCACTCGGTGGCCGTCCTGCACGGGAATCGCAGTCAGTCCCAGCGCACCGCCGCCCTGAAGGGATTCAAGGACGGCCAATACGAGGTGATGGTTGCCACCGACATCGCCGCCCGTGGCATCGACGTGGCCGGCGTTTCCCATGTGATCAATTATGATGTACCGATGACCCCCGACGACTACGTCCACCGGATTGGTCGGACCGGCCGGGCGGCGGCCGTGGGTGATGCATTCACGCTGATGACCCCTCAGGAGGCCAACGACGTCCGCGGGATCGAGCGATTTATCAAGGCCACCATCCCGCAGATTAAACTCGAGGGCTTCGACTACCAGGCCGCGCCGCCCCCGTCGGCCGCAGGCGAATCGGATTTCCGTGGTGGTCGTCGCCACCGCGGCGGTGGCCGCGGTCGACCCGGGTCGGGCGGCAGCGGCGCCCACGCTCCGGCCGCCTCCCACCCGAAAGGAAAGCCCGGCGGCCACTGGCACAGCGGTGGGAGACATTGAGGCGCAACGCTTCTGCCGACCTCGTGCCGTCCGCGGTTCCGACCAACCATCTTTGATTCAATGATCGACACCCTCCTGACCCATCCTGGCGGCGCGCATAAGGACGAATTTCTCGCCTGCAGCGTGCTCCTCGCCCTTTATCCCGTTCCCATCGTCCGGCGTGAACCGACCGCGGAGGATCTGGCGAACCCGCGGGTTTGCGTCGTCGATGTCGGCCACGCTCATGACCCGGCCCGGAATAATTTTGATCACCACCAACTGCCAAAGGATCATCCGCCAACCTGTTCCCTGTCCCTGGTCCTGCAGCACCTCGGTCTATACGAGGACGCGCGCCAGTTTTGCGAATGGCTGGAGCCGGCCGAATGGTTCGATTGCCGCGGCCAGGTGACGACCGGCCGGTGGCTCGGCGTCTCAACCGAAAATCTCACCAAACTAAATTCCCCGATCGACGTCACCCTTCTGCGCCGATTCGCGTTGAGCAAACGAATCGAACGCGGCGATCCGCTCTGGGAAGTCATGCGGATGATCGGGGAGGACTTGCTGCATTATGTGAAGTCCATGCGGGCTCGCCTCGACGCGCTTGGCCAATCCGCCCAAATCTGGGAAGTCGATCTCGCCGGCCATCCGGCGAAAATCCTTTTTCTTCCGCGGATTGAGCCGCTCCCCGAGGAACCTTCGATGGGTATCGATCAGTTTGTCGATAGCCGCGGACTCTCCCGCGAGTTGGTCGGAACCATTTACCCGGATCGCCGCAGCACGGGCTACGGGCTCTCGCGTTTTCGCGACAATCCTCGCCTGGATTTTACCCGCCTCGCCGGCGAGCCGGACGTGCACTTCACGCACGCCCGAGGCTTCGTGGCCAAGACTTCAGCGCACGACGTCAAGCGGCTTCGCGAGCTGGCCATTCAGGCCGGTGTGGCGCCACGCGCGTAATCGGCGCAGCCGCCATCCGGTCGCTTCTGACTTCTCCTTGGGCCACACCCGATACTGTCCGCGCTGCCGGGACCCTCACGCAATCGACAGTAATTCCACCTCAAACACCAAAATCGAATTCGGAGGAATTGCTCCCGGATATCCGGCCGCCCCGTAGGCGAGCTCCGGGGGCAGCGTC
>Ga0302321_100002542_pt1 | contig 15635 bp, 19 predicted proteins | sample Fen_T0_1_FD_202505 | JGI IMG/M metagenome (GOLD analysis project Ga0302321, IMG submission 202505) | Peat permafrost microbial communities from Stordalen Mire near Abisko, Sweden - Fen_T0_1 | ecosystem: Environmental > Terrestrial > Soil > Wetlands > Permafrost | place: Sweden: Abisko...
AAGGCGATCCTGGGCCAGACCCTGACGGCCGACGAGGGCGGCTCGCGCGCGCAGGCCGATGTCCACAAGCAGATTCTGGAGACCCTCTGGAAGTCGGACGACACCTTTGTCGCCGGCGTCCTGACCGACCTGTTCGACCTGGTCACCTACGTCAACTTTGGCCGGTCCGTGATCGGTCCGGTGGCGGTGGTCGGTGAGTCGATGGGGCTGGAGCGCATTGAGCGCGACGGCAAACTGCGGGACCTGCTCGGGGTGAACTTCACCGATGCGTACCTGATGGACAACTACGACCTGTCGGAGTTGGACTTCATCCGTAGCGCTCCCCTGAAGCCCTTGCCCCCAGCCGACCCGACCATCGAGGTCTCTGCCCGTGCGCCCGATGGGGCTCCTACGGCGACCGCCGACGTGGACCTGAAGGCTGGGTACGAGCCTTCCGGATCCTCTGCTGGCGCCCGTCCGCAGCCCGAGGACGGCCCTTCGCGTGTTTCACCGAAGGTAGGTGGCTCCCGGAAGTCGGAGGCCGCCAAGACCACCCAGGAGAACAGGGACAACCACCGCAACCGAGGAGACAAGAAGTGACGACTCTCATCAAGAAGAATGGCCAGGCGCCTGAAGTGGAGTTTGACCGCGACTCCGACGAGGGGCGCGACGAGATGATCCAGACCGACTGGTTCAAGATCTTCCGCTCGGGCGACTACCCGCAGTTCGAGGTGGACGAGGAGAAGGTTGAGGAGATCGCTTTCGAGTTCAACCAGTCGGGCCGTCGGCCGCCGATCGTGTTCGATCACCTGACCCCAGCCGACTTCGACAAGAATGCGAAGCCTGGCGCCGCAGCTGGGTACATCGTGGCCCTGCGTGCGGTCGACGAGGACGACCCCCGTTTTCTGGGTAAGAAGGCGTTGGAGGCGAAGGCGAAGGTTTCTTTTTGGGCGTCCTACCGGACCCGGAGCGGCGAGTACCGCAACCTGTCGGTCGGTCTCTACAAACACGACAGCCATGAGGACGGCAAGACTCGTCTTGCCCTCCACCACCTGGCGCTTCTTGGCGCCGCACCTCCGGCGGTCGAAGGATTGCCCGAAGTGATTTTCCGCGAATCAATCGATTCGAAAGAGGAAAAGGTTTTATCCTTTGCTCAACAGGGGTATGGGATTCCACTTCCTCGCCCCACGGAGAATCCAAACGCCATCCAACGGGAGTCCAAAGTGGAAACCATCAACTTCAGCGAGCACCAGGCGCTTTTGAAGGCGCGCGAGGGCGAGCTGACTCTCGATCACCAGAAGGAGATCCAGACCTTCAGCGAAAAACTGAGGACTGCCGAATCGGAGGTTGCCACCTTCCGTTCGCAGCTGGAGACCTTTCAGGCCGAGCTCCCGACCAAGCTGGAGCAGGCCCGCGCCGAAGGCGTCGAGGCCGGCAAGACTGCGGCCTCCGTCGAAGCCGAAGCCAACTTCAAGGCCCAGACCGAGAAGTCGGAAGTCGTCGTGTTCTGCGAAGGCCTCCTGAAGACCGGCAAGGTGAACCAGAAGGAGTTCGCCCCCGAAGGCAAGCTCTCGATGGTCGACACGATCCTGTCGATCCCGGCCGGCCCTGCCCGTGAGTCCTACCGCGAGCTGCTGTCCGCCCGTCCTGCGCTGCCCGGCACTCCTGGCGCACCGGTGGCGGCGTTCCGCGGCGAAGGCGTGGATCCCGCCAACATGACCGCGGAGGAGAAGGAAGCCAAGGTGTCGAGGGAGGCCAAGGCCGCCGTCGCCCGTGGCGAGTTCAAGAACTTCCGCGAAGCATTCCAGTCCCTCAGCAAGAAGGAGGCCTAAGCCATGGCCGCAGGATTCGGTTCTCTCAACGACTCGCGCCTTCTGGACGCGGGCACCTACTACGCCGGGCAGGTCGTCAAGACCTCGGGCGCCGTCGCCGGCAACTTGATGAACGTCGCGGCTGACGCCGACAAGCCCGCGGGCGTGCTCCAGAGCATTCCCGCTTCCAGCTTGGAAGCGTCCCCCACGATGGACCCCGGCACCATCTGCGTCGCAGGTGAGGCCATCGGCCTTGCCGGTGCCGCCGTTGCCATCGATGACGACGTGGTCGTGAAGTTCGCCGCAGTCCTCGTCAATGGCGTCTCGGTCGTGGGAACTTTGGTTCCCAAGTCCGCCGCCGGGTACGTCGTCGGCAAGGCCCTCACGGCCGCAGCCTCCGGCGAATTCTTCCAGCTGCTTGTCAACATCAGAAAGGAGCCCGCGTAATGCTTCCCACGCAACTGCCCAGGCGCTACCCGGCGCTCTCCACCTACGCCCTCGAGTTCCACAACCCGGAATTCGTCGGCGACATCCTGTTTCCGATCATCGAGTCGGAAACGAAGGACATTCGGTACGGTCGGCTGGACAAGCTGAACCTGTTCCAGAACATCGACGACACCATCGGCAAGGATGGTGAGGCGAACGAAGTCGGCTTTGGTGCCGATCTGCAGTACGCCATGATGAACAACCACGCTCTGAAGACCACGATCTCTCGTGAGGATTCGGAGGACGCAGAGCTGTTCATCAACGTCGCGATGGACCAGGTCAAGGTCCTGACGCACGCGTTGTCGCTCCGTCGCGAAGTCCGCCAGTCCAGCCTGCTGTACAGCAAGCTGGTCGCCGCGGGCCGCAACACGGACAACAACGCCGCGAAGTGGTCGGACTACTCCGGCTCGGCCCCGGACATCGTCAAGCAGATCCGCGACCTGCGCAACGGCGCCCTCTACCCCTTCACGCACCTGGTCCTGCCCAAGCAGGTCTACATCGTGTTGGAGCGGGCTCCGTCGCTGCTCAACCAGTGGTACTCTGGCAACACCGGGACGAAGATTCTCTCGAAGGAAGAGATCGCGAAGACCCTGGGCTTCGACGCGGACAAGATTGTGATTCCGGACGGTCGCCTCACGACCGTCCGCCGGCCGACCACCTACACCGGGAACATGAGCGACCTGTCGCGCATCTGGGGCAACCACGCCTTCCTGATGCGCGTCTCGCCCAACGTCCCCAACCGGGCCGAGCCCGGCTGCGCGTACCAGTTCCGGCGTCGCTGGAACAAGGGCGTCGTGGGCGACAACATGCAGGTGCGCGCCTGGTACCTGCCGAACAAGGGTCTCGGCGGCGCCGACGTCGTGCAGCAGGAGTACCAGTCGCTGGACCTGGTCCTTTCCACGGAAATGGGCTACGTGCTCCAGAACTGCGTCTGATCGACCGCTCTCCGGTCAGGTAGCAGAAGGGTCCAGGGGTTCGCCTCTGGGCCCTTTTTTGTTGCCTTCTCCGCGAGCCTTTGCCAGGGCGGAGCAGATCTCTTTCCAGGTTTCCGGCGCGTCCTCGGTGTCGTACTTGTCCCAACGCTCCGCAACCGTCGTCAGGGCAGACAGGAGGTCCGGAGCGGCCGCGATGAGGTTTCCATCCTCCGTGGTTCCCAGGAGCTCGCAGATCAGGTCGCCGGTGGCAGCCTCTTCGATTGCGATGCCTCCGCCGTCTTCCTCGGCGAGCCGGTCTTCTGAGATTCTCCATTGCCCGGCCGCGTATTTCGTTTCCATCAGAAGCCTCCCAGTCCGATTCTGCACCCCATGTTCATCAGGTCACGCATCTCGATGGCGCACTCCTGGCAGAGCGTCTTGCTGTTGACTGTTTTCATCTCGTGGCTGGTGCCTCCGCAAGCCTGGCATATCTTCGGCTCAATGAATTCCTTGGCAGCCTTCCAGCCCTCCTTGTAGTGGAATCCTTCCTCTGCTGGCGCCTCGCCTTCCTTGTGCTTGCTGAAGGCTTCCAGGAAATCGAGGTAGCCCTTGTCGCACTCCTCCTGGGCGGCCAGGGATCTGGAAAAGCGTCCGACGCTCCTCAGTCCGCTGGTGGGCTTTGCTTCAGAAGATTCTGTCATGGAGTTCCCCTTCTTGCTCCACCTCTTCGTCGAGGCGTCTGGTTTCTGCCCACAGCTTGGCAAGTTGGTCCGCTTCCCGGCCGGCGTCGAGCGGGCTCTCGCGGAGCGTCCTGGTGAAGTAGGTCTCCTCAAGTTCTTTGTCGTGGATCCCGGGGACCCACCAGCGCCGGGTCTCCACAACTCGGAAGCTCCCGTCGCTCCGTGGTCCAAGATTCTTTCTGAACCGGCTTTTCCGTGGCGGCCGCACCATGAAGATCACGCCGAATGCGACGGTGCTTGGATGCTGGTCGAAGTTGCTGACGAGCCAGTTCTCGCCTGGTGCCCGGACATCTTCCCCCTGGGAGTCCCAGATGCGGACTCCGCCTTCGGCGACGCTCCGCCAGTCCTCGCCGTACTTTTTGCTCGTCCAGAGTTTTCCGACGCGTGGGGTCTCGAACATCTGGTGCTCGAACGCGATGCCCATCCGGATGAGGCGTGGCAGCTCTCCGCTCATCACGCGCTGGCGCACCAGCGGGGTGTAGACTTGGCTGGCTGGTTTCATCTTGCATCTTCCTTGTAGGGCTCACAGTACTCGGCCGGGATGTTCAGCCCGTAGTAGGTCAGGTCGTGGGCCAGGATGCTGTTCTTGAATCCCGTCAGCTCCTCCGCGATCTTGTTCCAGTCTCTCCAGAAGTGGTAGCTGTCGCTCGGGCCGCAGGCGGTTTGGTTGGTGACCAGCGAGCCCGCAGGGACCACGAGGTCCCACCCGTGGTACCGGCGCCTGTACTCCTTGATGGTCTTCGCCGTCTTGACGCTGATCGTGCCCTTGGTCACGTTGCATCCTTCGCGCTCATCCAGGCCCGGTTGTTGCGCCGGAGCTTGAGGTAGATCGTCCCGGTGAAGCTGCCATCCTTGGATGCGCATGCGGAGATTTGCACAGTGGTCGGTCGGCCGTTGCGTGCGAGCCTGGTCAAGAAGGCTGCATCCTTCAGGGTCTCGGCCTCCATGTTGATGGCCATGCTGCCGACGCCTTTGCAGTTGTTCGGCGCATCGTATTCGCTTATCTGGAATCTCATCCCATTTCCTTTGCTGAGGGGGCGCTTCACCCGGTACGGCGCCCCCGATCTATTTTCGTTCCGTCTTCACCAGGAGGTTCCCTTGATTCGATTCATCTTTCTCGCTTGCGCGGTGCTCTACGCCCAGGTGGTCACCCCCGACATGGTCAAGGGGGCGTTCACGAAGTCGCAGCAGCAGACGACGATTGCTGCCGCATCCCAGGCTTTGGCCGACAGTTTGGCCGTCCTGTTCAACATGGGCGGTACCGGACCTGGCGGTGGAGTCTCCAGCGTCGGTCTGGCGATGCCCGCCTCCGTCTTCACGGTCACGGGGAGCCCGGTCACGTCGATTGGCACGCTGACGGCCACCTTGGCCTCCCAGACGGCCCACAGCGTCTTCATGGGACCTTCGGTATCGACTGGCGCTCCGACCTTCCGCGCGTTTCTTCCGGGAGACATCTCGTTTCTCACCGACTCGATGACTGCTGCCCGGGCCTATTCCATCGCGAGGATCCACGACACCGCCATGGTTCTCCGGGCCACCCTTGCGGCACTGGACACGGTCAACGTGCGGCGGATCGTCCATGACACGGCGGACACGCTACGGAAGTACACCAAGGACCGGATCCATGACTCCATGGTGGTGGAGCGTCACCAGGACACGGTCACAGCGAGCGGGATCGCGCACGACACCGCGCTGATCCTTCGGACCTACGCGACCGACCGGATCCACGACACATCCCTGACGCTGCGGACGCTCATTGCGGCCCGGGGCACCGTGTCCAGTGTTGGACTTTTGGCTCCAGCACTTATGACTGCCTCTGGTTCTCCGGTGACAGGATCTGGAACGCTGGGACTTGCGTGGAATGGATCATCTGCAAGCCTTGTTCGGGCGGACGGATCCACCGTGGCGGCGACCACCTACCTCACCACAGTCTCGCCATCATTCACCGGACCACTTGTCCAAAACGGAACCACGGTGCTTGACAACTCCAAGAACCTGACGGTGCTGAGCGCGGACGTGTACGGGAAATTCACCATGCACGGGGGATCCACCTACCTGAATGGCCTGAAGGTTGATGGCCCGGATACGCTTGCCTTGCTTCCTTCGGCCAGGGTGCTTGGCACCAACGCGGCTGGCGAGATCATCAACAATAGCAGTGCGACCGAACCTGCCCTCGGATCCTCTACCGGCATCCAGGCGCTGTTCTCGAACGGATCGACGCGCTTCTTTCAGGCGGCTCCCTACCTGGACGCCCATACCACCGACTACATCGCCAAATTCGGCAGCTCCGGCGCAGGGTCCGTGACGGATTCCAGGCTGAGGGACGCGAACGATGCCAACGGTGTATGGGCCGTGGCGTCCCTGGGAGTCCAGGCGGCGGCAAGCAATGTCCTGACAGGATCTGGCCTCTATACCGGGACAGCCGTTCCCGGAAGCACGAACCACTACTGGAAGCTCCAGCTCAACACTTCGGACGGCCTCGATTTCTGGGGAACCGGGAATACTGTCAAGGGGACGATCTCCAGCACTGGGGACTGGTCTGGCAGCGCGGCTAAGTGGACCACGGGACGAACGATCTCGATCACCGGGGACCTCGCCTACACCTCCCCCTCTTTCGACGGATCCGGCAACGTCACGGCAGCGGGAATCCTGGCCAACACGATCACGGCAGGAGGCCCAACGGGATCATCCTCCGTGGTTCCGGTCATCACCTACGATGCCAAGGGCCGGTTGACGACGGTAACCACGGCCACGATCACCCCGGCAGCGATCGGGGCACAGGCGGCAGGGAACTACCTCCCCCTCGGTGCAGGCTTGAGCTACCCACTCACCGGGCCACTGGTCCTCCAGGGCGGCACGGGTGGAGTCCTGTTCTCTGGACTCTCGGAGGCTGGTTTCTGCTCCGTGAACGCTGCCGGAAACTGGTTCTCCAACTCCCAGGTAGGGGACGTGGTTCTCCGGGCGAATAGCGCCAAGGCTCTGCGGATGGGGCCTGGAAATGGCACTGGGCCGTCCACCATGGATATCACCACGTCAGGCGTTGAGGTCTACACGAATCTCAAGGTGGATGCCACCACGACCCTCGCAAGCTCGCTAACCGGGTTCCTCAAGGGCACGGCGGGCGTAGTATCGGCTGGCGGCGTTTCCGTCCCCGACCTCCCGGCGAGCATCCAGACGGTGCAGAGCCAGCCCGCCGACCAGATCCTGATTGGGAACACGACATCCGGGGCGACCAGCTCGGCAAACCTGAAGTGGACGCTGGCCGGTGGACTGGCGATCGGAGATGGTTCAACCACTGCCCTGATCCGTGAAGTTGGGGCATCACTCGCTATCAACTATGGGCGAAGCGGGTACTACAACGCCAGCCCCTACTTGTGCCCTGGGTTCACGACGGACGGGGGAACAAATCACATCGTTTCGACAAACGGAACGGATGGCACAGTGATTGGAAATGCGTCCGGCGGAATCCAGGACGACATTATTCGAATGACCGGGACTGCGGTCAGCATCTACAAACCAACGACGATTACCCCGCTTCTTACGATGACTGGCGGATTTAGTTCTGCTAACTCAGGCACATTCACCGGCTCCGCCAACCTAAACATGGGCACTGGTACGATCAACGCTGGCTCTGGTGGCATTCTCACTTCAGGCGGCGGGAACATCTCGTCCAACGGATCTGTCAGTGCCGTTACCGACATCACCACGACAGGCGGCAAGGTGCAGGGGCTCTCGGTTGCCCAGACCGTCCAGTCCGTTGCCGTCAGCACTACCCCAGCCGTCAACCTCGCGAACGGTGGCAACGTGGTCCTCGGGGCATCCGGTGTTCCTGGGGCTCTTACGGCGGCGACGACCATCACTTTTTCCAATCCGGTCATCGGCTCCACGACCCGGCTGATGTTCCAGCAGGGCACGACATCGTTCGCGGTCACGTTCACGATCTCGGGATTCACCTTCTACAGGTCCGGCAAGACGGCTGGAATTGCGTCTGGCTCCGTCGTGCTGGCCGCTGCCGACATGACGCTATCCCAGTACAACATGGTCGAGATCACGTGGCTGACAAGCACGAAGGCATTCGTCGCGCTCATCAAGATCTAGAGAAAGGGGCTCCCGAAGGAGCCCCTTGTCACATCAGCACGCGGACTTCATCGTAGAGCGGCGGGCGGTAGGTTTTCGCCAACCGCGCGAGGATCCATCGGATCACTCGACGTCCTCGCCTTCTTCGATCCCGTCGGGCAGCGCCTGGTCTTCGCCTGGGTCGCCGTCTAACGTGGGGCTGAGGTCGCGCACGGCCAGTTCCAGGATCTGTTTGTTCATCTGGCCCTCGATGTCGAGGTACTTGATCCAGAGGTTCCCGCGGCCTGCCTTGACCGCCTCGATCAAGGTGATCTTCTCGGGGTCGTCCGTGAAGAAGACTTTCAGTTCGGCCGTGGTGACGAACAGGAAGCCGGGGGCCGACTTTTCCTGGCGCTCGGTCATGTAGACCTGGGTGACGATCTCGCCGGTCTTGGGCTCCTGGTCGGCGTCGACGAATTCTGCCTCCGCTACTTGGGCTCCGGTCAAGACTTCGCCGTCGACTTCCACCGCGTTCTTGGGGGTGTGCACCTTGTCGACTCCGATCTCCAGAGGAGCTGCGGCCTTCGGCGCTGCCGGCTTCTTTCCCTTGTTCTCCTTGAACTTCATGCTGGTCTGCAGGTCGCTGTCCAGCATCATCTCGGTGCAGAGCTGGAGGCCGGTCTCGACATCCACGACAATGCGCCGCTTGTTCTCGATGTCGATGCCGACGACGACCAGCTTGTCGCGGTCCTCGAAACCGTTCTTGTAGAGCACAGCCAGGGCTTGGGCCTGCTCTTCTTCGGCCTCCTGTAGGTCCTTCATCTTCTTGTTGAAGGCCTTCTTCTCTTCCTCGAGCTTGCGCCCTTCGAGGACGTGCCCGGTCATCTCGGCGGCGATCTTGGCCATCTCGGCCTCGGTGAACTCGCACTTGATCTCGCGCGTCTCGGACTTCAGCGGGGTGATGCCCGCGGCTTCCATCCGTTCGCGGATTTCCTGCTCTCGTTCGTTCATGCTCGTTTCCATGTGCGCTCTCTCCTTCTGGCTGTGGTTCAGTGCTGTGATTCGATGTTGAGGTGGCCGGGTCCATTGCCTTCGGGATCGGCTTGGATCCAGGCGATCACCTCCTCGCGGCCGTGCTGGCCGTTCTCGATGGTGATGGCCAGGCCGTAGACCGTGGGCTCGGTGGGGTCTTCCTTCTCGCCTTGCACCAGATGGGTGATGGTCCCGCCGACCAGCTGGAGGAGGTCTTCCTCGGTCCGGTCCTTCAGGAACTGCGCCATCTTGGCGCGGTCGTTCACGAATTCGGGCGGCTGCCGGTCCATCGCGTTGAGGCGGTTGATCGCCTCGTTCTCGTCGACAGGCTTGGCCGGCGTCTTCTTCGTGGTGGTAGCCTTCTTCTGCGCGCTGGCCGTGGTCACGTTTCCGGGGCTCACCGGCGGCGCGGGAGGCGTCTCTGGAGGCGTCTCCTGCGATTCGTCACTCGTCTGGTTGGTCGTCGATTCCATTTGCTCTCCTTGCTTGCGGTTTCACGAAGACCGCCCATCGCCGTTTGGCGCAGATGGGCGGGCGGCCTTTTGGCCAGAATTTGAGGACGTAGAACGATTCGCCCCCGATGGCAATGGGCTCCACTCTCCAATGGACGTCCGCTCCGAAGACACGGACTGCTGCTTCCTCGGCCGCGGACTCTTTGGTGAATCGACTTCCCCCTTCGGGGAACTCCGATTGAGCCTCGGGTTGGCTCAATGGGAGAATCATCTTGTCGATCGTGTTCCGCTTCTGCCTACTCACGCAGCCTCCTGCATCGGTTGAATCGCGTCCATGTTGGCGCGGATGATGGCTTCGATCACTTGGGGGCACACGGCGTTGCCGATCCTGGCGATCTGCTGCTCCTTGGTCCCCATGAGGATGTAGCTGTCCTCGAAGCCCATGGCACGGGCGAGCTCCCGCGGCTGGAACATCCGGAAGAGGATGTCGACCACCTGTAGTTCTTCGACCCGGGCCTCGATGATGGCCATCTCCCGTCGGCGGTTCCTCCGCCTCCGCAGAACAGGTCGACGATCACTGCTGGTTTGCCAGGAAGATCTTGATCTCGTGCAGGAGCATGAACTCTCCATTCCATTCGACCTTGCCTTCGACTGCGCGACGCAGCAATGCGACCGCTTCGCTTTCCCGGGTTGGTCCCGGGATGAAACGCCAACGGTATTGCTTGCCGTGCATGAAGCGCTCGAGCTTTCCTTTTCTGACGAGTCCATTGAGGTGGCTGCTGGCTGCTCCAGCCTGGTTCCATCCGAAGGCTTTTGCGATTTCGCGCAGCGGCGGGAAGTAGCCCTTCTCCTCCTGGGTTTTTAGGCAGAAATCCAGGACGCTTTGCTGCAACCTGGTCGGCTCCATGCTTCTTGGGACCGGTGCGTTCACTTCTCCTCCTTTGGCCATTCAAGGCACTTGGCAATTTCTGCCGGAAGGCTTGCCCGATGTTTCCAGGCGATCTTCCGTCCGAGGGCTGCCTGCAACGGAGTGCAGGTCTCGGACGCCGCCAAGGTCTTCAGGATCTCCATGTCGACGCTGTTCATGTTCTTGGATGGCTCGTTCACGAGGATGTCGACTGCGCTGGCCGCAGCTTCCTGCATCGACCGCGACATCCGGCGCGATTCTTCTTCCAGCTTCTTGGCACTGGTTCCGCGGCTGGCCGCCTTCTCCTTCGCGGCGAAGCTGTCCCGGTCCTCGTCGAGGTCTTCCTCGGTGCCGACGTCGTCGTCCTCGGGTTCGGCCAGGGTGTCGAGGGCGTGCTCGATGACTTCCTGCTTCTCGATCAGGCGCTTGGCCATGTACTCGTCGAGCGAGCCCTCCATCACGACGTGGAGGACGAACACGACGTCGAGTTGTCCGATGCGGTGGGCGCGATCTTCGGCCTGGGTCATCTGGCCGGGCACCCAGTCGAGTTCGGCGAAGATCACGTACTGTGCCGCGGTGAGGGTCAGCCCGACGCCGGCTGGGATGATTCCGCCCAGGAACAAGTCAACGAGACCGGCCTGGAACTTCTCCACCGCCTCCTGGCGGGCTTTCAGGGATGTCCCCCCGTCCACGCGCACGAACGACAGCTTGGCCTTCTCCAGCTCCTCCTGGAGGGCGTCCAGGACGTTGAGGTGGTGGGCGAACAGGATGATCTTCTTCCCGTCGTCGTTGACCATCTTGACCTGGTCGATCACGCCTGGCACCTTGGCGATCGCTGTCTTCATCCGGATCTTGGCCAGCATGCTGGCGCTGATGCCCAGCTTCATCTTCTTCTCGCGCAGCACGGTGCGGTGCGCTTCGATACCTTCGGCCTTGGCCAACTCGGTCCGGATCTGCCATGTGCGGAGCAGTTCCTGGTAGTCTTTGAAGATGGACATCTCTTCCTGGAAGATCCGGTCCAGCTTGTACTCGCTGGGGTCTAGGGTGTTCACCGACCTGACCTTGGGCGGGAGCTCCTTCAGGACGTCGGCCTTCAGCCGGCGGACCATGAACCGCACGCGCATTCGCTCCTGGAGCTCGTTGAGGTTCTCGTTCAGGCCTCCCCCGTTGCCGGGCCGGCAGTACCTGGCGACGAAAACTGCCTCGTTGGCGCCGAGGCCCTCGGGGTCACACTCTTTCACGATCGGGAGGCACTCGATCACCTTGTTTGGGATCGGGGTCCCCGTCAGGAACACTTTGCGCTCGCAGTTGATCGGTGTCACCAGCTTGATCAGCTTTTGTTCTCCAACCTCCAGGGTCCCGCCCAGGGCGTAGACCGTTCGCCGAGCCTTCCTTGATTTCAGGTAGTGGGCCTCGTCCAGGATGACGTAGTCCCACTTCGTGCGGCGGATCTCGCGCTCCCACTTGTGGAGCATGTCGTAGTTGACGATCAGGATCTTCCCGGGGACGAGGGCCCCGGGCCATTCGTCCTTCACGACGATGGCTTCGCTGCCGATGCCTTCGAGCATCCATTTCCGGAGCTCGTTTCTCCAGTTGAGTTTCAGTGAGGCGGGGCAAACGATCAGGGCTCGTAGGTCCCGTAGGTTCGGGTCTTGGTTCATGATTCCGATAGCCTGGATCGTTTTGCCCAGGCCCATGTCGTCACCGATCAGCACGGCGTGGCGCTGCGTCTGCCCGCTCTGCCCGAACAGGCGGTCGATCGCGTACTTGATTCCGGCGCGCTGGAACGGACGGTATTCGAGCCCTGCTGGCACGAGGAGGGGGTGGTCCGTGTCTTCGGCGCGCGACTCCTCGATGAGGCGTTCCTTCAGCCGATCGGAGACCGCCTTCACCCAGCGGTACAGCAGCCACTTGCCATCCTTGGTCCGCTGCATGATGTAGCCGTTCTGCTTCATCTGCTCGCGGAGCCCTTTGTTCCACATGTCCCACACGTCTGGGGTGGGCTGGGTGGACTTGAACCGCATCGGGCCTTGCTCGGTTGTGAGTTCCTTGAACTTGCCCCATGGAAGCGCTTCGAGCTTCTGGACGATCAGGTTGCTCATTCGACTGTTCCCCATCCCAGTTTCAGGTTCTTGCATCGCTCTCGGCTGATCACGATCGATCCTTTCTGGAGGATTCTCTCCCTCACGTTCTTCTGGTCGTCTTGCATCGGCTTGCCGTCGTGCGGGCGCGCGCGCAATAGAGCGGCGTAGTCTTGCTGTTGGCCCTTGAGGCGGCCCCACATCGTCTTTTCGTCCGATTCGGTCCACACCCTGGCTGGCACTCGGAAAAGACCTTCAGGCACCATGAACGCCCGGTGCTTGGCGCTGCATTCCCCGCAGAGGGCGTGCTGCCCCCACATCGTGGTCTCGATTCTCCAGAACTCGTTTCCGGCGAAGACGCCTTTGTACGATCCCGGCACATCGGACATCTTGGCGATCGTGGCCAGGAATTCGAAGATCCACCAGGCATGGCACAGCGGGCACCGGATGTTCATCACGACGACCGCTTGCTTCGCTTTTGGTGATGGCGTTGGTGCGGGGGCTCCAAGCCTCCGCACTGGAGTCAGGATTCCGGACGCTTCGACGCCATCACTTATTCCTTGCATGGGTCAACCCCGAATTCGATTCTGAGGGTGCTCCTGATCTTGTCCATTTCCATCAAGGCCTCCTGCCCTCTTGATTGGGCGTCGTAGTCCTTTGGGTGCGCCGTGGCTGTGTCGACTCGCTTCTTCAAAACCCGGTACTTTTCCTCGAAACCTTCGACTTTGGCCAGCTTCCAGTCGGGCCAGGTGCTCCGGTCGTCCCGATTTGCTCCTGCTTTTGCCCCTGGGGCGCCCTTCCCGGGCTTTTTGGACTCTTCCCTACCCCAACGACGGGCGGCGGCGTGCCAGTCCTTCATCGGGTTCCTGCCGACCTTCCAGCCGTTCGACTCGTAGAAGTCGAAAAACCCCTTCCAGTCGACCAGATTGATGGTCGCTGCGTAGGTTTCAACCTCGTCATTTCCGGGCCGTCGAAATTTCTGCGTTTCGGGGGCCGAATGCACAAGAGACTGGATCCCCTTCAGTGGATCTCCTTCAATGGATATCCTTAGGGGGGTGCCAAAGGGGAGGGGTTCCCCTGGTGCCAAAGGGGAGGGGTCCCCTGGTGCCAAAGGGGAGGGGGTACCTTTGGCACTGGGGGTGCCTGACGGGAGGGGTCCCCTGGTGCCTGACGGGAGGGGCTCGCCCCACTCGGAAGGCAGGGTCAGCGCGAAGACGGAGCTCATCCCGGTTCGGTCTCGGCGCTTCAGCATTCCGCGCTCGTTTAAGCTCTTCAGGGCGCTCCTCACGGACCGGTCTTCCAGTCTGCAGGTCTTGGCGATCGACGGGATTCCAGGGAACGCTTCCCCACGTCCGGCCCGGCGGGCGATGTGGCAGTAGACTCGGAATTCCTGCGGGGTCAGCCCAGCGTCGTCGATCGACGAATGGACGAAGATGATCGCTTGCGCGAGATCGTTCTTGATCAACAGCGAGCCTTTCGTGGAAGTCAGCTCTCCCGGTTCACCAGGTCAGACTTGCATCCCCGCATCCAGTGGCGAAGGCAGGATCCCCGGGAGAGCTTTCGTTCTGCCTCCAGGGGTCTGACGCCTGGAAGTGTCTGAGAACCTACTTCTAGATTTTCGGTTTGCAAAGTGATAACGGCGGCCGGGCCCAAAACCACTCCACCCCAGGTGAAGTTTTTCCCCCCGACCGCCGTAGGCCCCCACAGGGGGGCTTTCAGATCATGACGCCGAAGCCCTGGTAGTCTTGGAGGATCTCCTGGGCGCGCACGACGCTCTGCCGGGCTTCTTCGAGGTCCTGCGCGATCTCCTTGTGGCCCCGGTCGCCGGCCGCGAGCAGCTTTTTGATCGCGTGCTGGCGCGCCGGGTAGGTCACTTTGAGCGCCTGGAGCACGTCGTAGACGTCGACCTGGACTTGGTCGACGCACCGTTCGTCCAGTTCGAGCGATGCGGCTTTGTTGAGGCCCACGATCGGTCGGTGGTACTTCGAGAGTGTCGGTCCTTTTTTCTCGTATGGGAGGCGGATGGTGACCGGTGCTCCCTTTTGATTTTTCTCGATCTTCTTCTTGCTGGTGGCCATCTAGCCCTCCTTGTGGTTGGAGTGGATCCAGGAGAGCCGGAGGCGGATCCTGGACCACTTGGTGGAAGTGGTGAGAGCGGGATGGGCAGGGTAAACCCCGGTAGTTCCCATCCGCGGCATTCCCCCGCCGAGAATTCGCCTCGCTCCCGTCAAACTCGGCTCGTGATGATCTCCATCCCGAGCGACTTCTGCTCGCTTTCGATTCGTTTCACCTCGTGCGCCAAGCAGTGGTGCAGGGTGTACGCGATCGTTCCAGGCCTTCTTGCGAGGACCTTCCATGCTTGCGTTCCATTCCCGAGCCCGGAAACTTGCATTCGCACTTTCCGGGCTTCGGGCTTCACGCCATGATTCGGGTGCCCACTCAATCAGCCTTGTCGGCGCGCGCGATGGCGGCCTCTTCGGTGAACTTGTCCGGGTACCGCTTGCGCAGCTTCTGGATGTTCATCTCCAGGACATCCTGCTCGAAGCCTTCCCAGTCGCCGATCGTGTTGATCGCGGCGCCCATAGCCTCGTACCAGCCGTCCATCAGGAGCTTCTCGTTGATGGGCTTGCCGTACATGAGCCACTTCTTCAAGATCTCGGCCAGCTTGCCGACACCCTGTTCGAGGGTCAGGGCGTAGAAGTTGTTGTCCAACAACTCCTTCGACAGGTACCGGTCCATCTGCCAGTTCATCGCCCGGGCGACGACGGCGCCGTACCAGACGAAGTCGCCGACTTCTTCCACGATCTCGTGGACCTTGCCGTCCTGTTTGGCGCGGGAGAGCTCGCCCATCTCGCCGGCCATGCCCAGGATCCCGTGCAGGATGTCGATCGACCTTTGCTGGGTCAGCGTGCAGATTTCGACGCCCTGGTCGATCTCCACGTTCTTGACCCGCGGGTAGACGTCTTCGGCGGTGTCCTTGGCGGTCCGGGCGGACTCCTTGGTGTAGGTCTTCAGGTCCATCAGAACTTCTCCTCGGGAGGGGGTTCGAGCGGGCCCGGGTCGCTGTCGTCGGCCGCGTCGATCGCTGCCGTTTCGATGCTGTCCGGGTTCACCGGCTGGTTGGCGCTGTCGTCGACGTGGGCCGCACCGGTCTCAGCCGCCTCTTCGTCGTCGTCC
>Ga0302321_100002543_pt1 | contig 15633 bp, 11 predicted proteins | sample Fen_T0_1_FD_202505 | JGI IMG/M metagenome (GOLD analysis project Ga0302321, IMG submission 202505) | Peat permafrost microbial communities from Stordalen Mire near Abisko, Sweden - Fen_T0_1 | ecosystem: Environmental > Terrestrial > Soil > Wetlands > Permafrost | place: Sweden: Abisko...
GCCCGGATTGCGGGGCGGCCATGGTTATCGTCAGTGTCTTTACACGCGAAACACTGATCCGGGCACCGCCTTGGCAGCGATGTGCGGCATGAACAATAACGCCTTACAATACCCAAAACATCGGGCTCCGAATAACCGCTCAGCACAGATAGGGAATGCTTTTGCCGTAGTTTGTAAAACCAGGGTTTTTCGTTCGGTCGTAAGGCCAAATAGGCCGGGGGATAAGGGCATCAGCCGTATAACTGACAACCAAAAGCCGAACTTATTCAACCAAACGGGCTTAATCGCCGCAAGAATCGGCAGGCCGACCATTCAAATGCCCATAGCCTACTGCCCGCCGTAACCCGCCGGGCTTATTCCGCGGTTTCCTCCCTTGGGGTTTGTCAAACACCTGCCCACCGTATTTGTACGCCTCCGGGCAAGCCTACTGCTGTGGACAGGTGTCTGACAAACCTTAACACAAGCCGACCTTTGAGAAGGGATATCGTGCCGTATTGAAACGTACATTAGGGGCGAAAAAAATAAAAATGGTCTACAGTGACGGCAGCCCCGCGAATCTACCCGAAATACCGTGACTTCCGTTGAAGAACGCAACCGTTTTTGCCTTGATGACCAAGACATCCTGACCCTTGCCGATTACGCCATTAAGATTGAAAATCATTACAGCGCCAAGGCAGGTCATACAAAGCCAATGGATATGGAATGGGCGGAAGATGGCATCGACGGGACTATGTATATCGTCCAGGCACGGCCTGAAGCGGTGGTCTCGCAATTAAGCGGCATGATGCTGGAGCAATATGTGCTTAAGGGCAAGGCAAACCCGATAGTAACCGGGCATTCGGTAGGCAGTAAAATTGCCACAGGTAACGCGCGAATTATCGAGAATGTAGGACAGTTGGGCAACTTTAAAGCGGGAGATGTGTTAGTCGCAGACATTACGACGCCTGATTGGGAACCCGTGATGAAAATAGCCTCCGCGATAGTCACCAACCGTGGCGGACGCACTTGCCATGCGGCAATAATCTCTCGTGAACTGGGTGTTCCTGCGGTAATTGGATGTGATAATGCAACAACAACCATTAAGGACAATACGCTCGTGACGGTGTCCTGTGTTGAAGGCGATAATGGCAAAGTATATTAAGGTATCCTTGACTATGAAATAAAAACCACCGACTTGTCCGGCCTGAAATGTCCTAAGACCAAGATTATGCTGAATATCGGTAATCCTGAACTGGCTTTTAAGACCAGTTTTCTGCCGAATGATGGTGTGGGTTTGGCACGCATGGAATTTATCATCACCGAATACATCAAAGCGCATCCGATGGCGTTGATACACCCCGAGCGGGTGCAAGATGCCGGCGAACGGGAACAACTCTGTGAATTGACACGCAACTACGAAAAACCGGATGATTTCTTTATCCAACGCCTGTCGGAAGGCGTGGAAACCATTGCGGCGGTTTTTTATCCTAAACCCGTCGTAGTGCGGATGTCCGATTTTAAGACCAATGAATACGCCACCTTGTTGGGCGGACGCTGGTTTGAGTTTGATGAAGCCAACCCGATGATAGGTTTTCGTGGCGCTTCGCGTTACACCCATCCCGCCTATGCGGAAGGTTTTGCACTGGAATGCGCGGCCATGAAACGGGTGCGCGATGACATGGGCCTGACGAATGTTATCCTGATGATACCGTTTTGCCGACGCGTTCAGGAAGCGCAACGGGTACTTGAGTACATGGCGCAACTGGGCTTAAAGCGCGGCGAAAATGGGCTAGAAATCTACGTGATGTGTGAGATTCCCAATAACGTCATCCAGATTGATGCCTTTTCTGAGCATTTTGATGGTTTTTCCATAGGCTCAAATGACCTTACCCAACTGACTTTAGGCGTAGACCGTGATTCTGCCATTGTCGCAGAGGATTTTGACGAACGTGATCCCGGCGTTAAAGAAATGATTCGGCTTGCGGTGGAAGGTTCAAAACGTAATGGCAAACATTGCGGTTTATGCGGCCAAGCGCCGTCGGATTATCCAGAAATGGCCGATTTTCTCACAGAAATCGGCATAGATTCCATGAGCTTGAACCCTGATACTGTCCTACAAACCACACAGCAAGTACTTGAAACTGAAAAGAGACTGGGCAAGCAATAAGAGTGTTAATGAGTTGGCTATCACAAGGTGTAAACATGTACTGTTTCGCTGATTTGTTTGGCTGATGCGGTGTTGTGTCAGGCTTTTACAACCACTTCTCTATTTTGATAAGAACCTGTTGCCCTGAGTATAACAACATTCGTCAATAAACCTGGCTAACCTTAGCAACACAATAACGTAAAAATGTTTATAAGTCTAAGTCAAATCTGAGTTCAAATAAGGTGATTACCCATTCGATTGTTTTCAATACCCGAGGTAAAGGTATTCACAAAACTTTCCAAAACTTTAATGTAGTTGACCCGTTCAAAGGCACCCGGATCTTTTACATTTTGCCGGCTCATGACACCCTTGACTTCAGATAAAGAACGATAATCCCTTGCTGTAAGCCAGCTTTCCGTTTCATTAATAAGAACGTTTAAATATTGCGGGCCGTTTTTCATCAATACAGAGGCAACCATCACGACATCGGCTCCCGCCAGCAGATATTTGATAATTTCCGTTGAAGAATGAACTCCCCGACTTGCCGCCAATGACGCTTTGATACGACCATAAAGTACAGCGATCCAGAGTAAAGGTAGGCGAATTTCTGTAGGCGTGCTCAATTCGGTTCGAGGATCTATTTTCAATTGATTGAGGTCAATATCCGGTTGATAAAAGGTTGAATAAAACCAAAGCGTCCGCGCCGGCTTCATCCAAACGTTTGGCCATATTGCCTGTTGCGCTGAAGAACGGGCTTAGTTTGATCGCAACAGGTATGGAAACGGCGTTTTTTACGGGTTTTACAATATCGAAATAACGTTGTTCCACCGTTGATGACAACATATCAATGTCGGTCGGTATAAAGTAAATATTTAATTCAAGAGCGCTGGCACCGGTATCCTGAATCTGTTTCGCATAATCGATCCAACCTTCATTGGTAACGCCATTCAGGCTTCCGATAATTGGAATATCGGTAGTCTCAACAGCTTTTCTAAGCAGATTGAGATAATCATCTGGCCCTTTGTGACCGATTTCCATATGCGGGAAATAATTTAACGATTCGGCAAAACTTTCCGTGCCCGAACCAAGAAAAAAATCAAAGGCTTCATTTTCTCTGCGTATCTGTTCTTCAAACAATGAAAACATCACGATAGCGGAAGCACCGGAGTCTTCCAATAATTTGATTCCCTCAAGGGTATTCGACAAAGGCGAAGAAGAAGCAATAATGAAGAAGAAGCAATAATAGGGTGCTTGAGTTTTAACCCCATATATTCGGTTGATAAGTCCATGCTGTATTTCCTTTAATCAATAAGATGGGCATCAGGATGAAACTGACTGCCGGAACTGGTGGCCATCTGTTCATAAATGTCCCATTTTTGGTTGACTATCTGCTGCGCCAGATCCAACATCCGTTTAGCCTCGTCAGGGTTGGTTCGTTGCAGCATTTTGTAGCGCAATTCATTGTAAGCATATTCTTTAAACGCAATACGCGGACGGGGCGAATCAAGCACAAAAGGATTTTTTTCGGATTGCCGCAAAACCGGGTTATAGCGTATTAACGGCCAATACCCGCTTGCCGTGGCCAAATCCTGCTGTTTTAAGCCGTTCTGCATGTTGATCCCGTGAGCGATGCAATGGCTGTAAGCCAAAATTAAGGAAGGCCCTGGATAAGCTTCTGCTTCCCTCATGGCCAATAAGGTTTGCTGGGGATTTGCACCCATTGCGATACGGGCAACATAAACATTGCCGTACGAAATAGCTTGCAACGCGATGTCCTTTTTCGCCACCGATTTCCCCCCCGAAGCAAATTTCGCGACTGCTCCCAACGGCGTTGATTTTGACATTTGCCCGCCAGTGTTGGAATAGACTTCCGTGTCCAAGACCAGTACATTGACATCCCGGCCACTGGCGAGAATATGATCAAGCCCTCCTGAATCGATATCGTAGGCCCAGCCATCGCCCCCAATAATCCAGATACTGCGACGGACTAGATGATCGGCGACAGAGAGCAGATCTTTGGCTTGTTCGGTGTTTATTTGCAGAAGCACCACCTTCAATTCCGCTACCCGTTCGCGCTGCCTTCGGATTTGGGACTCGGTTTTTTGCGGGGCATTGAGAATGTCTTCGATGAAAGCACTACCCAATTCCTGTTGGAATTCACGAGTCAGCTGCATCGCCAAAGCACGATGTTTATCAGCCGTCAAGCGAAAGCCAAACCCGAACTCGGCATTATCTTCAAACAGTGAATTGGACCAGGCCGGTCCGCGGTCTTCCTGGTTTTTTGTCCAGGGCGTGGTTGGTAAGTTACCGCCGTAAATAGAAGAACAGCCGGTGGCGTTAGCGACAATTAATCTGTCCCCGAATAATTGCGAAACCAGCTTGATATAGGGTGTCTCACCGCAACCGCCGCAGGCACCGGAAAATTCAAACAAGGGTTGAAGAAACTGGGCACTGCGGATAGACGAGAAATCCACACGGCTTCTGTCATTGAACGGTAACGTTTCAAAAAACCGTATGTTGTCCTTTTCCTGCTCCATCAATGGGGCTTTGGGTTTCATATTGATGGCCTTGACCCCGCTTTCCTTCAGGCTGATCGCGGGACAAACATTGACGCACAAATTACAACCGGTGCAATCTTCAAGATAAATTTGCAAGGTATAACGAGTTTCCGGAAATCCTCGGGCGCTGATTCCCGCCGACTTAAATCCGGCTGGCGCATTTTGCAACGAGCTTTGGTTATAAAACTTCGATCGTATGATTGAATGGGGACAAACAAAACTGCAATTCCCGCATTGAATACAAAGTTCAGGCTTCCATTCGGGTACAGAGTCAGAAACATTGCGCTTTTCCCAAGCCGTGGTACCTGAAGGATAGGTGCCATCCAGCGGTAATTGACTGACAGTGAGTTGGTCACCTGTTCCTGCCATCATTTTGGCGGTAATTTCCTGAACGAACCGAGGGGCATTAATCGGTATGATAAGCGGCATTTCCAATGTGCTGGTGGATTTCAGCGGAATTTTAACCTGGTATAAATTGGCCAAGGTTTGATCGACAGCGACGAAGTTTTTCGTGACGATTTCATCGCCCTTTTTACTATAGGTTTTTTTAATGGCTTCTTTTATTTTAGCAATCGCCTTTTCTCGCGGCAGAACGCCGGACAGCGCAAAAAAACAGGTTTGCAAAATGGTGTTGACACGGTTGCCCATGCCTGTTTCCATTGCCACTTTCGAAGCGTCAATAACATAAAATGACAACTGTTTGCCAATGATGGTCTCTTGGACAAAACGGGGAAGCTGATCCCAAACTTTATCAGCAGCAAAGGGACTGTTCAGCAGGAATACCGAACCGTTGGCCGCCTGTGACAACATATCGGTCTTAAATAAAAAATTGAACTGATGGCAGCCGATAAATTGAGCTGTCTGGATGAGATAAGGTGCATGTATGGGATCGGTCCCAAAACGTAAATGCGAAACCGTTTGGGAACCAGATTTTTTGGAGTCGTAGACAAAATAACCTTGTGCATAAAAATCCGGCAATTCGCCGATAATTTTAATGGTATTTTTATTGGCACCGACAGTGCCGTCGGCACCGAGGCCGAAAAATAAAGCGGAAATGACCTTATCCGATTCGATGCTGAAAGCTGGTTCATATTCCAGGCTGCTATGGGTTACGTCGTCATTAATACCGATAGTGAAATGATTTTTGGGTTGCGCCTTTTCCAGTTCATCGAATATGGCTTTCACCATGCCTGGAGTAAATTCTTTGGAAGAGAGCCCGTAACGGCCACCGATTGTTTTTGGCAATTTGGCAAGCTTTCCGGAATTGAACGCTTCAGAAAACGTGGTCACTACATCATGATACAGCGGCTCTCCGGTAGCGCCCGGTGATTTGGTCCTATCCAATATAGCAACGGATTGGACAGTGTCAGGAAGCGCATTGAGAAATGCGTCCTGAGCAAAAGGAAGATATAAACGAATGTGGATTACCCCGATTTTTTCACCTTGCCGAACCAGGCTTTTTACTGTTTCTTTCACGGTTTCAGCAGCAGACCCCATGATGACAATAACCTTTTGCGCATCCTCGGCACCGCTGTATTCAAACAAGCGGTAACGCCGTCCCGTCATTTCGGCAAATTTATCCATGGCTTTTTGGACAACGGCGGGCGCTTTTAGGTAAAAGGGATTGACGGTTTCCCTGGCCTGAAAATAAACATCAGGATTTTGCGCCGTACCCCGAATAAACGGATTGTCTGGATTAAGACCACGGGCACGATGCGCCCTTACGAGGTCACCATTAATCATCGCCCGGATTTGCTCCTCGGAAAGCAACTCGATTTTGTTGACTTCATGGGAAGTCCGGAACCCGTCGAAAAAATGTATGAACGGAACCCGTGCTTCCAGGGTTGCCGCCTGGGCAATTAACGCCATATCATGGGCTTCCTGAACCGAGCTGGAGCCCAGCAGCGCAAAGCCAGTGTCCCTAACAGCCATGACATCGGAATGATCGCCGAATATCGACAAGCCTTGAGCCGCCAGGGAACGAGCCGCCACATGGAAAACTGTGGCGGTCAATTCGCCTGCTATTTTGTACATATTGGGAATCATCAACAGCAACCCTTGTGAAGCCGTGAAGGTTGTGGTCATAGCCCCGGTTTGCAAGGCGCCATGAACCGCCCCCGCAGCACCGCCTTCACTTTGCATTTCAGCAATCAGCGGAATGTTACCCCAGATATTGGTTTTGCCTTCGGTAGCCCATTGATCGGCCCACTCTGCCATTGTCGAAGACGGCGTGATCGGATAGATTGCGCAAACCTCATTGATGCGGTAAGCGACATAGGCGACGGCCTCATTGCCATCAACCGTTACAACCTGATTTTCGGTCATTGATTATTCTCCATTTTCCTTGACCATTTCAATAGCATGGCAAGGACATTGTTCGAAACAAACGGCGCAGCCAGTACATAAATCATATTCATAACGGTAACGATTCCCAGGCCCTAATTTAGTAATGGCATTTTCCGGGCAGGCACCATAACAGCCATCGCATTCAAAACAATTACCGCAGGAGAAACATCGCTGCGCTTCAAAGGCGGCATCAGCCGTATTGAGTCCGGCGACAATTTCAGAAAAATTTTCCGTACGTAGTAATGCGGGCACATGGTCTTGTTGTTTTTGGTCGGCATCGGTCTGGTACCAAATATGCAATTTTTCAAAGCCGACAAGGTCATGTTTTGGGGACGATGTATACTTTGAATTTCGTAACCACGCATCAATATAATGTGCGGCTTTTTTACCGTGTCCCACTGCTGCTGTAACTGTTCGTTCGCTGGGCACCATATCGCCGCCAGCAAAAATACCTTCAGCTCCGGTTTGCATGTCTGTTTTCACTATTACTGTGCCATCGGATTTAAACTCTATACCTGGAACCGAGCGTAAAAAACCGCTATCACTATCCTGACCGACAGCTAAAATAAGGGCATCCGCTTCCAGCGTTTCATAGGTGCCGGTGGGTTGCGGCCTGCCTTAGGCATCCAGTGCCATGATTTCCACTTTTAATGAATTTTCATCGATTTCTGTAATTGACCGCAGCCAATTGATTTTGATGCCTTCCTCGATGGCTTCGTCGGCTTCGAAGGAGTGGGCCGGCATGTGTTCACGATCACGACGATAGATGATTAAGGCTTCTTCAGCACCGAGCCGTTTTGCAGTCCTAGCGGCATCCATTGCGGTATTACCGCCACCATAAATTGCGACTTTTTGCCCCAGTTTTGGTGCATTACCCGCTGACGCATCCCGTAAGAAAGTGACGGCATCCAGCATTTTTGACGCTTCCCTGGCTGGAATATCGATACGTTTGCTTAAGTGCGCCCCGACTGCCACAAATACTGCATCGAAATTCCCTTCTTTCTTATCGTCGAGTAAACTATCCACTTTTCGATTGAGTACAATATCAACGCCTAAAGATTCGATTCTTTGAATTTCCAAATCTAATTCATGTCGTGGTAAACGGTATGCCGGTATACCGAATCGCATCATGCCTCCTGCAATCGGGCCGGCCTCATAAATCACAACATTGTGCCCAAGTCGAGCCAAATGGTAAGCTGCGGACAAACCACTAGGGCCTGTACCGATAACCAGGATTCGTTTGCCACTAGCAGCAACATCAACTTCGATTTTCCAGTTTTCAGCCAATGCCATATCCCCCAAAAACCGTTCAACAGCATGGATACTAACCGCCCCGTCTAGTTGCTCGCGGTTGCACTGGCTTTCACAAGGGTGATAACACACCCGTCCATGAACGGATGGTAATGGATTGTCTTTCATGATTTGTTGCCACGCTTGTTGGTAGCGACCCGCTTGCACCAATGCTAACCAAGCCTGGATGTTCTCCCCTGCAGGGCAGGCATGGTTGCACGGGGGAAGAAAATCCTGGTAAACGGGACGGTGGCTTCGAATAGGGCCGGTTCCCAGATCATGCCCTTGAAGATCCGCCGGGAGGGTTATATCTGTGGGTTTGATCATTTTTGTTTCCTTGTCACGTTGACGAAACGTGAAAAAAGATTTTTTTGTCGTTAGAATAATGAGGTAGTTGTTACTATAAATTTGGCCATAGTTTCGAAAGACACAGGCATATCTCGATTGGTCATTCTTTTTAATAAAGAAACATTCATTTTCAATGCTTTCAGTTTTTTGTTGTGTCAGCACACGTGTTTTATATGGTGCTGTCGAAAAAGCACTTATAACTTTGCATGTCTTAGTTAGGTGCCGCTCGGCCATACCCCCTTAAGTAAATCAGGCCGTAATATCATCACGGTCTCGTAACAAGTTGATAAAGTAATGCCAGCCCATCATTTTCTTAGGATGATTTTTCGAACTTAAAACTACTGCTCTCGTCATGATTGTAAGGCGAGAAGTTAAATGAACGTAAAAGTGGACCAAGATATTGCCATATAATCAACTTTAAGACTCAAAAATTGAAGTATTCAATCACGCCTTAATGAAGGCGGTAATTTGTAAATGGTTTAGGGTAAAACTGGGCTTGATAGACTCTTTATAGTTTTTTCTTTTCGGTAAAAAAGATGCTCATTGTCATAGCGTAGGTTTGGTGCCGCATTGACTTATATCAAACAAACGTTGAAAAGTACTATAAAAATTCAGAATCTAAGAAATATATATGGGTAAGGTTCGAGATTGACTCCACTGCTTACTATTGCTCCGGCCTTTTAAAGTTTGAAGTCAAGCTATCTGTATATATTGCTGTACATGGCATTAACTCAGAAAGAATTCAAACTTTAAAAGGCCGAATCTATAAGTATCCAAAACTTTCAAAAAGTCTGAACCTGCATCAGGATGCCTATTGATGTCCAATGTCCACAGACTAGACAATTTATTGCCTATTTCCTTGAAATGTTAAATTATATCTATAAGTCCTGACTGAGACTTAGGATGACCTGAAAAGGAGAGCCAATCGAAATTAACGATTAATGTCATGCTGATAAATTACACGGGCAGACAAAACACCGTCAATTGAGCGGATATGTTCCACTGTCCTTAGGGGCACATCAGTATCAATATTAATCAAGGTATAGGCAAAATCACCGAGCGACTTGTTCAGCATATCAAGGATATTGAGTCCGGCTTCACCTAATGCCGATGATATCTGCCCTAATACGTTGGGTATATTTTTGTTGGCGACTCCAAGGCGGACGCCTTCCCCACAGGCTGGAAGAAAGACTTCCGGAAAATTCACAGCGTGTCGAATAGTGCCATTTTCAAGAAAGTCACGCACTTGTTCTGCCACCATGACCGCACAATTGTCTTCTGCCTCTGCTGTAGAGGCACCTAAGTGGGGCAACAAAATAACACGAGCATGGTTCAACATGGCAGGTACTGGAAAATCGCAGACATAAGTATGGAGATTTCCAGCGTCCAAAGAGGCCAGTACAGCGCCTTCGTCTACGACACCAGCCCGAGAAAAGTTGAGTAAGGTTGAGCCTTTTTTTATCCGGTCAATGTGGGTTTTGTTGATCAAACTTTTAGTCTGGTCGTTCAATGGGACATGGAGACTGATCAAATCTGATCGAGATACCAGATCATCTATGCTGGTTGCGGGGATTGCGGATGAAGCAAGCTGCCAGGCATTCTCCAGCGACATAAATGGATCAAATCCGATTACATTCAAACCCAGGGCGACGGCTGCATTGGCCACTTTTACCCCGATCGCACCCAAACCCAATACCCCCAGGGTTTTTCCAGATAACTCAAAGCCGACGAAATGCTTCTTATTACTTTCAATCTGTTTATTAATCGCCTCCTCATCTCCCTCCAAACCGCCGACAAAATTTAACGCTGCAGCGATATTACGGGAGGCCAGCAGCATCCCTCCTATTGTTAGTTCAGCCACGGCATTGGAGTTGGCGCCCGGCGCATAAAAAACTGGAATGCCGCGCTTTGTATATTCTGCTATGGGGATATTATTGACGCCTGCCCCAGCGCGGCCAATTGCCTTGAGCGATTCTGGGATAGCCTGACTGTGCAGGTTAAAAGAACGCAACAAAATGGCATCGGGATTATCCATTTCCGAACCGATTTTGTATTGCTCGCCTGGCAGTTTTGTTAGGCCAACCGGAGATATGTTGTTATAAGTTAGAATATTAAACACACACTTGCCCTCGTTTTCATTCAAATTCGCACTTGAAACGACCAACCCATTCAAACTTTTTCGGTTAATCTAGATTGAGTGTAGGAAATTTAAAGCCAGTTATAAATTCTAGACAACAGTTATAGTCTACAGCTAATGATAGAAATAACCCTATCCAGGAAAATCATGTTTCAACTTTATAAAGTATTTAACGGAAGGCATTCAGGCACATTTAGAATATCCGCGATACTTTAAATGTAGAAATCATCAAGAAACTCTGTATTAAAAAGATCACCGGCCAATAATTCAGGCTCTCAGGGAAGCTGCTGAAAAGCAGAAAAAGCACAGGGAACAGAACACCATTTACAGTAATGGGCACACCTTCAAAACCAGCTTCTTCAGAAATGTTGTAGCGTGCAAGCCGAAGCATGCCACAAACGACAAAAAGCAATGCCACAATGATACCTAAAGTACCCGGTGAGCTGAGTGAGTAAAATAACAAGGCGGGAGCAACGCCAAAGGAGACCAGATCCGACATCGAATCAATTTGTTTGCCAAAAAGATTCTTTTGATGCATTAGGCCGGCTATTTTCCCATCGAACACATCAAGCACCACCGCCAAAAACAGCAGCAATGCGCTTAAATCAAAAAACCCATCAATTGCCAGCAATATCGAGAGGATGCCGCAGCACAGATTTCCAATAGTAAAGATATCAGCAATTTTTAGTAGCCTTAAAATATTCATATCGTTTCTGTGCCCCACCTTGATTACTACCGAAAGTATAGAATGGGCTCGTGACAGAATGATGAATTGCAGAATGTTTTTCAAAGACTTTTTATAAAGCCTTATAAAACTCATGTAACCTTACTTAATATGCTGATCAGTAATTTTGCAAGTGGCTCACTATTTAGAAATAGTAATAGCCGGTGCGCCCTGTCGCGCCAGATCGGTCATGGTCATTTGAAAAATCTGGCAGAGTAGCCGAAAGGCTTCGCGATTCCATGGATAGCCGGTTTCCGGTTTGAGCGCATAATGCCAATCGCCAAACCGTACGCTGATGTCGGCAGCTGTCGGTTCGTCATCGCTGACCATCAAACCCATGGTGTATACCGGATTCTGGCTGACACTGGGGGTTTTCGGATATTTGGCAACAGTGTATTCGGGATCATCGCTGATGGACTGGCCAATAAAATTCAGCACATTATGAAAGCTGCGCAAGCGAAATACCCCATGTATCGGCCACTCTCCTCCCGGATATCCGGCCCGAATATCAACACTAACATCATTCTCCGCATATTGATCAGCTTCATCCTGCAAACGGATGCGATCCTCATTGTTCAGCGTGGCAGGATCGTAATTAGTCAAAAGGATGCGGCCTATCACCCGTTTTCTCAACATAACTTGCTTTCGCTTGGCCTGATACTCGATTTTGTAGTCTTTTTGCAGGGTGGTGATTTGTTCCGCTGTCAACGATTCCGTTGGCAAAGACCAATATTGGTCAAACATCAACGGTTCAACGAATAACTTGTGCCTATCCTGGATCGACGATAAATGCAGCACGGCTTGCCGGAATAGTCGGTATCCTTCGGTATCGCTAGGCTTATTTAGATAAACGTCTCCTTGGCCTCCGTCGTAAATCCGCAACTCACCGGCCAGGAGGCGTAGGATCAAGTCAACATCGGCGCCTTGCCGTAGCAGCATAGTGAGCTTATTTTCCTGAAGCGGCGTCAGCAAACGGCGGGTAAATTCTTCGCCTTCGATTGGCACGATACTGATGGTCGGGTTCTCGGAAATTGTGCCGCCAAATACCGGTGTCAATAACGAGCCACTATTGCCTGTAAACGCCGGAGTCGCCCCAGCATTGAATTGAAAATTGAAAGTCGCGGCAATATTGGAAACTCCGGTGAAATGCATGGGTTGATGTTGATGGGAGCGGGCGATATTCAATAGTATCAGTTTGGACAGAATGTCTGTTGTTGTCTTGTCGTATTCGATGACGGCGTGATCCAACGCCATCGGTGAAATGCAACCTTGCAGCGTGCATAAAGCCACCATTATTAGCCACCTTGTAGAAGCTTTTGGATACAGTTGATACTCGGGAAAATTAAACTTCATGTCGATCCTTTTAACAGGCTGAAATATAAGGGCTATTTTGTTACAAATTGGAACATCGCAAAACTAAACGAGCTGCCTGGTTTTGCCCTAGCGAATCATTCTCACTACCTTCTGAGCCAGTTAAAAGCTTTCCAATGCGGAATGGTGATGGTTGTGTGAAGCTCAAGAAGCTTATCCCAGTTCGAAAGGTTATTTTCAGGCTATCCCAATCTGAAAGAAAAAGTTCTACCTGTTCAAAATATCTCGAATCTTGCCAAATATCCATAATGATCGGAAACGATGGGATAAAAGTCGTTGTTGAAGATAGTATCCATGGATTTAATTTTCATCGGGCAACCATAGCGTTTGAAAATATAATCGATGCGTTTAGGCGGATAGTTTTTCCATCCGTCTATTTGGCCGCGATAGCTGGGTTGATAAAAAAGGTGGGGGTGCAATTCAAAAAATTGATCCACGTATTCCGCATGGCCTACGATATGGTTATAGGCGTGCCCGCCTGCTGGTATATTAAAATCGCCGACCATTAAACTGCCCCTAACGCCGAAATGCAGGCGGGAGTCGATTAGTGTTTTGAGGTTATGATATTCTTCATAAAAACCATAATGCGGCCAACTCAAATGAACATTGGCAATATGCAGCAATCCAAACCAGGGGACATCAACGCATGATACTGTGATATTTCTGGACATATAATTGTCTTTGCGACGGTCTACTGAAACATAATCTGAATAATTGTGTAGGGTCGGATAGCGGCTAAGGATGGCGGTACCTTCTCGCCAACGATGAAACCCAATATGACTCCAATCTTGATGAATATGATACCAATGCCCCCATTGGCGTAATTTGTTGCAAATTCGAAATGCCATGTTGGAAGACGATTCGCCGTAATGGAAGGTGATTGGATCGTGCATATATTCACCAACTTCCTGAAAACAAATCACATCCACCCTTAAATGAGCGACAGCTTCGGCAATGATATGCACTTCACGTTCATGTTGATGCATGGTATCAAAAGGGCATTGGCGCGGGTGTTGTTGGTAAGTATGGAGATTCAATGTCAGCAGTGAGAATTCCATAAATTCAGTTTTCCAAACATACCATTCAATGCGATTCTTTTGTTTTAGGGACTTTAAAAATATGAAGCTAGAGTAGAGGGCCATTAATCCTGGTTGTTATTCAGCCATGCGCTGAAGGGTTCCACGTGCCAGATGTTTTTTGCGTACTCTTGAATTGCACGATCAGACGAGAATTTGCCCATGCGTGCGACATTCAGGATCGACATGCGCGTCCAGTGTGCGGAGTCACGATAGGCGTGATCGACTTCTTGCTGGCAATCCACATAAGCCCTGTAATCTGCCATTAATAAATAGGTGTCTTGATATAAGAGGTGATTGGTAAGCGGACGGAACAGTTCGGTATCGCCGTGTGAAAAAAACCCGCTGTTAATCAGATTGATTACGGCTTTGAGCTCTGTGTCGCCGTGGTAGTAATCGGAGGGCTGATAACCTTCGGCTTTCTTTTTTACGACCTGGTCGGCGTTAAGGCCAAACATGAAAAAGTTCTCCTCACCAACCTCTTCGCGAATCTCTATGTTCGCCCCGTCTAACGTGCCGATGGTTAATGCTCCATTCATGGAGAATTTCATGTTTCCGGTCCCAGAGGCTTCCTTACCGGCGGTCGATATCTGCTCCGACAAGTCAGCGCCAGGATAAATGTTCTGCGCGTGCTTGACATTGTAGTTGGGCAGAAAGACAACCTTGATCAAATCGCGAACCTCAGGGTCACGATTAATGACCTCTCCAACCGAGTTAATCAGCTTAATGATTAACTTGGCCATAAAGTAGCCTGGCGCAGCTTTCCCGCCAAAAATAAAAGTCCTCGGCGTGATGACAAGTTTGGGATCCGATTTAATCCGTTTATACAAGGTGATGATATTCAGGACATTCAGATGCTGCCGCTTGTACTCATGGATACGTTTTACCTGGACATCGAACAGCGATGCTGGATCGACTGCAATGCCCGTTTTTTCAAGGATGATCTTTGCCAGACGTGTTTTGTTAGCCTGTTTAACGTCCGCCCACGCTTTTTGCAGACCAGCGTCGTCTGCATGTTTTTCGAGCGCTTTGAGGCGATAGAGATCGGATAACCAGCCTTCGCCGATCTGTTCATCGATCAATTGCGCCAGCCCTGGATTACTCAAAGCGATAAACCTCCGCGGGGTTACGCCGTTGGTCACGTTGTAAAAACTGTCCGGCGCCATGGCGTAGAAATCCGCAAACAACTGGCTCTTCACCAGTTCGGAATGCAATTCCGCTACGCCATTGACGGCGTGACTACCGATTACCGCTAGATTGCCCATGCGCACGTACCTTTCACCGCTTTCATCGATGATAGACATGCGTGAAACTTTTCCTTCATCACCCGGATATTTGATGCGAACTTCGTCAAGAAAGCGGCGATTGATCTCGAAGATAATCTCGAGATGGCGCGGCAAGACGGAGGCGAACAGAGGCAGTGACCACTTTTCCAAGGCCTCAGGCAGCAAGGTATGATTGGTGTAGGCAAGTGATTTTTTAGTAATACCCCAAGCCTGCTCCCAAGCAATAGCATGCTTGTCAACTAACTGACGCATCAATTCCGCAACGCTGATAGCAGGGTGGGTGTCGTTCAACTGGATACAAAACATCTCGTGAAAATGCTCAAGAGGTAAACCGCGACGTAGGCACAGGCGGATCATATCCTTGATCGAGCA
>Ga0302321_100002544_pt1 | contig 15631 bp, 12 predicted proteins | sample Fen_T0_1_FD_202505 | JGI IMG/M metagenome (GOLD analysis project Ga0302321, IMG submission 202505) | Peat permafrost microbial communities from Stordalen Mire near Abisko, Sweden - Fen_T0_1 | ecosystem: Environmental > Terrestrial > Soil > Wetlands > Permafrost | place: Sweden: Abisko...
TCGCGGGCGGCGAGAATCGCGCGCGCGGTGGTGAGCGTGCCGCCGGTTCCGACGGTGACGGCGCCGGCGGGCAGGTTGAAAGCGAAGCCGCTCTTCGCGAGGTGTTCGCGCACCAATTCGCTCACGCGCAGGCGTGACTCGACGGTGAACGCTTGCTTCGGATCGGCAACGCAACGTTCCGTCAGGCGTACGCAACCAAGTTGCAGGCTGATCGCCTGGCTGATGGTTCGGTCGCGAAAGGAGAGGCATTCGAGGCTGCCTCCACCGAGGTCGAAGAGGTAGAAATCGCGCCGGTCGGTGAGCGCGGGATCACAGGTCAGGCCGCGACCGATGAGATTGGCTTCTTCGTCGCCGCTGAGGATGCGCACGCCGTAACCGGTATCGGTGAGGATGCGTTGACGGAAATTCGCTCCGTTGGCAGCGTCGCGCACGGCACTGGTCGCGACGAGAATGGTTTTGACCGGCGTGTAAGTGGCAGCGTCGAGGAGAAGCTCTTTCACGGCGGCGAGGCCGCGCACCATGCCTTCGTCGCTGAGGCGTGGCTCGGTTTTGCTGATGCCGGCGCTGATCCGGGCATCGAGCGTTTTGTAGAACAGTGACGTCAGCTGCCCCGCACTCGTGCGCTGGGCTACGAGGATCTTGATTGAGTTGCTGCCGATATCGATGACGGCGACGGAAGGAAACGCGTTCACAGCGAAGACTCAGAGCGCTTTGATCGCGTTGGACAACACTTCGCAGGCGCGGGTGATGGCGGGGCCGTCGTGAGCGGTGCTGATGAAGCCGGCTTCGTAGGCGCTGGGGGCGAGGTACACGCCGTTGGCCAGGCAGGTGTGAAAGAATTTCCCGAAGACCTTGGCGTCGCCTTTGAGGGCAGTGGCGTAATCGCGGACCGGTGTATCCGTGAAGAAGATACTGAACATCGAACCGCACTGTGGCATTTGCACGGCGATGCCTTTAGTCTTGGCGGCGTCGAGCACGGCGTCGCGGAGCTGGCAGCCAAGTTTATCGAGTTGCGTGTAAACAGCGTCGTTGTCGAGGAGTTGGAGCGCAGCGATGCCGGCGGCCATGGCGAGCGGGTTGCCGCTGAGCGTGCCGGCCTGGTAAACGGGGCCGAGCGGCGCAAGGTAATCCATGATTTCGGCGCGTCCACCGAAGGCACCGACGGGCAGGCCGCCGCCGATGATTTTACCGAGACAAGTGATATCGGGAACGATAGCCTCGCGTTCCTGCACACCGCCGCGGGCGATGCGGAAGCCAGTCATGACTTCGTCGAAGATGAGCAACGCGCCGTTTCTGGCAGTGACCTCGCGCAGGAAAGCGAGGTAACCGGCGTCTGGCATGATGAAGCCGACGTTGCCGCAGTACGGTTCAACGATCACGCAAGCGATTTGGTTCGGGTTCGCGGCGAAGGCGGCTTCGAGCGCGGCACGGTCGTTGTAGGGGAGCACGACGGTTTCACGAGCGAAGGACGCGGGTACGCCCGCGCTGTCGGGGCTGCCGTGAGTGAGGGCGCCCGAACCGGCCTTGATCAACAACGAGTCGGAATGCCCGTGGTAGCAGCCGGCGAATTTGATGATCTTGTCGCGCTTGGTGAAACCGCGCGCGAGCCGAATGGCCGACATGGTGGCTTCGGTGCCGCTGTTGCACATGCGGACTTTTTTGATTGAGGGCACGAACTTAACGATTAGTTCGGCCATTTCGATTTCGTAGGGATTGGGCGTGCCGAAGCTCGTGCCGTTTTCCAGCGCAGTCGCGATGGCTTTACGGATGGCGGGATGGTTGTGGCCGTGGATGGCCGGGCCCCATGTGCAGACGAAATCGACGAGGATTTGGTTATCGGCCGTGACGAGCGTGGCGCCGCGCGCGGCCTTGACGAAGAACGGTGCACCGCCGACGGAGCGGAAAGCGCGGACAGGGGAATTCACGCCGCCAGGCATGAGTTGCAGGGCGCGGGCGAAGAGTTGTTCGGAGGGGGAAGACATATCGGAAATTGTAACCGCTAATTTTCGCTAATTGACGCTAATTCAGAGGGACGAACGAGTGTTGACGAAACGTTTCCATTGTAGGCTGGGCAACGCGGCGAAGTTGATGAGGTAGCCGACGGTTTGCGAGTAACTCGGAGGTAGTTGAGCAGTTGAGCCTCGTGTTTCTTTGCGAGTGTTCTTACGGCCTTCAACTCAACAACGATCTCGTCTGCGATGAGGAGATCTGGGCGCAGGCGTTTGTTGAGTGGTTGGCCTTTGTAGAAAACGGTGAGATCGAGTTGCGAAACAAATGGAATCTTTCGCTCGTTGAGTTCTCGTTCCAAACTCTCTTGATAAATTTCCTCTGAGAGTCCGCCGCCCAAGTCGTTGTAGACATCGAATGCTGCTGCCATGAGATCATACCCAAGCTGGGCGAATGGCTGGTTTGAATTAGCGTTCATCAGCGAAAATTAGCGGTTTAAAAATGATCGTGTCCGGCTCAGCTCACGTATTTTTGGACGATGGGGATGCGGCGGCCGACGCCAAAGGCCAATGGCGTGATGCGCAGGCCGGGGGCGGCTTGCTTGCGTTTGTATTCGTTCAAATCAACTTTGCGCACGATGTCGTTGACCACCGGTTCGGCAAAACCTTGCGCGATCAAGTCGCGGCGGGAAAGGCCTTCTTCAACATAACCTTTCAATATCGCGTCGAGCACGTCGTAGGGCGGCAGGCTGTCCTGATCGACCTGGCCGGGGCGAAGTTCGGCGCTGGGCGGCTTGGTGATCGTGTTCTCGGGGATGATCTCGCGGTCGCGGTTGATCCAGCGGGAGAGCGCGTAGATTTGAGTTTTGAAGACGTCGGAAATCACGGCGAGGCCGCCGCACATGTCGCCGTAAAGCGTGCAGTAGCCGACGGCGACTTCGCTTTTGTTGCCGGTGGTGAGGAGGAGCGAGCCGAACTTGTTCGACAGAGCCATCATGATCACGCCGCGAACACGCGCCTGGATATTTTCCTCGGTGACGTCGGGTTGGCGGCCGGCAAAGATGGGGCCGAGCGCGGTTTCGGCGGCGGCGACGGCTTGGGCGATGGCGATGGTTTCGAAACGGATGCCGAGCGTCTGCGCAAGGCTGCGGGCGTCGTCTCGGGAATGTTGCGAAGAAATTGCGGAGGGCAGGGAAACGCCAATCACGTTTTCCGGGCAGAAGGCTTCGGCGGCAATGACCGCGACGACGGCGGAATCGATGCCGCCGGAGAGGGCGACGAGGGCGCGTTTGAAACCGGATTTTTGCGCGTAGTCGCGCAGGCCGAGGACAAGCGCGGCGTACACGTCGGCTTCGGGGGCGGAGGAAGGCAGGGACGACCCGCCGGGTCGTCCGCCGATGTCATCTGCGGATAATTCACGCACAAGCGGACGGCCCGGCGGTCCGTCCCTCCCGCCGGACAATGTCACGTCGACCACGCGCAGCTCTTCGGCGAACGCGGCGAGACGTGCGACGACCTTGCCCGAGGCGTCAGCGACGAGAGAACGTCCGTCGAAGATCAACTCGTCGTTACCGCCAATTGCGTTGCAATAAACCAACGGGCAACGCAGTGCGCGAGCGCTGTCGGTGACGAGTTGTTCGCGCACGTGGCTTTTGCCGTGATGCCAGGGGCTCGCGGAAAGGTTGAGCACGAGGTCAACGCCTTTGGCTGCGAGGCTCGCGACCGGGTCAACGCGGTAGAGGCGGCCAGTGTCGATGGCGGGGTTTTTCCAAATATCTTCGCAGATCGTCAGGCCGATCTTGAGGCCGGCGTGCGTAATAATGGCGGGTTCGCGGGCGGCTTCGAAGTAGCGGTCTTCGTCGAAAACGTCGTAGGTGGGCAGCAGGCATTTACGACCGATGACGGCGATCTCACCGTGTTGGCAAAAGGCTGCGGCGTTGAAACAGCGACGGCCTTCGCGCGACGGATTCGTTTCAACAAAGCCGATCACGGCGGGCACTTCGCCGACGTGCGTGGCGATTTCGGTGAGCGATTCTTCGTTGTCCTCGACGAAACGGCGCTTGAAGAGCAGGTCGCGCGGCGGATAACCGCACACGATCAGCTCGGGAAACACGACCAATTCAGCGCCTTGGGCAACGAGAGTTCGGTAGGCGTCGATGATCTTGCGGCGGTTGCCAGCGAGGTCGCCGACGGTGGAGTTGAGCTGTGCGAGTCCGATGCGCATGAGGAAACGGCGACGGTGGACGGCTTTCCGCGGGCTGACAACTCGCAAGGCGCGACCATTCGCCGCTTGCGCCCGTCCAGGGAAATCGCGTCTTCTCGCGCCCTCGAACATGTCCGTCGCCACACCGCAGCCTCATCTTATTCTCGCTTCAGCTTCGCCGCGTCGCAAACAACTGCTCGGCGAACTCGGTCTGACGTTCGACGTCATCGTCGCGGAGATCACCGAACACGAAGATCCCGACACCGACCCGAAGCACATGGTCACGCACAACGCGTCGCTCAAGGCCGACTGGGTCGCCGCGCGTCATCCCGACGCGTGGGTGCTCGGCGCCGACACGACGGTTTTCATCGACAACACCGCCATCAATAAGCCCGCCGATCTGTCTGAAGCCCGTGCGATGTTGAAACGTCTCGCTGGCCGCACGCATACAGTTTTTACCGGCGTAGCTGTGCGGCACATCGGCCGCGGCGTGCGGATCGACGAGGGCGTGTCGAGCGAAGTGACGTTCAAGGTCTTCGATGACGCCGTGATCGATGCCTATTTTCGCGTGGTCAACCCGCTCGACAAGGCCGGCGCCTACGGAATTCAAGAGGGCCGCGAGCTGATTATCGATGGCTGGCGCGGTTCATTTTCGAACATCATGGGATTACCGATGGAAGCGACGAAACAAATTTTGTCTGGTTGCGGTCTCCTTAGCTGATCTTACCTTCAGCTTCGCACCAATGAGTCAACTTCCTGGCCGCCCAACGACCCAATCACCGCGCTCTCACAAAGTGAAGCGCCCGCTTGCCCAAAGCGAAGGCGACGCCGAGTCCGTCATCAAGGGTGTCATCCTGGCCGCGGTCATATGGCCAACGTTCGTACTGCTGCTCTGGCTCGCTACCCGGCATCTCGGATCAGTCTCGCCCGAGGCGGCGTTTAAGCCGGCCCGCCGTCCTAATTTGGAAGTTCAACTGATGCCTGACGAGTATCTCATGCCGAGTAAGCCGCAGAAACGTCCGCCGAAGTTCGTCGAGACCAATCCCGACGCGCCGGAGAACATCCCCGATAAGACCGATAATTTTGCCGCGCAAAATCAGCAATCGGCCCAGGAAAAACCAAACCCTGACTCCAAAGGCGATCACGCCGCGACCGAAGGCAGAAAAGATTTTGAGAGCACGCAAATCGTGAGCGGCCAGCTCACGCCCCCGACGGAAGCTCCGCCACCCGAACCACCGCCGACGCCCGAAGTTGCCAAAGCCCTTCAACAGGCCGCCGAAGCGCGCAAAGCCGAGATTCCCTTGCCCGGTTTCGAAAAACGCGAAGGCACCAGCGCCGAAGGTTTCGGCATGAACGAGTCCAAATCCACCGAGAAAACAACCAACGCAACCGAGAAAGTCGAAGGCGCTAAAGATGCTCCGACGACCGTGGGTAATCCCACTCCGATGCAGGCCGCCATCGATCCGCGTAAACCGCAACCGCGCCTCGCCCTCAACCAACAGCGCGTGCGGCCCGCGATCTTCGCCGAGGACCCAATCGGCTCGCCCAATATTGGCCTTGCCGGTTACGATGCGCGCTGGAGCAACTACGGTGCTTACCTCCAGCGCTTGGTTGATTCCGTGCAGATTCAGTTTCAGCGTCTGGCTGACGAGAGCCGCATCAGTCCGCCGACCGGCACGATTGTCACCGTGAAGTTTCGTTTGGATTCCGAGGGCAAAGTGAGCGAAATCATCAGCGTCGACAGTACCGGTGGCCAGCAAGCGGCCTCCGTTTGCACGAGCGCCATTACGACGCGCGCGCCCTACGGCAAATGGACCGACGACATGATCGCCATGCTCGGCACCTCGACGGAATTTACCTGGAAGTTTTATTATCTTGGACCATGAGCAACGCACCTGAAAGTTTTTGGGCAAAGTTGCCGCTCGGCCGCGACGTAGAAATCGTCGCGCGCGATCCGAACGGCCTTGTCGCCTTCAATAAACCCGTCGGCGTGCTCTCGCATCCCAACGAAGCGCGCGACGAACCACGTTCGCTGCTCATCGCGCATTACGATACCGTTGGTCAGTTTTTCCATTGGACAGCCGTCGAAGGCCGTGCAGCCGGTAAGCTCTGGTTGTTGAACCGTCTTGACTCCGCGACGTCCGGATTGTTGCTCGCGTGCTCGAGCGAAAGACTCGCGCTCGAAGTCCGCGCCTCATTTCAACGCCGCCACGTGAAGAAGGTTTACAACGCCCTCGTTTTCGGTGCGCCGCACACCGCCAAAGACATCTGGCGCGACCGCCTTGCGGTGGACAAGCGCGGTGGCAAGGTTCGCGCCGCCACGACCGGCCACGTCCCGTCTGAAGCGCACGTCCGTGTGCTCCGCACCCAGCGCGAAACGCGGGTGTTGTCGTTGATTGAACTGGAACCCAAAACCGGTCGCAGTCACCAATTGCGCGTGCAATGCACGAAACGTCATCTACCGATCGTGGGCGATGCGACGTATGGCGACTTCAAAGCCAACCGCGATTTCGCCAAAGCCACCGGCGAGAAACGCCTGTTTCTCCATTCGTTGCACACCGAGTTTGAATACACGCTGGACGGCCGCACCTGTCGCTTTTCAGCCACCGCGCCGCTCCCCGAAGAATTTCACAAGACGTTTTAGTCGGACCGCGCGAGTGCGGCGAATAACGAACGGTTCGCGAGCAGCGCCAGAACCTTGGTCAATCGCCTTTTTCTGCGGTCTCTCGTTATTTACAATAGCGGCGCGAGCAGGCGGCAGAGGTCTTCGAGGATGTTGCCGATGATGCGGAAACGTTTGCGGCGTTCTTTTTTGGGTTCGCGGCACGACTCGAGGAGTTCGCGCGCCCAGGCTTTCATCGCGGCAACGTCGGCAGGCGAGTAGAGCATCACGGCGACTTCGAAATTCACGAAGAGGCTGCGCAGGTCGAAGTTGGCGGAGCCCAGCATGCCCATGCGTTCGTCGACGATGATGGCTTTGCTGTGCATCATGCCGGGACCAAAGAGCCTGATGTTGGCACCGGCTTTTTGCAGTTCGCGGATGTAATGGCGACGGGCGTAGTCGGTGACCGGATGGTTCGAGCGCGCGGGCACGATGAGCGTGACCTCGACGCCGGCGCGGGCTTTGACCATGAGCGACCGAAACAAGACCTCATCGGGAATAAAATACGGCGTGATGATCCAGATGCTGGCGTGCGCTTCCTGAACCATTGAAATGATACCTTCGTAAAGCGAATCGCCTTTAACATCAGGGCCGCTGACGACGACTTGCAGCGAACTCGTGCCTTCGGTGCGGCGTGCCTCGGGCACGTTCTCAGCGCGAAGCTTCTCGATTTTTTGGCCGCTCGCAAAAGCCCAATCGGCGAGGAAAACCTCGTAGAGCAACGCCGCCGCCGGGCCGCTGACGACGGCGCCGAAATCGCTCCAGCGTTTGCGCCACGGAGCCGAGCCCATGTATTCGCGGGCGAGGTTGTGGCCACCGACGATGGCGGTGTGCTGGTCGAAGATGGCGATTTTGCGGTGATTGCGGAGGTTGGCCGTGCTGCGGAAGGCGACGTGGATAACGGGTAGGAAGCGCGCGACCTCGCCACCGGCGTCGCGGATCGGTTGTACAAAATGGCGGCCGGTGAAGGCCGAACCAACGGCATCCACTAACAAGCGGACCTTGATGCCCTCGCGAGCACGGGCAGCGAGGAGCTTGACGATTTTTCTGCCGGTGTCGTCGCGGCCCAAGATGAACGTGGTGATGGCGATCGAGTGTTTGGCGTCGCGGATCTGTTGCGCGAGGATGGCAAACATGTCTTCGCCCGTGGCGATCAGCTGCACACGGTTGCCACCGGTGGGCGGGAAGGCGCCGCTGGCGTTGATGGTCTGCACCGTGGGTAGGTGCTGGTCGGAGTGATCGAACGGTGGCATGCTCCCGTCGAGCGAAGGGGCGATGCGGGCCTTGCGGGCGATGAGACGTTGGAGTTTGCGTCCGCCGAAGAGCAGGTAGAGCGGCACGCCGAGGTAGGGGATGAGCACGATGACCAGCAACCAAGCGAAGGTATTGCTGGGCTGGCGTTTTTCGGCGAGCAAGCGGGCGACGAGAAAGAACGCCAAAAGGAAGCCTCCGATCGTTAGGAGGTGAGGGAGGACCGGATGGTCCACGAGGTAGCGCAGGAGATCCATGCCGAGAGGCCGCATCGTGCGGATAACGATGGATTTGGCAAGCCGCGCGGGTTGCGGTGGAGGTGTTTGGAAGCGCCCCGAGTGGCTGCAAAGTGAAATTAAAGCGGTGGCTTAGAAAAAAGCCTTGATCTCGCCGCCGCTACTCGCGAATTTGCGCGTTCCTTTTTGGTAGGTTACTCAAGTGGCCAACGAGGGCGGACTGTAAATCCGCCGGCTTACGCCTTCGATGGTTCGAATCCATCACCTACCACCATTTTCGCTAAGCGAAGTCAGGGCAGAAGGGACAAGTGCCAGGTTCCAAGAGGCGGAAGCGTCTTGTGAGGGATGAGAACCTTGGTTCGACGGAGCGAAGCGGAGAAGGGGCGCACGCAAGCGCGAGTGAGAATCACCTGGCCGTTCAATCCCGTTGCGTGTTTTGAAACTACCGGTCGGTCATCCAGAACGAAGTGAAGGATCCAGTGGGGCGTTGCACGTACGGTTGGACTAGGACCAAGTGGATCCTTCGCTGCGCTCTGGATGACGATCCGTTTTCATATCGTCGTGTCACAAAATCTGCCCAGGAGTTGAGTGGATTCCCCCTGATCTGCAAAAAGTGGCATCTCCGGTTGCCCAACGGCGTGGCTCTTGTTTCACTCTTCGCGCTTCATGATTCCGTCTTCAAAAACAGGCCTGCTCCGCGACCTCGTGCGCCGGCTTAAAGTTCAGTTCTGGTTCAAGACCTTTGGTGGCGCGGGCTTCATGGTGCTGTTTTTCTGGGGGTATATTTATATTTTGAGGCACGCTGTTTTTCCGGTGACAGATATGCCGCTGCTGGCGATCGACCGTTGGATTTCCTATCAGAACAGCGCGTGGCTGCTCTATGTATCGCTGTGGTTGTACGTGCAATTGCCGGTGACGATGATCGAAAATCGTTGGGAATTGATTCGATACGGCGTGGCGGCGGCGGCGATTAGTGCCATCGGGTTTGCGATCTTTATTTTCTGGCCGACGGCGGTCCCTCCGGTGGGAGTTGAGGGAGATGGGGCACTTTTAGCGGCGGTTCGTAATATCGATACCACCGGCAATTCGTGTCCGTCGTTACACGTGGCGTTTTCGGTCTTCACAGCGTTATGGCTCGATCGGTTTGTTCGGCGAATCGGAGCGGTGAGCTGGGTGCGTTGGGCCAATGCTGTTTGGTGCCTGGGCATTGTTTATTCAACGCTCGCGACGAAACAACACGTGTTGCTCGATGCGTTGGCCGGCGCAGCGCTTGGTTATGTCGGCGGATGGATGCAGGCGCGCTACGGCGGCGAAGGCCGCACGGCAGCGGCGTCGGCAGAACTCGCTCAAACCAGCCCAGCGGCGCGGAAACTGTAGTAGCCGAGTCCGGCGGGATCGCGGGAGCTTTGGCCGATGATGACGTGGTCCAGCAAGTCAATACCGACGGTTTTGGCGGCATCACGCAGTTGGCGGGTGACGTTGATGTCCGCGCTGCTCGGAGTCGGATCACCTGACGGGTGGTTATGGACGCAGACGACAGCGGAGGCGCTTTCGCGGATGGCTTCGCGGAAAACTTCACGCGGATGCACGAGGCTGCTCGAGGCGGTGCCGGAGGTGACTTCGACGCGTTTGAGCAGGCGGTTTTTGCGATTGAGGCAGAGGACCCAAAACTTTTCGACCTGCAGCCCGGCGGCGATCGGTGCGAAATAGGCGGCCACGAGATCGGCGCTGCCGAGCAAGGGCGCATCACCGGCTTGCTGGCTGAGCACGCGACGGGCGATTTCCATCACGGTGATGAGTTGAAGCGCTTTCACGCGGCCGATGCCTTTCAGGCGGCGAAAATCTTTTTCTGTCCACGAAATCAGTCCCGCCAGTGAGCCGGCCTCGGAGATCAAGCGCGAGGCGAGCGTGAGCACGTCGTTTCCCTGCGTGCCGCTGCGCAGGAGCATGGCGAGGAGTTCGGTGTCGCTCAGGGCGGCGGCGCCATGTTTTTCGAGCCGTTCCTGCGGGCGCTCGCCCACGGCCAGTTCTTTTAACCGGTTTCCCTCCCGGTAAACGGGTGTTGTTGCCTCGTTCATACGAGAGGCGATGTTGAGGAACATTGGGCTCGTCCGCAACCTTCGCTTGTCGGTAAGCACAAAAAAGGCCGACCTGAAGGTCGGCCTAAAAGGGATGATCGAACCGGCACGGACACGAGGTCCGGCCCTACATTCGGACTGGTTTGTGGAGGCTCAATAGTGTTTCACGTAGCCGTTGCGGCGGAGGCGTTCAAGCCAGCGGTCCTGGCTGACACGGGCCATCTGTTGGACAAGGATTTTTTCGATTTGGTCGCGGACTTCATCCATCGGCTGCACGCCGGCAAAACGGCGGTCTTCAACGTAGAGAAGAAACGCGCCTTCCTTCATGATGATGGGGTCAGTGACGCCGCCTTTGGCGAGTTTGAAAAGGGGATCGCTGAGTTCGGGCTTGAGGTCGGAGCGTTTCTGCCAGCCCCAATCGCCACCTTTGGCGCGGCGGGTGTCCTGGCTGACTTCCTTAGCGATGGCTTCGAATGTTTCGCCGGCTTTCATGCGGGCGAGCACATCATTGGCTTTGGTGGTCAGCAGTTGATCGGTGTCACCTTCTTCACGGCGGAACTGGATCAGCCGCAGGTGCGCGCCGTCTTCCTGGAAGAACTTGTCCTTGTTTTCGTTGTAGTAGGTTTCGACTTTGACCGGGCTGACGATGCTTTGGCTCTTACGCTGTTGTTGGCGCATGTAGCCGTAGATCATGTCTTCTTCAACTTCCCTGCGGTAGTCGCGCAAGGTTTTGCCGCGGCCGCGCAGGTAAGCGAGGAACTTCGAGCGGTCGTTTTCGAACTGGGTGATGAGGATTTCCGAGATCTGGTTGTCGATGTAGCTGGCGGGAATCTGTTTCTTCGGCTCGCCGTCTTTTTCTTTGTAGAACTCCTTAACAATCAGCACGCGGTCGATGAGGTTTTGAACAACGTCATCTTGGAGCGCTTCGAGGCGTTCGTTAAATTCTTTTTCGTTTTTCGCATCACGCTGGATCTGCGGCACGAGCGGCGACACTTCGCGGCGGATGTCATCCACGGTGATGATTTTGGTCTCAGCGACAGCGGCGATGCCGTTTGCGAAACGCAGGTCGAGCTTGTCGGGAGCAGGAGCCGGAGCCGGCGTCTGGCCGCGTGCGGGCATGGCGAAAGCACAGGCGACGCAGGTGAGCGCGAGGGGAAGGAATGAACGGGAGAACAGGCTGGAGCCAGACGTCATGGATTGGGCAGATTGATCAGAAATGAGATAATTTCACGCAAACGTAGGAGTGGCTTGGGTGCGGTCAACCTTGGAAACCGGGTACCGACCATTACAAAGTCATCGCGACGGTTGGTGTTTCGGAGGCACTTGAGTCGCGACGACTCTGTTTCGACGGATAACACGTTCTTTTGTTCCGCCCGAATGCGGATCTCGGTGACAAACAACAAAGCACGCACCTCGTCACCGAATTTTCCGAAGCGATCGCGCAGGTCGGATTCGATCTCTTTGAGCGTGGTAGGCGAATCGGCGAGGGCGAGTTTACGGTAAAAATCGATGCGCAACCGTGTTTCGCCGAGGTAACTGGACGGGATACGGGCCTGAATTTTGGCGACTTCGATGGCGCCGCTGGCCTCGTGCTCGGCATCGCGGAGCGCCGTATAACCGTCTGCGTAGCGTCGTCGGGCGCCTTCGTCAGGCGCGCCTTCACCGACATAAACGAAGTCCAATTTCACGCTGGCGCGGATCAAGGCGGCCGTTTTGTCGCCTTTCAAGCGCGCGACGGACTGACGCAGAAGCTGGCAATAAAGTTCGAAGCCGACGCCCACGATGTGCCCGCTTTGTTCGGCGCCGAGGAGGTTTCCCGCGCCGCGCAGTTCGAGATCACGCATCGCAATGCGAAAACCGGCACCGAGCTGATTGTGCGTGCGCAGGGCATTGAGGCGCTGGCGGGCGATTTCCATCAGTCGCGTGTGACGGTGTAATAACAGATACGCGTAAGCCTGATGCTTGAAACGGCCGACGCGTCCACGCAGTTGATACAACTGCGAAAGGCCGAACCGGTCCGCACCTTCAATAATGATCGTGTTGCAATTCGGGATATCGAGGCCGCTTTCGATGATCGTGGTGCAAACAAGCACCTGGTATTTTCCAGCGACGAAATCCGTCATCATGTGCTCGAGTTCGCGGTCGTCCATTTTTCCGTGGCCAACGCCGATCGACAAATCTGGGAGCATCTCACGCAAGCGCGCTGCGACGAGCTCGATCGTTTGCACGCGATTGTGCAGATAAAACACCTGGCCGCCGCGACGGATTTCGTGGCGCACGGCGTCGACCACGATCTTCTCATCGTAGGTTTTGACGATGGTTTGGATCGGATGGCGGTTGGTCGGCGCGGTCTCGATCACGCTCATGTCGCGCGCACCGGTCAGCGCCATGTAGAGTGTGCGCGGGATCGGCGTGGCGCTCATCGAGAGCACGTCGACCGTCGCGCGCATGGCTTTGAAAATTTCCTTATGCTTCACGCCGAAGCGTTGCTCTTCGTCGATCACGACGAGGCCGAGTTCCTTGAATTTCACATCGGCCTGGAGGAGACGATGCGTACCGACAAGAATATCGACCTGACCGGCGGCGGTGGCGGCGAGGATGACTTTCTGCTCAGCCTTTGTGCGGAAACGACTGACCATTTCAACGGCGATCGGATAACCGGCCATGCGTTCGCGAAATGTGTTGAGATGTTGCTGCGCGAGCACGGTTGTCGGCACGAGGATCGCAACCTGGCGGCCGCCTTGCACGGCTTTGAAGGCGGCGCGAATGGCGACCTCGGTCTTACCGAAACCGACGTCGCCGCAAATAAGCCGGTCCATCGGACGCGGTTTTTCGAGATCGGCCTTAGTTTCCTCGATGGCGCGGAGCTGATCGCGCGTTTCGGTGTAGGGAAACGACGCTTCGAATTCCTTCTGCCAGGTGGTATCGGGCGGATAAGCATAACCGGGCTGCGCCTCGCGCATGGCGTGGATGCGCAATAATTCTGCGGCGAGGTCGATGGTGGCGCGTTCGGCAGCCTGGCGGGACTTCTCCCAACGGCCGGAGCCGATGCGGCCGAGCTGCGGACGCGTTTTGCTCAAGCCGACGTAGCGCGAAATCAGATGCGACTCCTGCAATGGCACGTGGAGCGTCACCTTGTCGTCGAACTCCAGCGAGATCACTTCGCGCACGCCGCCTGCGTATTCGACCTTGGTCAGGCCGCGATAGAGCGCGATGCCGTGTTGAAGATGGACGACGAAATCGCCTTCGACCAACTCGGAGAAATCGAGCAACTGGTCGATTTGGGCTCGTTGGGCAAGGGCGCGACGATTGCCGAGCGGGCGACGCTGGCGCTGGCGTCCGAAGAGTTCGGTTTCGGTGACGACGACGAGACCGGCGGCGGTGTTTTTTGCAGGAGCGAGCTTGCTCGCGATTTCCGTTGTCGGCGAGGAATCGCCTGCAAGCAGGCTCCTACCTTCGGAAATTCTTTTGGTGATCCGAAATCCTTCATTCAACGTCCCGCGCAGGAAACGCGGTTTGAGCGCTTTTAGTTTGGTGTCAGCGTCGAGGATCTCGCGAGCGCGCTGTTCTTCGCCTTCCTTGGAAACGACGAAGGTGACATCGTAGCCGTCCTTTTTCCATCTCGCGACTTGATGTAGGAAACGTTGACGCGCGTCTTCCTCGACCTGCAGCCGTTCCTGCGCTACGAGCGCATCTTCGGGATAGGTGCGGTGATGGACGAGGCTTTCGGTGTCCCACGTGGTGTCGGTGGCGACGGTTTCGAACAGCACGGAAGCTTCGTCGAGATCGCTCACGCCGAAGGCTGCGGCACATTTCGTAAGGAGCGGTGTGAGGGCGTCTTCACCTTCGCGGGCGAGGCTGCTGAACTCTTCGTCGAGCGAAGCGGGTTCAACAAACACGAGATGCGCAAGGGGGGTGAGGTAATCGGCGATGCCGGTTTTTGATGGATCGAGTCGAAGACGCGGCGTGGCCGAGATCATGATCGAGTCGACTTTCTCGCCGGAGCGTTGCGTGACCGGATCGAAGGCGCGGATTTCCTCGATATCATCGCCGAAGAAATCGAGGCGGTACGGCTGGTTGGCCGTGATCGGATAAACGTCGATGATGCCGCCGCGGATCGCGTAGTGTCCGGGCGCTTCGCACACGGCTTCAGAGTCATAGTCGAGTTCGCGCAACTTTTCTAGGAGTGCTTGAAATGGTTGGTGTTGGCCGGGCTTGAGTTCGAGTTCGCGGGTGGCGAACGCTTCGAGGGCGGGCACCGATTGCAGGAGTGCGGCGGGCGTCGTGGCGACGACCAGCGTGGGCACGTTGGCGATTGCAGCAGTTTGTGTGCGCATCGCCCGCAGTCGTGAAAGCACGGTCAACCGGTCAGCGGAGGCGGCAAATGCTTCGCGCATGTCTCGGCTGTCGGGCATCGATTCCGGCATGACGAGCGCTTCGAGCGGACGGCCCGTGCCGCCGGCTTCGTGAAAGAGCGCGATATCCTCGGCGAGTTGCTCGGCAGTTTTTAATTCCTCCGCGATGACGATCCACACCGGCGCGGGATGCGTGCGCACGAGTTCACCAATGACGACGCCGCGAGCAGGCGGACAGACGCCGGTGAGTTTGTGCCGCGCGAGCGCGAACGATGCAGGAGAGCCAGACATGGACGGAAGAACATTAGGCAAACACGGAACGGCGGGAGCGCAACCCGTGAGCGCGTGTCACGTGGGGCGATGAAAGGATCGACTGTAGGACCTTGCTTGCAGGCGATTCAGGCAAGCCACGTTGGCACTGGTAAGTCTTGATTAAGCAGCGACCGAAACCAATTCCAGTCGTCCTCGCAACAGCGGTAATCTATCCACGGCTCTGTCGGTTTGCATAGCTCGGCGCGATAGGGGTTGAGATAAATGTAGAGAAACACCGGCAACAGGGGTTCGTCTGGCCGTAACTTGTGGTCGGAAAAATTCCGTTCCCAAATTAGGTTTTTCGTGCGCAATACTGGGCTGGTTTTGGCTTTAAGCCTTTGGATTGTTTGTCCTAACGAAAGACGTTCTCCAAGTCGTATCAGCACGTGCACATGGTTCGGCATGATGACCGCACAGCGCAGTTGTCACGAACCGTCGGTTTCCAGAAGTGTGATTACTTGCTAAATGGTTTTTGAAACTTCGGGTTCGATCAAACCTGTCTTCTGGTTATCAGTACAGACCGTTAGGAAATAGCTCGAAGAGGATTCTGAACAACGGCCTCGACGGAGTGCGGCATGACCATGGTGC
>Ga0302321_100002545_pt1 | contig 15630 bp, 11 predicted proteins | sample Fen_T0_1_FD_202505 | JGI IMG/M metagenome (GOLD analysis project Ga0302321, IMG submission 202505) | Peat permafrost microbial communities from Stordalen Mire near Abisko, Sweden - Fen_T0_1 | ecosystem: Environmental > Terrestrial > Soil > Wetlands > Permafrost | place: Sweden: Abisko...
CAGCTCCACCGCGTCCCCCCGGTCGGCCACCGCCTGGCGCGCATCCTCGGCGAGCAGCTTCCCGGCCAGCAAGCTGACGCTGGTCCGGAGCGGAACGGAGAATCCGCACGCGGTCACCGCCTGCTCCGCCGTGTCGAGCGCGTGCGCCGCGGCCATCAGCGCCGCGTCGCTGCAGAGCGGCTCGGTGCGGACGGAGACGTGAATGGCGATCGCCGGCCGGTAGGCACGGTTGCCGGGTTCCGCGGGTCCGACCGCCTGCCGAAACGCGGAGAGAAAGGCCCCGACCGATCCGAACCGTTTGTCCGGCCGCTTGGCCATGCAGCAAGCGACCACCGCGTCGAGCGCGGGCGCCACCGGCGCGTGCTGGCTCGGGCGTGGCGGCGGGTCCTCCAGGTGCTGCCGCTCGATCTCCATGGGATCGTCGCTCCGAAACGGCAGCATCCCGGTCACCAGCTCGAACAGCAGGACCCCCAGCGCGTAGACGTCGGTGCGCGGATCGACCGAGCCGCCCACGATCTGCTCCGGCGCCATCACCTGGCTCGTGCCCAGCCGCTCACCGTCGGTCGTCAGGCCGGCCTGGCCCGGCGCGTTCGACTTGGCGACGCCAAAATCGAGGAGCTTGATCGCCGGCCGGTCGCCCTCGGAGAGCACGGCGATGTTGGCCGACTTCACGTCGCGGTGAACCACCCCGGCCTCGTGCGCGGCCTGGAGCGCGGCGCAGGCCGGCTCCAGGTAGGCGAGCGCCTCTGCCGGCGAGAGCCGCCCGCGCGCGCGGATCAGGTCGCGCAGGCTCCGGCCCGGCAGGAGCTCCATCACGCAGAACGGCCGGCCGTCCTGGAGCGTGCCCAGGTCGTAGATGTCCACGATGTTCGGGTGGGCCACCCGGTTCACCACCTGGGCCTCGCGCACGAACCGGCCTACCATCTCGGCCGAGTCGGCCAGCCGCCGGTGCAGGATCTTGATAGCCGCGCGTCGGCCGAGCACGCGGTGCTCGGCCAGGTAGACCGCGCCGTGGCCACCGCGCGCGATCAGCTTGACGATGGCGTACTCGCCCACGCGCGCACCGTGCGCGAGCTCGTCATCTCCCTCGCCCTCGCCGTCATCGCTCGGAACGCTTCCGTTCCGGGACGGAGCCACGACGCCGGGCAGCTCGAGGGTGACTTCACGATCCGCCATCCCCGGCAGCTTATCACGTCCTCAATTTCCGCTGACCGCACCCCTCCCCATCGGAGCGTGGCGCCACCCGCGCCAGCACCCCTAAGACGTTCTCGCCACTCTTCCCGTCACGGAGGCTCACCATGCAACGCACCCCGCTCTTCCTGCTCCCCGTCATCGCCTTGACGGTCTCCGCACTTCTGCCCCTCCGCGCCTCGGCCTGCTCCGACGACGAGCACGTCACCTACTTCCACGCAGCCGATCTGGCCAAGGAGCTCCACGCCTCGGACCTGCGCGTCTTCGACGCCAACTCGGAGGAGACCTGGCGCAAAGGCCACGTGCCCGGCGCGGTCCACGTGAGCTACAAGCAGGTCTCGTCCGCCGTGCTCCCGGCCGACAAGGCCACGCGCCTGGTCTTCTACTGCAAGAACACCCAGTGCATGGCGAGTCACGTCGCCGCAGCGCGCGCCTCCGAGCTGGGCTACGCCCACGTCTTCGTGATGCCGGAGGGGATCGACGGGTGGACCGCGCAGGGACTCCAGGTCGAGAAGGCCGAAAAATCCGAGAAGGCCCGCGCCGACGGGTGATGAGGGCGGTGGCGCCCGTGGTCAGAGCTGCTGCAGCTCACGGCGGATCCGGGCCACCATGAGGTTCGGGATGCGCGCGGCGAGGTCGAGCGCCGACTGGAGGGCTGCGCGCGCCTCCGCCGTCCGGCCGGCCCGCAGCGCCGAGAGCCCGTGCATCTCCACCACCTCGATCGGCTCCTGCTCGATCGAGTCCCGACTGGACCGCGCCAGGAGCGCCTCCCACTCGGCCTCCCCCGCCTCGCCGGTGGCCAGCGCCACCATCTCGGCGAGGACCTCCTCTGCCGGCGCCAGCGCAGGGGCCGGCTGCCCCTTGGTCGACGCCAGCGCAGCCCGGAGCGTGTCGAGCCGGCTCCGCGCGCCCGCCAGGTCTCCCTGGAAGAGCAGCAGGCGCCCCCAGAGCAGGAGCGCCACCGGGACCGGCGCCACCTCGGGGTGGTTCCGCTCGATCTGGGCAGCCCGCGCCACGTGGACGTGCGCCGCGCTGGCGTCCCCGGACTGGTAGAGCAGCTCGCCGATGTTGTACTCGGCGTAATACTCGATCCCGGCCACTCCCAGCTCGCGGCCGATGCGGATGGCCGCCTGCTGGTCCCGGACCGCGCCGTCGAGGTCGCCGCGGGCCACCCTGAGGTTCCGGCCGTTCCCCATCACCGCCGAGAGGTGGAGCTGGTCGCCGCGCGCCTGGCAGAGCCCGGCCGCCCGCTGCAGCGCCGCCTCGGCCTCGTTGCTCCGGCCCAGGTGCGGGAGGGCGGTGCCGAGCAGCAGCAGGGCGATGACCAGCGTCTCGTACCCGGGGTCGCCGAGCGGCTCCGCCTGCCGAACCGCCTCCTCCAGCGAGCCGCTGGCACCGGCCCAGTCCCCTGCTCGGAAGCGGGAGCGCCCCCGGGCCAGGGTGAGCTCGGCGCGCAGCGCGGGCGAGTCGGCCGATGCCGCCACCGTCTCCGCCTGGGCCACCCGTGCCGCCGACCGTGGGTAGTCGCTCATCCAGTCGAGGCAGGTCGCCTCGTCCAGCAGGCACTCGGCCTCGGCCAGTGGATCGCCCCGGGCCCGGGCGATCCACTGCGCCTGCTCCAGATCGGCCACCGAGTCCTCGCTCCGGCCCACCCGGTAGCGCATCAGGCCGCGCCCGCGCGTGGCGGCCAACCGCTCGGCCGAGTCGGTGGCCGGGAGCTCCTCCAGCGCCCGGCTGAAGAGCGACTCCGCCTCCAGATATGCGTGCCTGCGCCGCAGCCCCTCCGCGAGCGCCAGGTGAATGGCGCCGGCCTCCTCGGCCCGCCCGCTCGCCTGTGCGTGAAAAGCGAGCCGGGCCAGGCGGCGCCCCTCGGCCATGGGGAGCGGCCCGCGGTAGTGAGCGAAGGCCGCCTCGTGAACGGCCCGGCGCAGCTCCTCGGGCATGGAGCGGGTCACCGCCTCCCGCACCAGCGGCACCCGGAACCCCAGCCCCTCGCCGCGGTGCTGCACCAGGAGCCCCAGCCCGAGCAGCTTCTGCAGGCTCACCTGGGCGTCGAGCGGGAACGCGGCGCCGTGTCCGGCCCGTTCCAGCTCCGCCAGGACCCCGCCCATCTCGCGCAGCGAGAACTCGTCTCCCAGCGCCGAGGCGAGCTGAGCGTGGGCGCGCAGATCGCGGGGGAGGGCCGCCAGCTCCCGCTCGGCCAGCCACTCCACCAGCGGGAGATCCGGGAGGCGATCCAGCTCGTCGGTGGCCAGGAACCAGGCGCCCGCCTCCCCGTGACGCCGGAGCAGCCCAGCCCGCTCCAGGCCGCGGACCAGCTCCACCAGCATGGCCGGCAGCCCGCGGGATCGCGACGCCAGCTTCTCGAGCGTCGCCCGCGGGACGTTCTCGGCCGGGCGCAGGAGCTGCTCGCAGAGCTCGGCCGCGTGCGTCGGCGAGAGCGGTTCGAGCGGCATGGTCGCGCTCGCCCCAGCGCGCTCGCCGAAGGACGGGCGGGCGACCGCGAAGCTGGGCCGGCCCACGGCGCAGACCAGGAGCGGGACCGCGGCCTCGGCCAGACCGGCGTACTCGAGCGCGTCGAGCGCGGCCGAGTCGGCCAGGTGCGCGTCGTCGAGCAGCACGCAGATCGGCTGGCGCCGAGCCTTGCGCCGCAGCGCGTCTCCGGCGGCGCGGATGGCGAGGGATCGGAGCGCGCCCGGGGCGGCGGATTTGGCGGCCAGCTCGGGCGCGCCGGCGTCGATCCAGCCCAGCGCCAGGGCCAGCGGAGGCCAGGCCTCCCAGTCCACCTCCGGCAAGGCGCTCCGCAAGATCTCGCGGCCCCCGTCGGCGGGCCTGCCCGCGGGCGGGATGCCGAGCGCCCAGAGCACGAGCTGCCGGAAGGTCTCCCCCTCCTCACCGGCCAGCGGCTCGCGGGCGCGCTGCTCGAGCACCTGGGGCGACGCGGGCAGGGGACGCAGCCGATCCACCAGAGCCGCCACCAGCCGCGTCTTGCCGACGCCAGGCTCGCCCACCAGCGTGACGAAGCGCGAGCTGGAGCTGCGGAACGCCTCCTCCGCACGCTCCAGGACCGCCTCCACCAGCGCCCCGCGGCCGATGAGCGGGCCGGCGCCGTGGCGAACCACGGTGGCCTGCTCCACCACCCGCCGGCCCGGGAGGACCCGCAAGATCTCGGGCCTCCCCGGCAACGGTTCACAGCAAGTATCTGGCGCCAGCTCCACGGCCCGCGCGGTGGTCGAGGTGCCGGCCGGATCCTCCGGTGCTGGGAAGCTCTCCTTCCGGGAGAAGGCGGCGCAGAAGAGGCGAGCGCCATTGCCTGAGGGTGAGGACTGCACCGAGACCGTGACCAGGTCCACCCGGGCCCGCTCCGCGAGCTGCTGGTCGACGAGCCCGCTGGCGCAGCGGAGCGCGCGGCGCACCGGGTTCTCGTGCAGGCTGGCGTCGAAGGCGACCACGTAGCACCGGCCCGCGGCGTGGGCGAGCTGCCCCCCCAACGCCACCGCCGCGGCCTGGACCGTGAGCGCATCGGCGCTCGACTCGAAGAAGACCGCCGCCGCGATCCGCTTCTCCGGCGGCCGCGCCACGGTGCGCAGGGAGCCGGTCGGGGTCCGGGCCGGCTTCTCTCGCCGACCGAAGGCCTCCTCCAGAGCCGACAGCAGCGCGGCGCCGTTTCCGATGCGGGCGCCCCGCTCCTTGGCGAGGCAGCGCAGCACCAGCGCCTCGACCGCGGGCGTCACGGGGACCAGCTCGGAGAGAGGCGCCGGCCGCCGGTTGGCGTGGGCCTGCTGCACCTCCGCCGCCGTGCCGAAGAACGGGGGGCGGCCGGTGAGCATCTCGTAGAGGATCACGCCCGCGGCGTAGACGTCGCAGCGGGCGTCGGGGCGGAGCCGCCCTTCGCACTGCTCCGGCGCCATGTACTCGGGAGTCCCCGCGTAGGCGCCTCCGCCGCTCGCCTCCGCCGAGCTCGCCCCGCCGAGCCGCCGCGCCAGGCCCAGATCGCAGAGGCGGGCCGCCGGCGGCTGACGAGCCACGAAGACGTTCTCTGGCTTGAGGTCGCAGTGGGCCCAGCCGGCGGCGTGCAGGGTCGCCAGGGTGGAGGCGAGGGCGCGCGTCAGCTCCAGGGTCTCGCTCAGCTCCATCGGGCCGGAGAGGGCGTCCAGCCGCTCAGCCAGGGTGGGCAGCTCCACGCGTTCGAGCGCCAGGTAGGGTGTACCGTCGGAGAGCGCGCCGTTGCCGAGCAGCCCGACCACAGCGGGAAGGCCCACCGACGAGAGCACCTCCGCCTCGCGGGCGAGCTGCACGCGGGCAGCTTCGGACCCGGCCAGGGCGAGCTTGAGGGCGACCGGCGCGCCGTCAGACAACCTGCGGGCGGCCAGCACCCTTCCGAAGCCGCCCCGCCCGAGGGTCCCCTCCACCGCGTAGCCCGGCACCGCCGGGTTGATCGCCTCCGGCGGTGCGACCTGCTCTGTAGGCTGGACCGGCGACTCACAACCGAGGTGCGCGCCGGTCCACCTCCGTCCACACGTGAGGCAACGCGGCACGCGCCTCCTTTCGGACCTGCTGAAATGGAATCACAAGCTGCCGCAGTCCAGCAAGCACCCATGCCCGGTCTTGGGGTTGTAGGGAGACTCGGTGAACTGGCAGGTGCCGTCGCCGCAGCGGTAGATCTCCGAGGGCTTCAGCCGCGTGCTGATGGGCCGGTACTGCCGGATGCCGCGCCAGCAGGTGAGCCAGTTGCCGTCGGGGCCGGCCACGCAGTTCTTCTTGCAGAGCCCCACGTGCTGCAGGGGGGGGCAGTCGCCGACCGCGCCGGCCTCCAGCGCGCAGCCGCGGGGCGTGGTCACGTCCGACGAGTAGTCCGGCCGATCCAGGCCCACGAAGAACCCTTCGTCCTCGAACATGTTGCCGAAGAAGCAGGCCTCCCTCACCGAGTAATGCTCCTCGCCCTTGTCGAGCGGGATGGGGCGCAGATACTCGTCGTACCCGCGCACCGAGATGTTCACCGAGGCGCCGTACTTGTTCAGGTGTGCCGCGAGGCAGGCAGTGACGAGCTGCTCCTCCGCGACGGGGATGTGGTGGCCCGCGGCCCACACCGGCGCCAGGCCGAGGTTCCCTCTCCACACGTAGGTCATCTGGCTGGAGGGAGAGGTGTACGTGAGCGATTGGTCATCCGACAGGGCGCAGCGCGCGACGTACCTCATCAGCGACGCCGACGAATCCGCGTCCGCCTCGAACCAGGCCTTGAAGTCGGCGCTGCCGAGCCCGTTCCTGGAGAGGCCGTTGGTGGACAAACCGTTGCGAGACAGCCCGTTGCGCGACAGTCCATTGCGAGAGAGTCCGTTTCGAGAGAGACCGTTGCGGGACAGGCCATTCCTCGAGAGCCCATTGCCCGATTCCAGGGCCTGATCGGATTGGCCCAACTCCTCTTCCCCGGCCTGGCCGCAGGCCATCGTCAGCAACAGCGTCCCCAGCACGAGGGACAAGGTCTTCACGGACATCTCGGTCCTCACTTTCCGTTCCGTGATAATACGAACATTGCAATCGCAGAGCAATGAGCGTGCCTTGAACGCGGGACGCCAACGCCGGGATTTCTCTGGCCATGTTCACTAACTGTCCGCGGGTGGGGGCCACCCGCGGGTGTCGCGATCCGGTGCGGCGCGAGGCCCGGCGTCCGATCGCCCGCGCCCGCGCTCCCGGATGGGCCCATGCTTCGTTGGGGTTTTCATGAACGGGGTGAACCGCACGGACCTGCACGGGACCACATCAGCAGGCTGGCGCTCGGCATGCATTCGAGCTGGGAAGATGTTCTGCAGGGGCGTCCGAGGCGCGGCGCCGGAGGAGGTGGGATGTGAACGAAGTCACCACGGCCGGATTCGGAGCACCTACCGTGTATCCGGATCCCTCCAGCGCACCCTGCCTGATCCTCATCAGCTCTTCGCAGGTGACGTCGATCGGGAAGGTGTTCCGCATGTGCGAGCCGGAGACAGTGGTGGGGCGCGGCAGCGGCGCGCAGTGCCGCGTCTGGGATCCCGGCGTCTCGCGCCAGCACGCCAAGGTCGTGCGCGGCCAGGACGGGACCTACGTGCTGATCGACCTCGGCTCGACCAACGGCACCTACATCAACGGACTCAGGGTGAAATCGTCTCCTCTGAGGGACGGGGACAAGATCCAGATCGGCACCGTCACGGGCCTCAAGTTCTCGGCCCGCCCGCAGCTCGAGGAGGGCGAGGAGCGTCTGCGCCGGGTGCTGGTCGCATCGGGGGTGGGGACCTGGGAGTGGGAGCGGCGCACCCGCAAGTTCACCTTCTCCGACTCCAAGGTGGCCGCCCTGGAAGGGCTGTCGGAGAACGCCACCGTGCGACGGCGTCGGCTCTGGAGCCTCCTCGGCCCCGCGGAGCGCAGGCGGGTGCGCCGGGCGCTCGCGCTCGCCACCAGGAAGGGGATCCCGGTCGATCTGGAGCTGCGGATCGACGTCCCCGGCAACCCGCCGCGCTGGATCTCGATGCGCGGAGACGTCTTTCGCAACGAGTCCGGGGTCCCGACGCACGTGGCCGGAACGCTCGTGGACGTCACCAGCCGGATCCTGACCGAGCAGGAGCTGCGGCGACAGGCGCTGCTCTTCGAGTGCTTGAGCGACGGCGTGGTGGTCTTCGACCTGGCGGGCGCCATCCTCGACTGGAACCGAGCGGCGCAGCAGATCCTGGGGCACGACCGGGAGAGCGTGCTTGGAAGGCCGATCGGCCTGGTCCTCAACGGTCGGGACGACGACGCGCTCACCGGCCGGATGCTGGGCGGCCTGGCCGGCGAGGGTCGCTGGTCGAGCGAGCTCTCGCTGCGGCGCAAGGACGGGAGCGAGTGCGTGGCCGAGCTGACCGCGGTGCCGCTGCGCGACTCCGAGAGCCGCTCGCTCGGCGGCGTGGCGCTCCTGCGCGACGTGGGGGAGCAGCGGGCCATCCAGGAGCAGCTCATCTTGGCCGACCGGCTGGCGTCGCTCGGCACCCTGGCCGCCGGGGTGGCGCACGAGATCAACAACCCGCTGGCCTACGTGCTAGCCAACATCGACTGCATCGCCGGCCAGCTCGCGTCCTTCCGCCCGAGCGTCGATGCCGCGGCCCTGGACGAGGCCGAGGCCGAGCTGGCCGACGTCCGCGTGGGCGCGGAGCGGATCCGCTCGATCGTGCAGGACCTCAACACCTTCTCGCGCGGCTCGCGGCCGGACGAGATGTCGCCGGTCGACGTGAAGCGGTCGATCGAGTTCGCCCTCAAGGTGGCCGGGAACGAGATCCGGCACCGGGCCCGCATCGTCGCCGAGCTGGTCGAGGTGCCGCCGGTGCTCGGGAGCGAGGCGCGCCTGGCGCAGGTCTTCCTGAACCTGCTGCTCAACGCCGCGCACGCGATCCCGGAGGGCGCGGCCGGCGGAAACGAGGTCCGGGTCGTGGTCCGGGTCGAGTCTGCGCTGGGGCGGGTGGTCGTCGAGATCTCGGACACCGGACCGGCCATCCCGGAGCAAGAGCTCTCGCACCTGTTCGAGCCGTTCTTCGCCGGCAAGAGCACGGGGCGGGGCGCCGGCTTCGGGCTCCCGATCTCGCTCGGGACGGTGCGGGCCATGGGCGGCGACCTCTCGGTGGAGAACCGGCCCGGCACCGGGACCCTGTTCCGGGTGGCGCTCCCGGTGGAGCCCCGGTCGCGCAGGCCAGCCCCGCCCGAGCCGAAGCCGGACCATCCCGCGAGCCGCGGCAACATCCTCGTGATCGACGACGAGCCACGCGTGGCGGCCGCCATCCAGCGGTGCCTCTCTGCGCGCCACGAGGTGAGCGTGGCGGCGAGCGCGGCGGACGCCCTGCATCTGCTCGGCGAGGGGGCCCGCTACGACGCCGTGGTCTGCGATCTGATGATGCCGGACATGAGCGGGATGGAGTTCTACGCCGAGCTCGAGGCCCGGCTCCCCGACCTGGCCAAGCGGGTGGTCTTCATGACCGGAGGGGCTTTCACCCCCAGAGCACAGCAGTTCCTGTCGCGCGTGGAGAGCCGCTGCATCGGCAAGCCGATCGACTTCGCCGCGCTGGAGGCGATGGTGGCGGGGCTGATGGGCTGACGCGGCGGCGCCGATCCTGGCCGCTTCGGAAGCGTCGGGAGTGCCCGAGGAGCGGCGCGATCCGCAGCCCCCCGACGGCGCCGGCGTCCGCCCGGGCCTTCATCGGTCGCTCACTTCTTCTTGGCAGCCTTCTCGGCCTTCACCTCGGCGGAGGCGGCGGTCATCCGGTACTCGACGGTGACCTTGGCGCCGACCTTGAGATCGCCGGTCACCTTGGTCTCCGCGGTCCGAGCGATCTCCCACTTCTCCTTGCCCTTCTGGACCACGATCAGGTCGTCCGAGACCTCCAGGACCGGACCAGTCACCTGGTAGGTCTTGGGCGCGCGAGCGAAGGCGGGGGCAGACAGGGCGATCAGGGCCAGGGCGAGTGCGAAGCGCTTCATGGGGTCTCCTCCAGAGTGTGGCGGCAGAGCCGCGCAAGAACGTTGCTTTCCGGCGGGCATCCTACCCCACGGCCGGCCGTCCGGCACGGCTTCCGGGCTTCTCCGCGTTGCGCGTTGCGAACTCGGGACCAGCCCTGTTAGATCGAGCCGCCCATGCCCACGCCCGTCTACATGCACACCCTCGGCTGCCCCAAGAACCGGGTCGATAGCGAGGTGATGCTGGGGACCCTGGCCAACGCCGGCTACCGGCTGGTGCAGGATCCCAAGCGGGCCGAGATCATCGTGGTCAACACCTGTGGCTTCATCGAGAGCGCCAAGCAGGAGTCGATCCAGGCCATCCTGGAGCTCGGGGCGATGAAGCGCGACGGTCGCTGCAAGAAGCTGGTGGTGGCCGGCTGCCTGGTCCAGCGCCACCCTGCCGAGCTGGCCGCCGAGCTGCCCGAGGTGGATCACTTCGTCGGGACCGGGGCCTACCAGGAGATCGCCCGCATCGTGAGCGAGGCCCAGGCACAGCGGCTCGTGGTCCCGGACCCGGACTTCGTCCACTCGGCGGAGACACCGAGGGTCAACTCGCTGGCCGCCCACACCGCGTATTTGAAAATCTCGGAGGGGTGCGACAACGCCTGCGCCTTCTGCATCATCCCCAAGCTCCGCGGCGGACAGCGCTCGCGCCCCATCGACGACCTGGTGGCCGAGGCGGCCGGGCTCGCGGCGCAGGGGACGGTGGAGCTGTCGCTCATCGCGCAGGATCTGACGGCCTACGGCCAGGACCTGCCGGGCAAGGTGCGGCTCCAGGACCTCCTGCCCGAGCTCTGCCGCGTGGACGGGATCCGCTGGCTCCGGCTTCACTACGCGTACCCACGCGAGGTGCCCGACGCGCTCATGGACGCGATGGCGCGCGAGCCGAAGATCGTGAAGTACCTCGACATGCCCTTGCAGCACTCGAGCGACCGGCTGCTGCGGGCCATGAAGCGGGGGCGCTCCTCCCAGTTCCTGCGCGACCTCCTGGCGCGCCTGCGCGAGCGGGTGCCCGGGATCGCGCTGCGCACCTCGCTCATCGTGGGGCTGCCCGGCGAGACCGAGGAGGACTTCCAGGACCTGCTCGGGTTCGTGGAGGAGCAGCGGTTCGAGCGGCTCGGGGTGTTCGAGTACTCGCGCGAGGAGGGGACGCCCGCGGCGGAGATGTCGGGGCAGATCCCGGACGAGGTGAAGCGCGCCCGCTTCCAGGCGGTGATGGAGCTGCAGCAGGGGATCGCCCGCGAGAACCAGGAGTCGATGATTGGGCGGCGGATCGAGGTGCTGGTCGAGGGGGCCAGCGAGGAGACCGAGCACCTGCTGGTCGGCCGCCACGCGCAGCAGGCCCCGGAGATCGACGGCCTCACCTACCTGAACGACGTCGCGATCCAGGACTCGGACGGGAAGGCCGCGCGGGAGCAGGTGGTCTACCCGGGCGAGATCGTCTCGGTGGAGGTGACCGAGGCGGGCGACTACGACCTGGTCGGCAAGGTGGTGGCGCGGCCGACGCCGCGGCCTCCTCCCGGCCAGCCCGCGCCAAGCCCGAAGAAGCGCTCGCTCACCGTCCTTCGCTGAATGTTTGAGCTCGGCGCGCGGCCCGGCGGTGAGCCGCGGGTGCTGCCGCTCAGCGCCCTGGAGCGCCGACCCGCTGCACGCCCTTGGGCAACTCCAGCTCGAACTCGGAGTCGGGCAACTTCACGTTGCGTCGAATCTCCTCGAAGGCGAGCTGGTTGACGTTGTCGGAGCCGTCCACCACGCGGGTGCCGGTCACCTCGCCGTTCGGCCCGACCGTGAGGGTGATCGACGCCACGCGCGGGTCGGGCTTCTTGGGGGTGAGGACCAGCGCGCCGCCCTCGCCCGGGGTGACGTCGAAGTCCTTCTCGAGGTTCCCTTTTCCGAGCAGGAAGGTCACCGCCGCGTTCATGGAGGTGGCGTCGAAGTGCTCATCGACGTAGGCCTGGTTGGCCTCGGGCTCGTACTGGACGAGCCGCGACCCGGAGAGGATGACCGTCTTCTTGCTCGGCTCAGCGTAGTCCCAGCGCATCTTACCCGGCTTCTTGATGGCGAGGGTGCCGCGCGAGACCTGCTTCCGCCCCACGCCGCCGTAGACATAGGTCTGGACGAAGCGGGCGCGGAAGTCGGACGTGTGCTCGTAGACGGCCTGGACCTTGCGGGCCAGGGCCAGGGCTTGGGCGCCGTCGGCGGCGCTTCCGGAGGCGGCGAGCAGGGTGGCGGCGAGGGCGGTGGCGGCGAGCATGGCGTCGTTATAGCCGACGGTCGGGGGTGGTGGCGCATTCAAGGTCGCCCTGCAGGGCGTCGTGCCCCTCCCGGTCCGCGCAGCCGGACCACCTCGGTCGCGCTGGGGCGCACGCGGTTCTTGACCTGGAGGCCGCGGCGGAGGATTCTCGCCGGCTCCATGAAGAAGTCGGCCCTTCTCGCATTCGCCCTGGTGGCCCTCGGTTCCGGCTGTGGTTCGCCGTGCAAGGATCTCGGCTACCGGATCTGCGACTGCCAGCCCGCCGGCAGCCCGCGGGACAACTGCAAGAGCCAGATCGTCAACGTCCTCGGGGGCGAGAACATCAGTCAGGGCCAGCAGGACACCTGCAAGGGCATCCTCGATAGCGGAAAGTGCGCCGATCCGCTCGAGGACAAGCAGATGTGCGCCCGCCTGAACACCGCGGCCGGCAAGGTCGCCTGCGGCATGGCCTTCGAGGCCAAGGCGACCCCCAAGTAGCGGTCGCTGACTCAGCGGCTCGCGCCGACCCTCTCCCGCAACGGCTCGCCGGTCTCGACGTCGATCCCTGAGAGTTCCACCCATGCCACCGGGGGGATGAGCCCGGTCCCCGCCTCCACGAAGATCGACCGCAGCACGCCCGTCCGTCCAGCGATGCGGGTGAGCGACCGGATACACCCTTGGTGTTCCTCCAGGAGCACCGAGCGATCCGGCGCGGCCCGGAGGCGGAGCTGCTGGCCGGAGGGCGTCGACTCCAGGGCGAAGCCGTAGGCCAGGGAACGCTCGAAGAAGCCGAGCTCCTCGCGCTGGCCATGCTCCGCCAGCATGATCCAGCTCGCGTGCACCGGCTCGGCGCCGTCGAGCGCGCCGTCCGCCCCCCGCCGCAGCTCGTAAACCACCACGTTCGCGTTGGTGTTGCGGGCGATGCGGAAGAGCTCCGCAGAACAGGCCTCGCCGCTGGCCGGCGCGGAGGCGGCCAGGAAGAGCTGGAGGAGGAGGACCTCTGTCGACGCCATGGGCGTCCATGCTGACCCGACCGGGTAAACGGACGGTGTCACGGGCGTGAAGATCGCGCGGCCGGGGGGGACGCCGGAGCAGTCGAGCGACCCTGGCCGGTGCGCCTACGCGCCAGAGTTCTGGCTCGAGGACCTCTACCTGCGACCGCTCCAGGAGCTGGTGAGCCGGCGCGGCTCGGTCCTGGGATGGCAGGCCGTTCTATCTCTGGATCGAGCTCAAGGTCGGCAGCGACGAGCTGCTAGATGGCCTGGAGTTGCTGCTGGAGCGCTACCCGATGCTCACCACCTTCGCCGGCCCGCGGGTGATCCCCGGCACGGTCACGGTGATCCTGACCGGCGACGAGAAGGCCAAGGCACGCTTCGCCAGCCGCGCCTGGCGCAAGGCCTGTCGTGACAGCAACGACCTGCGCTCGAGCGATCCGCCCGGCGACGCTCGCTGGCCCTGGTACGCGCTAGATTGGGGGGACTACGTCGGCTGGGACGGCCGGGGCGCGCTGCCGGCGCGGATCGCGGATCAGCTCAGGACGTTGGTGGCCCGCGTCCACCAGATCGGCCGCAAGCTGCGCCTCTACGGGTTGCCCGAGCGGAAGGAGGCCTGGTCGGCGGCCCTCGACGCGGGGGTCGATCTGGTCGGGACCGACCACCTCTCGGAGTTTCACGCCTTTCTGCGATCCCGCGGGGCGCCAGCCGCGATCCACTGAATGGCGCACTGCGGCACCCGGCGCGACCGACGTCCGCGCAGCCCCTGCACGAGGTGCGCCGGCCTCGGCCCACGTTTCCCCTTTGAGGGACCAGTGCCCATCGGGCAGACTGGATGACCCCTGAGGCGACGCGGTCGATCACCGTCCTCGCCGGTCTGGAGCACAGCATGCGTCCTGCGGACTTCTTCGGCGTCTCCGTCCCCCTGATCACGCCGTTCCAGCCGGACGGCTCGCTCGACCTCCCGTCCTTCCGGGCGCTGGTGCGCAAGATGCTCGCAGCGGGGGTCCACGGTCTGGTGGTGAACGCAACGACAGGGGAGGCGCCGACCCTCCTCTGGGAGGAGGCGGAGCAGCTCACCGCGCTGGCGCTGGAGGAGGCCAAGGGGCGCGCGCGCGTCATCCTCGGCACCGGGTCCAACGACACCGCCTCGACGGTCGAGCAGACCCGCCGCGCCATGGCACTGGGCGTGGATGCCGCCATGGTGGTGGTGCCCTACTACAACCGGCCGTCGCAGGCCGGCATCGCCGCGCACTTCGCGCAGGTGACGGCGGTCGGTCTCCCGATCATCGTCTACAACATCCCCTACCGGACCGGGGTGGCGATGGAGGCGGCGACGTTCCGGAAGGTGATGACCCTGCCCAACGTGGTGGGGCTCAAGGAGAGCACCGGCGGCCTCGGCAACACGCTCGAGCTGGCCACCTGGTGCGACCGGGCGCTGCTGTGCGGCGAGGACGCGCTCTACTTTCCGTCGCTCGCCTGCGGCGGGCACGGCGGGATTTTGGCGGCGGCCCACTTCCACACCACCGAGTACGTTCGGATCTACCAGGAGGTCCAGGCCGGCGATTTCGTGGCCGCGCGGCAGCGGTTCCTCAAGCTGCTGCCGGAGATCAAGCTCATGTTCGAGGAGTCGAACCCCGGCCCGCTCAAGTGGCTGCTGGCGCGCGAGGGGACCATCGCGCACGCGACGCAGCGGCTCCCGCTGGCGGAGATCAGCGACGGGTTGAAGGAGCGGCTCGCGAAGTTGATTTGAGGGGGGTTGCGTCCGCTCGGAGGGGACTCACCGGCTTGCGCTCCCGTCGCCCCTCCCACCAGAGCAGCACCGCCGGCAAGGTCACCACCGCCGCGGTGAGGCAGCAGACCTCCCCCAGCACCGCCACCAGCCCGAGGCTCCGGATGGCCCGGTTGATCGACGTGAGCAGCGCCAGGTAGCTCAGGATGGTGGTCAGGCTGCACAGCACCACCGCCGCCCCGGCGCGCCGGACCGCCGCGCGCACCCCCTCCCCGCCCGCGTACCGCTGCACCACGTTGAGCGCGTAGTCCACCCCGATCCCGAAGGTGACTGGCAGCGCCACGAAGTTGATGAAGTTCATCCGAATCCGGAACAGGTCGAGGAGCGCCACCAGCCAGATCGCGCCGGCGAACAGCGCGCCCAGGACCAGCATCGAGAGCGACCCGCGCCGGAACGTGACCACCACTGCCACGATCGTCGCGAGCAGGGAGAGCCCCAGCGCCCATGGCACGTCCTGAACCAGCGAGCGCAGGATGTCCGCGAAGATCACCGCCCGCCCCGACCCCTGGATCCGCTCGCCGGACGGCAGGGTGGTCTCCCGGAACGCGTCGGTGAACCGGAGCAGGTAGTGCAGGTCCGAGTCGCTCTCCCCGGCCGTCGGCTCGATGAAGAGCAGCCTGCCTGCCGTGCCGTCGCGCTCGGTGAAGGGCCGGACCATCGCCTCTGGCAGGTCCGAAACCCCGTACGGCCGGAGGTCCGGTGGCGGGAGGAGCGGACCGATCTTCGCCCAGTCGGCGTCGGAGACCGCGCCGGCCGCCCGCGCCCGCCGGAGGAGCCGGCCGATGTCGTGCAACACGGGGATCTTCGCCTCCTGATCCTCCGCCACGAAGTCGTACAGGGTGTGGACTGCTTCGAATGGTTTGCCGTCCGGAGGCGCCTGGTCCCTCTTGGCCTCCAGCGCGCGCCGCAGCGGGATCACCTGGTCTGAC
>Ga0302321_100002546_pt1 | contig 15626 bp, 12 predicted proteins | sample Fen_T0_1_FD_202505 | JGI IMG/M metagenome (GOLD analysis project Ga0302321, IMG submission 202505) | Peat permafrost microbial communities from Stordalen Mire near Abisko, Sweden - Fen_T0_1 | ecosystem: Environmental > Terrestrial > Soil > Wetlands > Permafrost | place: Sweden: Abisko...
CCGCGTTAGGGCCATTGTTGCCTGCATTAGGGCCATTGTTGCCCGCGTTGTTGCCCGCGTTAGGCCCGTTGTTGCCTGCGTTGTTGCCCGCGTTAGGGCCATTGTTGCCTGCATTAGGGCCATTGTTGCCTGCGTTGTTGCCCGCGTTATTGCCCGCGTTATTGCCAGCATTAGGCCCGAAGTTGCCTGCGTTGTTGCCCGCGTTATTGCCAGCATTAGGCCCGAAGTTGCCTGCGTTGTTGCCCGCGTTATTGCCAGCATTAGGCCCGAAGTTGCCCGCGTTGTTCCCCGCGTTGTTCCCCGCGTTAGGGCCGTTGTTGCCTGCGTTGTTGCCCGCGTTCGTGCCCGGAATGGTGCTCGGAACGGTGCCAGCAGTTGGCCCGAAGGTTCCCGCGCTAGTGCCTCCGTTGGGCCAGAATTTTACAGTGCTGGTCCCGGATCCAGATGATGTGCCCCCTGAGCCTCGGTAGGTGTCGTTTGCGGTCCCGCCGCTGCGCTGTCCGTTACCCGCCTGACCCCGGAGATCGGATTGCATGGAGTTTTCACCGGTGCCTCCCGTGCCAGCAACAGCCAACGCATTGGGCTCCGCTGTCTCATCGGTCCCACAGTTAATGAGTGCGACTCCGCTAGCCAAGACGACCGCAAGCGTGAGCAGTTTGTCGCCAATTGGGTGAGATTTCATGAATGGCTTCCTAAACTCAGCGCTACCTAGGCAACGACACTTCGTCTCGAAAACCGCAGCGCCGTGGCGGTGCTCCGAGGGTTCGGGGGGCGTATGGTGCAGGCAACACCCCTTCAGGACCAATTGGTGTCTTCGGCGCGTCCGTTCGGCTCACCCATTTTGAGGGCTCGCTTGTAATTGGTATCCTGACGAACGCCGAGCGCGGAGCTTGTGACAAACCCGCGTGTCGTGGTACGGAGGCCATCGCCTACTACTCACGTTCGGAAACACACCGCCATGAATCATTCTACTTTACGTCGAGCTTTGCTCAGCGTCGGACTTCTTGCGAGCATTGGTTGCGTCGGACTTCCGGTGTTTGCGGAAACTGCTGGCGAAAGTACAGATGCCGCGAGCGATAAGTCCGTTGACTCCACCCCTGTCGAGTCACCCAGCAACGAGAAGGAAGCTTCATCTAACCCCAAGGCTACCTCCGCCGCGCCTAGAGCATCAACGCTTCGTTCCAACGCACTCACCGGAGCCACGGGTCAGTTGCGATTGCTGTCGGCCGATTCCGGCGAGATCGGCAGCGTGCGGGTCTCGTTTGTTGAAAGCTTCTTCTCGGGTACAGGGGTGCTTTGTCCCAACTGTTCGCGGGCTGATGGAACTGTGTCGAAGAATCAAGATAGTGTTGGGCTGTCGGCAAGTCGTCTGCACTCTCTCTTACTCCAACTCGATTCATGGAGGCGTTTGGCAGCGTCCAGTTTCAGTCGACGTCCAACGACCAGAATCGACCGCGCGTCATCCAGACCGCTGGTAACGTGGATTTTGGTGCCAAATTCTACATGCCGTATCGCGCCGGGAGAATCTATAACCTGGGTGCACTCACGGACGTTTCGATTCTGGCAATGAGCCAAAGCGTTGGCAGCGCAACGGTAAATGCCAACCTAGGCGGGCTCGCTACGCTCGATTTTCGCGAGCTACAGGGCAAGAAGAATGTCCCGCTTCGTCTCAACTTTAACGCAATCTATCGCGTCGACAATTCTTGGAGAACGGCTGCCGCAATCGAGAGCCGTCGTGCTGAGCTACTTGCCAGTCCGCAACGTACCACGCGTTTCGAACGTTTGGGTTTCGATATCCGTCGCACGGACATTCTCCGTATCGGGATTGGCGGTGAATTCATGTTCGAGCGCTATCGTCCTTTTGCCGAATGGTCGATCGACTTACCTATCAATCGACAGGATCACGTGTGTCGCGTGACAGCGCTGAGTGCCGGTGACCAATGCTTGTCGCGCGACAAACAGTTCTCCGCGATACCCTCGCGACTGTCGCTAGGCTTGCGCGCTTTCCCATTCAAGCACCCCGCCCTTGAGAGCATTGGTTTGCTCGCCGCGGTGGACATCGGGACCGGTGGCACGTCAAACTTCATCGAAGAGGCAATTCCTGAACTGCCTTGGATGGCACATATTGGCGTCAACTATGCATTTGACGCGATCCCGCGCGTCGATCACGTTGTCGAAGTGAAAGAAAAGGCGGTCGTCACGCAACCGGCACTACCGCCCGAAACATTCGTTGCCGGCAAAGTGGTGGAGAAGACCGCAGACGGAACCGCCGGCGCACCCGTCGCCAACGCGCTCGTGTTCTTCAGGGACAGTGACAAACCAGGCTTTGTCACGGATCGCGACGGACACTTCAGGACACTCGAACTTGAACCCGGCAGCTATGCGTTTCGGGTGACAAAGGAGGGGTACAACGACGGCGATTGCACCGCCACCGTGGTCGCGCCGAACCAACCCAAGGATTCGGCCCAATCGAATCCGAGCAGTCTCCGTCAGGTGCTGCCTACGGAGATGACTTGTAACATTGCTCGATTGCCGACGTCGGCCATCGTGACCGGAACGCTGCGCGATTCCGAATCTACGGAGTACGTGGCACGCGCTTCCATCAGCGTTACGGATGAGCGTGGGCGAAAAGTCGTTCTAACCACGGATGAATTCGGCGGGTTTCGATTTACCAACGTTCCGTCTGGAGTGGCGCGCCTTCAAGCGGAAGCGGATGGCTACTTGTCGAACGCAACCGAATTGCAGCTGAAGCCACGTGACACTGCGACGGTTCAGCTTTCGATCCACAAGCGGCCGAAGCAAACGAATATTGTCGTCACGGCAAAGGAACTGAAGCTGAAAAAGCAGATCCACTTCCTGCATGATTCGGCGTCCATTCAGACGGACTCCTTCGGGATCGTGGAAGAACTGGCGGAAGTGCTACGCACACACATCGACATCACGAAGATCGAGATCCAAGGTCACACGGATGATTCGGGAACCGCTGAGCACAATCAAAAGCTCAGCCGCGATCGAGCTGATGCGGTTCGCGATGCGCTCGTTGTGCTTGGCATTGCCAAGGACCGACTCGTCGCAAAGGGATATGGCATGGAAAAGCCCTTGGTGCCCAACACGAACGCCGGCAATCGTGCCAAGAATCGCCGCGTTCAATTGATGATCGTCGGACTCTAGTCAACATATACGTTCGCGAAGCAAGCAATACCGGCGCAAGCATCCAGTGAAAGAAATCACTTGGACGCCTGCGCCGGTTCCGTTTGTCCGGCTTCACGAGCCTCGGCCAAGGATCGACGGATTCGGTGATTGTCATCGACGTCGCGGGAGGACGCATGGACGTGAATTTAGACCAGGTGCGTCTCAATTTGAGGTAACGGGCAGAAACGCGCAACTGCGCGAGAGGTTTTGGGCGTGGTACTGCGCTGCTTCACTCGATCTCAGGCGCGGCAGCCCTTTCCATTCTAGCGCATGGTGCAACTGAGTTAGCAGCGGATGATACCTGCTACGTGGACAGCGTTGCGGGCAGTGATACGAACAATGGCTCAAGCGAGACCACGGCCTGGCAAAGCCCGGCGAATATCGCGGCCTCCTGCACCATCGTCAAGTTCAAACGAGGCAGTGAATTTGCCGTTGCAAAGGGCAAGTATGCCGTGGACTTGATGACACTGAGAAACATCAAAACGCTCACCAACTATGGCGACGTGAGCCTGCCGTTGCCAAAGTTCATCAAGGCGCATGAGGTCAGTAGCGGTGGAATGCTTGCCTCATACATGGGTGGCGTCACTGGCAGGGCGCTCGTCAAATGGCCTTGCGAGCCTAGGGCTGTTTGCCCTAAATGCGGTGCTGGTTCGACGCGCGAATCGACGCCGTGCCTAAAGATTTGCTACGACACCCTGGGTTCCAAACGCTCACGAACGATGCTCTTGTGTGCCCGGTAGCCCGCCCACCCAAATCCCAACGAAATGACTAGGGCGTTGAACAAGCGTTCGCCGGGTACCGGTGCCAGCAATCGGTTGAAGTAGTAGTCCAGCAATGGTGTCTCGGGCGCCAGGACGTCTTTGGTGCTTTGAACGAGGAGGAACAGCACGACCGCGGGAACGACCGAGACGACCAGCAGCTCCTTCAGCCAGGAGGGCACGCGCGCATAGACCAGCGGCAGAATGACGGCGAAGACAGGCAGAATGGCCGAAAGGTAGCGTGGACCACAAGTGGAACCGCCGTGCCAGCCGCCAAACGACGAGTTCATCCAAAGAATCAGGACGAAACCGGGGACTGCGAAGGCAGTCAACCAACGCAAAGTGTAACGTTGCGCCGCGTTTGAATTGCGAAACCAAACCAAGACCAAAGCGAGCAACAGACACACCAGAACCCATCCTTGCGTGTAGGCAACACCGCGTTCCGGCGAATAGATCAACTTCGCAACAGTTGCCATGTTCGGTCGTATCCGAAACACGCCCCAGAGCGCAGGTTCGGTCTTAACGTCGACGAATGCCGGGTTCACGTATTTCTGGCCCAACGTGAACGGGCTGCCGAAGCAAATCTTGTGGTAGGTAGCAAACGCTATTGCCGGGCCGATTCCGCCGGCGGTGATTCGAACAATCCGCCGCCACGCAAGTTGTCTTGTCATTGCAAGGGCAATGAAGAGTGGGACCGACAGCAAAATACAGGAATAGTCTGAAAGCACGGCAAGGCCGTAGAAGAGGCCAGTCCGAATGGGCATCCGCCGATGCACCGCATATAATGTCAAAAGCACGAGCGCTGCGGACATTGCATGCCCGAAAAACGTGTTGGCAAACAGGCTTGGCGTATTGCCAAATAGAATGGCAACCGCTGCAAGATGAAGTGCAGCGAGTGGTACCGCCATCTTTCTCATCTCGTTGATGAGCAATAGAGTCGCTATCGCGAGAGGCAGTACCTGGGTGACCATCGACAGCGTGTGCAGATTGTGATCGAGCTGCGCGCCTCTGCGGCGATCGCGATCAATCCGGTTGGTCAGGCCATCGGTGTCCATTTTGTCGAGCACTCGAAAGATTGGATAGCCCACTAGTATGGGGCCAGGTGCCTTATTCGAGTAGTAATGCCCGTTCGGAGGAAGCGTCCAGTCGCACGTGTAACCAAGGTAATGGTCCATTGCAAACGACTGGTCTTCGACCATCGAGACCAGAGTGGCCCAGCGCGCCGCGGGGTTAACGGCGGCCGAGATAGTAACCAGCATGTTCACTGCGATGAACAGCAAGACCCAATCCCGGACGGGACTCTTCGCAAACAGCCAGGCCAGTGTTTTCACTCGTTACCTCGACGCCGACTGTATGTACAGGCGGAAGACTTCACCACGACGAGATGCTAGCCCTGCCAATGCACACACACCGATTGCCGGTGCAAGGTAGACAGTGGATGCTAGCGCATTGAGTGTTGCAAACGGTGTACTGCGCAGTCGTCCAATCGGATTTTTCAGGGTGCCAAAAACCGAGTCGAAGTCGTAAGTTTTGTTGCCGAAGGTGGCGCCGAGCAGCGCACTCCAAAGGAATGGATAGGTGAATTTGAGCGAAAAGTCTTCGCGACCCACGACCTTGAGCCCGTGCCTCTCAACTAGCGTCTCGATTTCCGTCGCCGTCATCGGGTTGATGTGATGGACGACATCACTGCCTAGCCATGCATTGAATGACAGGCGCGCCCCGATTGATTCCGGGTTCGGCACTTCAATAATAATCAGGCCACCCGGCGCCAAGATTTGCTGGCACGCTGCGATATGAGCAGCTGGATCCTCAAGATGCTCGAATACGTGCCAGTAGGTAATGACGTCGAATTTATTCGCGCGGAGGTTCTCCGGAATCTCCGTGGTGTGCTCAAGCTCGATTCCGAACTTGGCCATTGCAGCCTTCTGCGAGATCTCAGACGCGGTGGTGCCAGACGGCGTGAATCCAAACCTGCGCATGAAGTACAGGAATTTTCCGTCACCTGCGCCAATGTCCAAGACGCGAAGCCCGGAGGAAGCGCCAACCCGTTTGCCGGTGTGGCGCGTGAAGGCACGCACCGCTGAGCGCGCCTTCTCCCAGTCCAAAGCGTGAAGCAGTGGGTCCAAGCTCGGGGCAAGCCGACTCGCGAGACCATCCGAATCGTAGTAGCTATTCTGATCGTATAACGTAGGTGGCTGGGTCATTATTCTTCCTCGCTTGCCGAGTGCGATTTGCGCGCTAGACGGGGTCGCGCTGCGGCGCTAGAGGCCGACGTTGCGACGACTTGTTTCCGCCCCTGGATCACGAGCACCTCGAAGAACATTCGGCTTATTCGTTTCGAAAGCCGCAGTGGACATAACCCTAAGGTGTACTTTTGTCCATCAAGATTGAAAGCTTGGGGATGCACGCGAAAGGGATAGCGTTGCCGAGCGACGGGCCACGTGATTGGCCGATGTCTCTCGCTGCGGCGGCTCCATTTCGACAAGCAGCTTGGTATTTGGCTAGTCATCCGGCGCCCGACGGACAGCCGCAGCCGCGGCCGTCGTCAGCAATGTGGAGCGGTGCCTGGAGTTCGACAATTCGATCAGCTGTCACTAGGGTCGGCCCGTTGGCATGTCGATGAAGCGCCAGGCAGTAAGGGGTCTGGGCATACGAGTTGACGTGAAGGGCAAGGATCCGGGGGACCGCACGCCTCTCCGTCCCGACAGCCTAGTCGATCAATCTGAGACGTCCTGGCGCGCGGAGCCACGCGCTCGGCTGCCTCGCATTTTTGTCCAGAACCATGGCGCGAACTGACTCTGCATCGCTCACGCAGGGTTGACAGAAGTCGGCCAATGAACGCGGCAGTCGTTCGTTACGAAGTCGGTTCTGGCTCGTTAGGTCCAGCTTTTTGAGTGGCGGCTAACAATTGGAAGTTCACGCGGCAAGTCTACCTGTCCCCGCGATGATTTGTGCTCGCGTGAACTAGAAATCCGCTACGGTTGGCGCGTGATATCGGCCGCAATTTCTAAGTGGTATTCCAGGGCGCGAACGCCCCTGTTGATGTGCATTGGCCATCGCCTGGCGATCTTTGCTTTTGTATACGTCGGGCTGGTTATCAATCCCAGAGTCGATCATCCTTGGCGTGCCTTTCCCAAGAATCTGATGCTTGATGGTTGGTTTCGTTGGGATTCCGGCTGGTATTTGCGAATTGTGCAACGGGGCTACGAATTCGATCCACACGAGGTGCAGCTCCCCATTAATTGCTTCCCGCTGTATCCGCTGCTGGTGCGCGGACTTGCGATCATTACCGACAATCCGTTCATCGCCGCGTTTATCATCTCCAACGTTGCCCTATTGCTTGCGTGCGTGTTGTTGTACCGATTGGTGGACCGCAAATACGGTGAAACGGTAGCAACAAACACGTTGGGACTCATGCTTTGCTATCCATTTTCGTTCTTCATGAGCGCGATGTACACCGAGGCACTGTTCTTGCTCGAAGTCGTTGGAGCATTCTACTTCGCGCAGCGAAATCGTTGGCTGCTCGCCTCCATATGTGTAGCCGCAGCAAGCGCCACGCGAGTAGTCGGGATTCTTGCTGCAATTCCCGTAGCGCTGACCTACCTCCAACGGATTAGCTGGAGGCCTTCGGGATTGCGAACCAACATTCTTTGGCTGCTAGTGTGTCCGCTTGGTTTGGGATCCTACATGCTATTTCTGTACTTGAAACTAGGCGATCCTTTGGCATTCTACCGGGCTCAGTGGGTACCAGGATGGGGTGCCAGTTTCACCGTTGACGGCCTACGCGGCGTTCTCGTCAATGCCTGGAACTGGCAGCATATTGTCGAGGGGACCTATGATGGGATCGCAATCTCGAACGTCATGTTTGGTGCTTTGGCACTCTTGGTGTGTGCCGTGGGCTATCGTCAATTGGGCTTTGCCGCGTCTCTTTGGGGCATAGTCACCATGATGATATCTCTCAAAATTTGGGGGTGTGCCGGTCGCTACTCAAGCGTGATTTGGCCGATGTACGTTGGCCTGGCGTTAGCGATTGGGGGGCGTCGTATTCTATTGCAGAGCGTTATTGGCGGATTTTGTCTCTTGCAGGCTCTTTTCGTGCTGATGTTCACGCACGGACAGCCGTTATTTTAGGCGCCTTCCTAGAGCGCCCTTGGTATGGATTCTCGACACACCGATCCCCTTGGTTGGAGCTTGTCGGTATCCAGCGTTTCGGCGACTCTACAGCGACCGGTCATGCATCTTTAGCTATGAAACCTGCGCAGAATGTGTGTGCGGCGAAATCCAATTTCGGGTTGGGCCCAAGGGTCGGCGCGACAATCGGCTTGCCGAAGCTGTCGCCTCGACGGACAACGCATGCCAGCTGACAATCCGCCGCATATCTGCAAAGCTTGCGCCCAACTTGCAGGGGACCGCCCGTGAATAGCCAAAAAGAAGTGCGTCTGGATCGTTATTGGAGGGCAACAAAGCGGCTGTGGCAAACGCCCCTCGGTAAACAGCTAGTCGTCGCCATTCCGATCGTCTTGTCGCTCTGCTACTTCTATGCGTTTCTCGCGAGCACCGGCACGTTCCAAATGTTGCCGCAGCGCCCCGACTACTACGATCGAATGGCGGAGGGTTTTCGCGCGGGTCACCTTTACATCGTTGAGCTGCCGAATCCTCGGTTGCTTGCCAAAGCCGATCCCTACGCGCCAGAGAACTTCTTTGAGAACTTGTGGCTTTGGGACGCGTCCCTGTATAAGGGGCACTACTACATGTACTGGGGCCCTGTACCAGGCTTGTTGCTCCTCGCGTGGAAAGTGCTCACGGGGTACCACGGAACGGTCAACGACCAGTGGGGAACCGTTATCTATACCTGTGGGCGCCTCATCGCCGGCACCGGGCTCATCCTTGGTTTGGCCAAGCACATGCAGGCGCGACCACCAACGTGGCTTGTTGCTGTTGCAATTCTGATGTTCGGGATCACAAGCCCTATACCCTTCATCGTGGCTCGACCAGATGTATACGAAGCTTCCCTCCTGGCCGGTCAATGCTTCCTATTTTCCGGGATCTGGGCCTGTTTTTCCGGGATCACGAACCCTCGGCGTCGAACATTGTTTTTTGTAACGGCAGGCGTGATGTGGGGTATGGCCTTCGGATCGCGCGCGCCAAACATTGTCCCCGTGCCCTTCATCATCTCGGCGACGCTCTACTACCTCTGGACCAAGCAGGATCGTTCCGTTGCCTCGGTCATTCGAAATGCGTTGCGACTGGGGCTACCGTTTTCGGCCTTCGTTGTGGCTTTCGGGATCTATAACTACCTACGGTTCGATTCGCCTTTCGAATTTGGTACGAAGTACCATGTCTCCTTGCAACCCTTTACTTTTCACTTCAAGTACTTCGTACAGAACATCTACGCGTATCTGTTCGCCCCCGTCAAATGGAGCTGTAGTTTCCCCTTCGTAGTTGGCGTAAAATTTCGGGAACTGCCGAAGTTTCTCACGGTGCCTGCCGGGTACATGATCTTCGAGAAGGTCGCGGGCATACTGCGGATGGGCGGCTTTCTGTGGCTTCAGCTGCTCTTCGCAGTTTGGGCCGTCGAAGCGTTCGGAAAGAAGCTCTTCAGTTCGTCAATCACTCGTTACAAATCAACGCCGTATGTTCACCGTTGGGCTCTCGTGTGTTCGCTTTCCGCCATCGTGGGCATATTTCCGGCGCTCGGTCTCTGGGAAGCGTCTATGCGGTACCTTGGCGACATCGCGGGGGGCATGGCAATCGCCGCCAGCGTAGCTGCATTTTGGTTGGTTCGTCGCAGTGACGACTCGCCGCATCCGAACGCCAAACTGCTCGCGCGAACCTTGGTTATTGTCTTGGCCATGCACAGTTGCTTCGTGGGGTTCTTCACGGCCTTCGCGGCTTTCGACGAACCCTTCCTTCGATATAACCCGACGCTCTACCAACGGATGGGCAAGGCGCTTTCAGTGTGTGAATGAGCGCGATTTGCGTTCGTGTGACTCCGGTGCGCCGGTACAACGCCGCGCGTCACGGAAACAGCCGATTGTGACCTTTGGCCAGGAATGCGAGCTAGCGCTAGTCGCGTTGTGCACCTTTCGTCCGAGCCCAGGTTTCTTGCGACGTTTCTGCCCCGCGGGGGCACACTGGACAAATCTGCGACTAGGATTGAGCGGTGACCGACCGGTGACTGCCAATTCCCATCTTTAAAATAATTTCTCAACGGATGAGGGTTTTGGGTGACACTGCTTAAACATGGCTCGTGTTTTAAGCTCGCTGCTCTCGTCTCGAACAATTGCCACAAGAACTAGCCTGGTGGCGGTTTGCATTTCTGTCATCGCTGCCTGCAGTGGCAGCGAGACTCCCGCGGGGCAGTTGGGAACGGGCGGAGCAACCGCTTTGGCAGGCGGTTCTGGAAACCCCAGTTCGACGGCGGGCAGCATGCCCGTTGCCGGTGCCACTGGCGGTGGCTCACTGCAACTGGGCGGCGCGTTCGGAACCGGCGGAAACAGCAACGTCGCTAACGGAACGGGTGGTTCAACTTTAGCAGCGGGAGGAAGCTCAGCGCGTGGCGGAGGGCCCAATGGCGGAACCGCTTCAGCCGGCGGATCCACAAGCAAGGGTGGCAACCCGTCGATTGGCGGCATGACTGCGTCCGGTGGCGGCAATCCCTACGGGGGAAGTAGTCCTACGCCGAGCGGTGGCAGTGCTAGCGGTAGCACGTCGGCGAGCGGCGGAAGGTCTAATGGCACTGGGGGAGCTGGCGGTGGGGTAACCGGTGGGAAGAGTTCGGTGGGTGGCACGAGTAGTGGCGGTTCTTCATCGACTTCGACCGGCTCAGGCACAACTCATTGGGTGGGAACCTGGGCGGCTTCACCGTATGCGGTCCCTTCGGGAAACATGCCGCCGTCAGCGCTCTCGAACAGCGTGATGCGTCAAGTGGTGCATGTTTCGCTTGGGGGTAGTCAACTTCGGGTGCAGTTCTCAAATCTAGCTGGCAACGGTCCGGTTACCATCACCTCCGCCCATATTGCGCTTTGCAAAGCGGCTCCTGCCGTGGACAGCACCATCGATATCGCGACCGACAAGGCTCTGGCTTTCGCCAGTGCGGCATCCGTGACTATTGCGCAAGGCAAGGAAATTTGGTCGGATCCAATCGATTTCGTTGTCGGTGCACAAGGCAACATTGCCATCACTACGGCTTTCGGGAGCGTTTCGAGCACGCTCAGTGGTCACGCCGGTGCAAGAACGACTTCCTACCAGATTGCGGGCAGCAGCGATGCTAGCGCAGCAAGCATGACATCCGCGAAGACCGTTGATTCTTGGTATTACATTTCCGGTATTGACGTCATGGCGGATGTCGCAGCGAAGGCAGCCGTCGCAATTGGCGACTCCATTACGGATGGTAGGGGTACCGACACCAACAAGAACAATCGCTGGACGGACATTCTTGCTGCGCGCTTGCATGGGAATGCCGCAACTGCAAATGTCGCGTTAATGAACCAGGGAATTGGTGCCACAAACTTGGTAGGGACGACTGGTACGGCGGCGCAAGCACGTTTCAGTCGCGATGTGTTAGGGCAAAGTGGCGTCAGGTACGCAATTGTTTACGACGGTGTCAATGACATCGGCAGCGGAGCAACCTTCGCCTCTATGAAGGTTGCCTACGACGAGCTGATTAGCGCCGCGCACACCAAGGGCCTGCTCATATACGGAGGAACTATTCTCCCGTTCGGCGCAAACAGCTACTACTCGGCGGCGCATGAGAGCGTTCGTCAGCAGGTGAATACGTACATTAAGAGTGGCGTGTTTGACGGGTATATCGACTTCGACGCCGCGCTTACGGACGGCGGAAGCCCACCTAAATTGCAGACGGCTTACGCCACCTGGGCTCAGACGGATGGATTGCATCCTGGCCCTACGGGCTATCAGAAGATGGGCGACTCCGTCGATTTGACTCTCTTTGCGAAGTAACTGTGGCTTACATTACAAACTAGGTCGCGCCGGTTTCTTCCAGCTCAAGGTACTCGAACCAGTCAAAATCCGCTGGTCTAGCGCAGGCTGAGCCGTTGCCACTCGCGTACATCGCAAAGTAGACGCCCGTAAATCCACCGGCGACCTCCGTTGAGAGGTAGCGCGTTTCGCCTTCGCCGAGCCGCACCAAATCGTTTTCGGTTCGGCCAAAGGAAAACGTGTAGGTGTCCCTGGTTGCCTCGATGGCCAATACGACTCGCGAATCGTTCGGAAGCAGGGGACAACACGCCACCTCAACTTGAAGACTGCCAATCCGTCGGCGAACCACGACACTCGGTATTCCTGTGCGTCGACTTACGAATATCTCATAGTGGTGCTGTTCGTTCATGCGAACAACTAGCCCTGCTTCTTCGTGGTCCGTTTCCGGTTGGAACACAAGGCACGCCATAACGCGAACCGTGAAGTGACATTGACGCCTACCGACCCAAGCGGGAGAGGCAACGTCATCGAGCCCCGCCGCCGATCCACGAAGGCGTAGGTAACCTTCCCGTTCGCTGAGCGAATAGAGGTCCGTGTCGGGATTTCGCAAGTAGTTCCAGCAGAAAGCAAGTCGGTTTGTCGTGAAGTCGTCCCGCGGAGCCGTATCCGGTGAGGGCTCGAGTGCGAGCGTCGTCTCGTGCTCGAGTTCAACGGTCCCTCGCGAACCAAATATGGGAAATCCGTCCCCGGACCACACCACTGGGGTCAGGTACGTTTCCCTCCCCAGGTGGTAGCAAGGAGGGTACCCATTGGGACGGAAACCCAGCGACACGGCGAACCATTCACCCTCGGCCGTGTCAATCAAGTCCGCGTGTCCCACGCCTTGGATTGGGCTCTTCTGGCTCCGGTGCGTCAGCAATGGATTGCGCGCGCACGGTTCGAACGGTCCCCATGGAGTACGGCATCGGGCCATTGTAATCATGTGGCCGTATTCCGTGCCGCCTTCAGACATCAGCAAGTAGTACCAATCTTTGTGCCAGTAGAGATGCGGCCCTTCCGGGAATTGCCCACCCGTACCGGCCCAAACGACTCTTGGCTCGGTCAAGAGCTTGCCCGTTGTGACGTCGATTCGGCTTTGCAATGCGCCTTCATGCGCTGTCGTATAGATTACACTACCATCGCTATCGAAGAAGAGGGACGGATCGATACCTGGCTGCGCCACAGTTATCGGTTCAGACCAGGGGCCTTCTGGTGCCGATGCCGTAACGATGAAGTTACCTATAGACGACATATTGGTTGTCGTCATGTAGAAGGTACCGTTGTGGTGACGCAGTGTCGGCGCAAAGATTCCGGCCCAGAAGGCTGCTCCCGCGAGCGGTAATTGGCTTTCTCGCTCCAGACAATGACCAATCTGGCGCCAATGCACGAGATCAAGGCTATGAAAGATGGGCACGCCTGGTGAATAGACGAAGCTGCTGGTCACCAAGTAGTAATCGTGGCCTACGCGGCACACGCTTGGATCGGGATAGCAGCCTGGCAATACGGGATTTCTGTACGTGAGCATCGGCGCATTCGAGACTAGCAGTTTGGCTATTGGCTGCCCAACACCGGATATGGGGAAAGCTCAGCACTCTGCCGTTGGGATCGTTGCCATTCGTTTCCGGTTTGGCAATTCGCCTGAGGCCATTGCGGGCGACGCTGTGTGTTTGGCTTTGAACCTTGGTGCTATGTACGTGAGCGCTCGTGCACATCCGTTTGCGCGTAACCCAAACCCAATAATCCTGAAGCGCAGCCTCTTATTGGGGTAATTGTCGCGAGCAAGTGCAATTGGAGCGGGGCGGTTGGTCCTGTTCATTGCCGACTGTGGCGTCCGCGCGTGGTGCCTGCGCATTCGATGTTGTTGCGCGCCGGCTGCGAGCCCACTGCAGTCGACCAAGATCGGCGTGTGTCATTTCTGCAATGGCGGCTTTAGAAAGCAAGGTCAGGTGCATCGGATTTATCCGCCTTTGCGCGAAATGGCGCCGATTTTGGCGGTGATGGACAGAATTGTGATCAGCGCACCGACGCGTGGGAATACTCCGAGATGAAGCCGCAATCGGAGGTCCTCGTGCGTACTAAGCAACTGCATTTATATGTTCTCAGTGTTGCTGCTGGTCTTTCGGGATGTAGCGGCGCAGACAATAGCAGTCCCGCCCAATTCGGTGGTGCGACCGGTATTGCAGGTGCTCCAACAACGGGTGGCGTTCTGAACGTTGGTGGCTCAACGGCCAAGGTCAGCTCACCCCAATCCGGTGGCACCCCAGCTTTTGGCGGTAGCCCGGCTACCGGCGGAACACCGAGCGCTGGAGGCACTACGGCAGTGGCGGCGGGTGGCGCTCTCCCGATGGGAGGAAGAACCGGCACTGGCGGCACCACGTCGGTGGCAGCCGGTGGCAAGGCGGAAGTCGGTGGCTTTCCGGCGATTGGCGGCACCACGGCGGTGGCAGCCGGTGGCAAGTCGGCAACCGGCGGCTTTCCTGCGACAGGCGGCACTACCGCCGTGGCAGCCGGTGGCAAGTCGGCAACCGGCGGCTTTCCCGCGACAGGCGGCACCACGGCCGTGGCAGCGGGCGGTACGAAGGCAACTGGCGGTACCCCGGCTACCGGTGGCGCTACTGCGAGCACCTCTCCAACAGTCAATTGCTCAGGTACTGCACTAACGGGCGGCACGCAGCATTGCTCATCGAGTGCACAGGGTACGGTCAACGGCGTTGGCTGGTCCATCTGGTCGAGTGGAAGCGGCGGATGCATGACCACCTACGGCCAGGGCTCTGCATTCAAAGCAACCTGGAATAACTCGGGTGATTTTCTCGCTCGCATGGGTTTCCAATGGGATGAGACCAAGACGTACGATCAATACGGAACTATCTCAGCCGACTACTCGTACACGAAGACGGGATCGGGTGGTGGTTACTCATTCATCGGGATCTACGGATGGTCGAACAACCCGCTAATTGAGTTCTACATTGTGGATGACTGGTTCGGCAACGGTCCGCCCACGGGGGGTGGCACGTTGAAGGGCACGTTCACCGTGGATGGGGGAACGTACAAGGTCTATACGCACACCCAGAACAACCAACCGTCCATTCACGGTAACGCAACCTTCCCGCAGTTCTTCAGCGTTCGGCAGACGGCACGTCAGTGCGGACACATTTCCGTCAGTGAGCACTTCAAGCAGTGGGCCACCTACGGGATGACCTTGGGGAAGATGTACGAAGCCAAGCTGCTCGTAGAAGCAGGTGGCGGACAGGGAAGCATCGACTACTCATTGGGAACGATGACCGCGAAGTGACGTAGTTTCTTCTCGCGTGCACGCAGGCGAATGCCGCGTGCACGCGGTTGCGGTTAGGGCACCTACTGCAGCAAATGCTTGCAATGAAGTGCACTTGAGCCTCTTGGGGTTGGGGTCGTCGTAGTAATACACAACCTCCGTGATCGGGTGTTCGCCTCGCGTTCGGGCGGCGAAGGCTCTCCGCGTCAAGCCCCGTAATCGACCACCATGAGACGCAGTGTCTCCGCAAAGGCGCTCGTTGCGGAGTCGCGGCCCTGCAGCTTGAAATGCACGCAGCCTTTGCGTTGCATGAGTCCAACCTCCTCCGGCTTCATCCACGACTTTCTCAAGATGAGTCGTTGTCCGAATTTGAGCTTCTTGATTGGCTTTCCGGATTCATTCAGGACGGCGTCAAATTTGATCAA
>Ga0302321_100002547_pt1 | contig 15622 bp, 7 predicted proteins | sample Fen_T0_1_FD_202505 | JGI IMG/M metagenome (GOLD analysis project Ga0302321, IMG submission 202505) | Peat permafrost microbial communities from Stordalen Mire near Abisko, Sweden - Fen_T0_1 | ecosystem: Environmental > Terrestrial > Soil > Wetlands > Permafrost | place: Sweden: Abisko...
AGATGGATCGAGCTTCGCCGCCCGTTGGAGCGCGACGATGGCTTCGTCATACCGCTTTTGCTGGGTGTAGATCGTCCCCATGTCGAGGTACGCGATCCGGACATCGCCCTTCGCCGCGGTCGCCTTGGCAAAGAAGGAAAGCGCGGCCTCCGGATTCTCTTTCTTCATCTCGATATCGCCAAGATAGGCCAGAGCCTGAGCATGTCCGGGATCGGCTGCGAGTTCAATTTCAAACTCCTGCTTGGCGTCGTCATATTGATGCAACTTCCAGTAGAGAAACCCAAGCCCAAAATGAATATTGGGCTCCTTCGGAGCGGCCTTGGCTGCAGCCTGGAACTCTGCCACCGCTTCGGACGTTTTTCCCAGTCCGTCTAACGCTTGGCCGCTGAGAACATGAACGGCGGCGGAGTCCGGGTTCAGTCGAAGAATCTCCCGAAATTCGTCGAGAGCACACGAATACTGCTTGGCCCACAAACAACTTTGCGCCAGCACTTGGTGGAGTTCGGTATTCGAAGGATCGGACTTTGCCGCTAACTCAAGTTGTTTGACCGCGTCCGTATAGTGTCCGGCTCCGTAATGACTGAGCCCGAGCAGCGTATTTGCCTGCATGTTGGTTGGTTCGGCCTCGGCAACGGCCGTCAGTGGACGGATTGCCGCGTCAAAGTGCCCCTGCTTGAACTCAGCTAGGCCAAGGTTGATTCGGATACCGGGCAGCTTGGGATTCAATGCCAGCGCCTTGCGATACGCCGATGCCGCCTCCTGGTACTTCTGCTGCTTCGACAACACCACGCCCAAGCTGGCAAAGGCAGCAGCGTCTTTTGGATTTCGTTGGGTGAGCGCTCGCCATACCCGCTCGGCCTCGTTAAGCCTGCCTTGTTGCTCGAGGGTAACTGCCTGCGATGGATCGGGCGCCTGTGCCGCAGCCGAGCAGAAGAGAAGTGCCGCCGTGATAGTGCAAACGATCCAGTTCTTCATAGGAGAGGTACAGGTCAGGCTCCAAACTCCCTCTTACAGTATTGCAGTTTTACGGGCGTGAGCGGGGGATGCTGCTCATCGAGTTAGCCAGTCTCCGATTTGACGGACATAAGAAAACCCGCTCGCACGGTACATTGTGCGAGCGGGCTTGAGTTGATCGACAACAGCCTAGAAGTACAGCTTCAATCCAAGCTGCAGGGTACGCGGATCGTGGGCTGAAGTGACACGGCCCACATCGTTGTTGACCGCTCCGGTCGCGTCAAAGCTCACGGAGGTGTTGACGTTATTGAATTGCGTGTGGTTCCAGATGTTGAAGAACTCCGCTCGGAATTCCAAATGGCTGCCACGCGATTCACTGAACAGGAAGTTCTTGAAGAGCGACATGTTCCAGTTGTTGATTCCGGGGCCACGTACCGGGTTAAAGGGCAGGTTGCCAAACGTTCCCGCGATCGTCGGCGAGAAGGCCGCCGTATCGAACCAATGAGCAACCGAGTGCGGTGTGCCGATGCTGCCGGTTACGTTGGGCCGGTTCTGGGTGTTGGGTACCGTATTTGCCAGATTTCCGGTGTCGTTTCCGGCGGTATAGCCGATTCCACCTTCGGTGATGTTCAGCGGTATGCCACCAGAGAAATTCACGATTCCCGAAAGCTGCCAACCACCTAGAGCGGTCTTCAGCCCCTTGCTGCTGGCATTCTTGAAGAACGGGAGATCGTAGACGAAGTTGAAGAACACAATGTTCGTACGATCCAGGATCGACGGGCGGCCGCTATTGTAGTTCTGATTGTACGGATTCGGCATTGCCTGAAGGTCCATTCCGCTGCCACCTGTAGTCGGATCGATAGCTCGGGACAGCGTATATCCCGCCTGCAAGCTGAGATCTCGCCTCATCTGCGTGCGGAATTCCGCCTGGAACGAATTGTAGTGACTGTTCTGCACGTTCTGCGCTTGCTGAATCGACTGGAAGCCCAGATAAGGCACAAGCGTATTGTAGTTGCTGCCATCCACCGTTATGGCATGGAGCAGGCTCGCGTCCGGCAGGTTGACGTTCCGGTAGGTGTTCTGGTGCCGATTCTGATTGCCCACGTAGGATAGGGACAAGACCGTCCTATCCCCGAAGGACCGCTGGACACCGAAACTGTACTGGGCGCTAATCGGAGGCTTGTAGTTTGCTCGGTCCAGTCCGGTAATGTTAGCGACAGTAATCGGTGCGACCAACGTGCTACCGTCACCTAGGCTGGTGCTCGGATTCGAGAAGTCGACATTGTTGAACGTAACGGATGTGCTGAACGGGATGTTGGGGCCGGCATTATACATGTCGTTGCCCTGAATCCGTTCGTACATAATGCCGAAGCCGCCGCGGAGCACGGTCTTGCCGTTACCAGCTACGTCATAGGCAAAGCCGAGTCGAGGACCGAAAGTTGCCCAGTGATTGTCCACTAGACCCTTTGGAACTCCGTTCTTTCCAGCGAGGCCAATTCCGTTCAGGTAAAAGAGCGTACCGGCCAGAATCGGATTGGGACTCGTGCCCAAACCTGCGCTGTTGGGATCAATCGAGTTGCCATTGGCATCGGCGAAGGTTGGCGCGTCTGCCTGGTTGTAGAGACCCGGATAGAAGTTCCCCATCCGATTGTTCGCTTCATAGGTGTGAGGTATTGCGTCCCAACGCAAGCCAAGGTTCACTGTCAAGCGGCGGGTTGCACGCCAGTTGTCCTGGAAATAGACAGCCCATGAAGGGGCATTCCAGAAGCCCTTATCCTGTACACCAAGTTCGTTGTACGTACTCGCCGTTCCCAGCAGGAAATCCGCAAAATCCATCCCGGTGAAGGTGTTGTTGAAGGTATAGGCACCCTGGGTTTGGCCGAACAGATCCTGAACCTTCTTGTAAATTGCCCAACTCGCGCCCATTTTGAACTGGTGCGCACCACGAGTCCATGAAATGTCATCACGGATCTGATAATCGTCCGCTTTGTTCTTCCATGGCCATGAGGCAGCGGTGTACTGAGTGCCCGTTGCACCACCGAGGTTGATTTGAGGAATACGATCGTTGTTGTTGGGTCCGCTGAACAACCGTGGAATGTTATAGCCACCAGGCTGACTGACCACTCCCGTGGGCAGGATGGCGATGCGGTTGCCGTTGTAGTTAAACGCAATTTCGTTCAGCAACGTCGGACTGATGGTGTGCACCATGTGTACGACAGCGCTGTAGGACGGGTTCCCGAACGAGTTGCCGATGGTCGGGACATTGTCGCCGCTCCACATCGATGTGCTGAAGTTCTGGCTGATTTGCTCCGAGACCCAGTGCCCAAACACAGTAACCTTGGTCCCGAAAGTGTGGTCAACGCGTACGATCTCTTCCCTTAGTTTCGTCGGAACGTCCCCGCCACCGACGAACACTGGCTTCCCGTTGCCAGCCGTACCCGTAGGTGCCGGAAAGATTCCTGCGCCAAGAATACGTTGCGCATTGGCGTCCAGCATACAGGAGGGAATGGTATAGAATCCCCCGCTCGACGGGAACGGACTTCCCTTCACGATAGTACCCGGACTAGGATTCACCCCGCTGCATTTCGGATCGGGAGCGCCAGCTACGCCAAAGAGAATCGAATCGGCGACATTGGGTACGTTGACCGTGACTGGTGTTACGACACCCTGACTATCAGTAAAGGAGGTCGGAATCCCGCCATTATACCAATCTGTGCCTGGCACCACTTGGTTCGTGGAACCACCCTGAATCAGGCTGCGCCACTCCATGTTATAGAAGAAGAAGCTCTTGTGTTCCTTCTTCCAGAAGTCAATCGGACCGCCTACGTTGAAACCATAGGTGTGGAACTGTAGCTTTTGGTTCTTGACAAAGTAACCTTGTGCATCCAACGCGTTGTTGCGGAGGAACTCCCACGCGGAAGCATGGAATGTCTTAGTTCCCGATTTGATGACGGCAGTCATTGTGGCGGCCGATGAGAGGCCGTACTCCGCTCCGTAGTTGGACGTCATGATACGGAACTCGGCAAGCGAGTCGATCGACGGCATAACGTCAGAGTTGCCGGCGCCGCCACGGTCCGCGCTCTCGGAGCCGTCTAGCAGGTACAGGTTGTGGCCGTTGCGAAGGCCGTTAAAACTGATCGTGCCATTTCCGGCTACTGGAGTCGGAATCTGAAAATCCGGCTGATTATTGGACGCTCCCGTTGTCAGGTTCGCGAGGGTGTACATGCTGCGCCCGTTGGTGGCGAGCTGAGTCACCTGCTCGCCGGTAATCATGGAGCTGACTTCTCCTGATTCCGACTGCACCGCAACGGCAGCCGCTTCGACAGACACAGTCTCTTGCGAAGCGCCCATCTGCATCTGGAAATCAATGCGGGAGCGATCGCCGACTTGCAGTCTGAGACCTTTTTGCTCCGCGGCCTTGAAGCCAGCGGCTTCGGCGCGAACCGTGTAATTGCCGATGCGCAACTCAGGCACGACGTACTGGCCGTCTGCATTCGTCTTGATCTGGGTAACCCGCCCAGTATCCGTATTAGTGATCGTTAAAGAAACGTTCGTGATTGCGGCCCCGGTCGGGTCGGTCACCGTTCCCACGATGGTCGCATCTTGCGCGAACGAACAGAGGGCTGTGAAGATGAGGATGACGAAGAGAGCCGCAAAGTAACGTCCCTTGCGCTGAGATCGGGGCCTCGGGGCAACACCGAAGATCGTTGGCATAATTTTAATGCTCCTGTAAACAGCACTTTCAAACGAGGAATGTGCAGCCGTCACGTTAACGTTAACGAGACTGTGGCATGCAAGGTTTAACGCAGCATAATCGTTGTTGTCAAGACTATTTTTTACTTTGCCCCATCGAAAACAATGATATGTTTTTTGGTTTTTCGGGTTTACAGGAAACCATAGACTATAGAAACCACTCCATTTAGGACTAACCCTAGTGGTTTCTTACTAAATGCGTACGGAGCCTTGGTTGAAGTGTGACGCCGCTCACCGAACCGCTATTCTTTTCCATAGGACCTAGCTACGCAATATTGCACTTTCGCGCAGCATGGAATCGTCCAGCGCTGCGGGTGAAATCCGCATCTCCCGGAACAGTTGCAGGTTGGATGACATGACCACACCGGGACTCAAATGAACCGTCGGTGGAAGCGTTGCCTTACTTGAAAGATGATCCGCGATGAGACGCACGGCGGTCTGTCCTTGTCGGTAGGGCTGCTGATAAATCGAAGCTGAGATCGTTCCCTTCTCGAAGTAACGCGCCATCTCCGAGAACAGGTCCGTGGCAATGAGTCTTACTTTGCCAGCCAGTCCTCTCGCGCCGAGGGCACGGCACACCGGAAGGCAATTGACCGTGTTCACATAAAGTCCTGCCAGGTCCGGTACGCGTCCGAGCAGATCGAACGTCTTTTGAAAACTTTCGTCTTCGTCTTCGTGGCCTTCAAGAATGTCCACGATCTCGCCGCCAGGACACTGACGACGAAATGCATCGGAGAAACCATCAGTCTTTTTGCGGTGATCAAGGGCTCTGAGCATTCCGGCCACTACGCCCACCTTCGAGTTGGCCGGCACGAATTTTCCCATTAGCTCTCCCGCGAGGTGACCGTTCAACCAGGGTTCCACGCAAACAATCGTGGAGCGCCGACTCTCGGGAGCGTCGGTAGAAACGCAGACCACGCGAACACCCTTTTCTTCAGCCTCGTTGATGAGCGGCGATAGGCCTTTGGGATTTCCCGCAGTGAGAACGATACCGTTCACGCCTGCCTTTAGAAGTTCCTTCACAGCTTTGGTGTCGTCTTCACCGAGTGTGCGTACGGGACGAAACTCGAAATGGACACCAAGTTGGGTCAGACGCCGAGCTTCGTCAAGCACACCACTCCACAACTGGTCGTAGAAGAATCGGATTTCGCGCGGGATGCAAACACCGATTCGAATGCCGATCTTAGAGGAGGAGAGAGCTCGGGCAGCGAGGTTTGGCGTGTACCCGATCTGATGAACGATTTGTAGAATCCGCTGGCGGGTCGATTCGCGAATTCCACTTCGCCCATGTAAGGCCCGATCTACGGTGCCTATCGAAACATTTGCCAACTCGGCGATCCGGTGAATGCCGTTTCTGTTCTTCTTCATCTCCGATGGCTCCCGCACGTATCAGTTAGGATCAATTCTCTATCGAACTATTGCCTCACTTTGTCTTGAATCGGCATGGATTGACCTAATCCCGATTTCCCGTGTACGTTGACGATGCTACAGTCAAGGCTCCTTTGAACCATGGAAGAATCGCGCCAAACAAATACAGTATGGTTCGCCTTCACGGCTGGACGGGGGGGCAAGATGGATGGCCTCGACTTGTGGTCGCCAAATGTTAACATTTTCCGCGCTCCGCGATGGAGACAATGTCAGGAGACAAAGGTCGAAGCATCGCCACATTACTGGACGCATGGAAATGGCGTTCGTCACCAGGCTATTCCCACGGTCGGGGTTGAGCGTTCACGCTGTCGTCGGCGCACAGGACGGTTCGGCCTTGCCGCCGAAAGATCATTTGAGCGGAGCCATGACGTTCGACGGCTATATCGCGTAGGATTGCGGTACGATCTCGGCGGGAATGAAACGCTTTCTGATCGATTGCGCTACAACAGTCTAATAGCGTGAAATGCGAGTCATGCGATACGGAAGCTCGGTGTTCGTCATTGCTGCGTTGGCACTGTTAGCAACTTTGCGCGCCCAAGTTCCATCCCCTTCCACAGCTGATCGCATGTTACAAACTGTCAAACCCAGCGCGGACAAGCCTGCCCCAAAGAGTCCGATCCAGTTCACCTACGAGCCAATTCCTTTCCAACTCGAGAGCAGCGAAACACCGGAGCGCCACGCGCCCGAGACCATGGCCGGAGGCGTGGCTGTCTTCGACTACAACAATGACGGCAAACTCGACATATTTTTTACTAACGGCGCCGATATCAAAACTCTGCGCAAGTTGTCTCCGAAATACTCCGATCGCCTGTTCGAAAACGACGGTAAGGGCCATTTCGTGGACGTTACCGAAAAAGCGGGCCTTGCCGGGACTGGATACGATGTTGGTGTCGCGGTTGCCGACTACGATAATGATGGATACGAAGACATTTTTGTGGCTGGGGTGTACAGGAACACGCTCTATCACAACAACGGAAACGGGACATTTACTGATGTAACTGCCAAGGCCGGACTCAATAAGCCTGATCCCGAATACGGGCCGCTCTGGTCAGTTGGTGGCGTGTGGGTTGACGTCAACAATGACGGCCTTCTCGACTTGCTCGTCATCAACTATCTGCAGTGGGACATCGAACACGAACCCTCCTGCCCCATCGATGGCCACCCGGACTACTGTCATCCCAAGATGTACAAGCCAACCCCCAACCAACTCTTCCTTAACAACGGAGACGGGACATTCCGCGATGTGTCCGTCGAATGGGGTCTTCGAAAGCACCCCGGAAAGGGCATGGGGGGCGCGGCTGCCGACTTCAATCTTGACGGCAAGATGGACATCTTCGTCGCAAATGACAAGGCATTCAATTGGTTTTTTCGAAACAGCGGGCGCTCGTTCGACGAAGTTGGTTTTGACACCAACGTCGCACTCCGCGAGGACGGCATCTTCATTTCGGGGATGGGTGTCGATTTTCGCGATCTGGACAATGATGGCTATCCCGACATTGTCGTCGTCGCCCTTGACAATGAGACTTTCCCTCTTTACCGCAACACGGGGAAAGGAACCTTCGTGGAGGTGACGCAGGAGAGTGGGATGACCGCGACCAGCCAGCCAATGGCCGGATACTCTCCTACAATCGCCGATTTTGATAACGACGGATGGAAGGATATTTTCGTCTCACGCGGGCACGTGCAGTCTCCTCTCGCGGCGAACCGCCAAGTGATCGAACAACCCAACACGGTCTTCCACAACCTTGGAGGGATGAAGTTCGCCGCCTTGACTGCGGAGGCTGGATTGACAGTCCGCCCTCCATCGCGGCATCGCGGGTCCGCCATTGGCGACTTGAATGGCGACGGACGTCTCGACGTTGTCGTAACTGCGCTTAGCGCGCCGGCGGAAATATGGCTTAACGAAAGCGCTGGCGACAATCACTGGCTCGAGTTGAAGCTTCGCGGAACCAAGAGCAACCGTGACGGTATTGGGGCACGCATCAAGGTCGTCACAAAGAGCGGCACACAATACGACCACAAGTCCACGGCTGCGGGTTACGCATCCTCGAGCGCTGGCCCTGTTCATTTCGGACTCGGGCCGAACGCTGTCGCCGATCTGATCGAGATCCAGTGGCCGTCGGGAATCGTTCAACAACTGCGCGATGTTGCATCCGATCGAGTGCTGGTAATTGAAGAACCCACTAAATAATTAGCGAATTTCCGACCTGGAAGGTGTAGCCCATGAACCGACGCGAATTTTCCAAGCTCTCCGCACTTACCCTGGCATGGACCGCTCTCCCCATGCACGCACAAACTTCCGGCGCGGCACAGAAGCCCGTAGGCTATGCGGCCGTGGGCCTCGGCTCAATTTCGGACATCTTCATGCGAGGCTGCGCCAACTCGCAAACCGCGAAGATCACGGCGCTCGTGACCGGACATCCCGATACTAAAGGCGTGAAGTACGCCGCCATGTACGGCATTCCGAAAACATCGATCTATACCTACGAGACGTTTGACCGCATCCGCGACAACAAAGATGTCGAGGCGATCTACGTGGGATTGCCGAATAGCATGCATCGCGAGTACACAGTGAGGGGTGCGCAGGCGGGCAAGCACGTGCTTTGCGAGAAGCCGATGGCGATTTCGAGCGGAGAATGCCGGCAGATGATCGATGCCTGTCGCAAATCCAACGTGAAGCTGATGATCGGATATCGAGTGCACTACGAACCCACTTGGAGGCAGGCTCTAGAAATTGTCAAGTCTGGCCAGATTGGCCGATTGGAGTCGTTCCAGGGTGGCTTTTTCGGACAAATGCCGATGGGCTGGCGGCTCACAAAGACCCTCGGCGGAGGCGGGTCTCTTATGGATCTTGGAATCTATCCGCTGAATGCAATCCGGCACATCACTGGCGAAGAGCCGATCGATTTCAAAGCAATACCCTCGACGCGCGACCCCGACAAACGCTTCACCGAGGTCGAACAGTCGCTGGAATGGACGATGAAGTTTCCGTCCGGAATTCTCGCCTCATGCGGTTGCTCGTATGGTCAGCGAGGACCAAGCTTCCTGAACATTAACGGGGAGAAAGGCTACCTGGTAGCGGAACCGGCGTTCCATTACGAAGGTGTTCGCTTTCACGGAGAGGTGGGCGGCAAACCCTTTGAGCTACTGAGTTCGGGCAAACATCCGTTCCACTTCACGATTGAGGCAGAGCACTTCGCCGGCTGCATTCGCAACAACAAAGAACCGGAATCGCCAGGCGAAGAAGGCTTGAAGGACATGGTTGCCATCGAAGCGATTTACGCGGCCGCCGGCACGCCGATCGCGTAATCCTTGCACCCAAAGTAGAGAACCGAGTCCTACAATCAGATCACCGAGGAGCCACCAATGAAGATGCGAATCCTAATGAAACTCGCCCCCATGACTTTTTTCGTATTGTCAATGGCAGTGGGCGCCCTCGCACAAACTCCGCAGGAGAGGCCGAAAATCACCAGCATTTCGCATCTCAGCGTGTACGCTACGGACGCGGCAAAGGCCGAGCGTTTCTACGTACACGACATGGGTGCGCTCAAGACCGCAGACCCGCAGAATCTCGCTGGCACACGTTACTACTTCAATTCGATTCAGTTCATTGAGGTGGTCCCTCTGCCTCAGGGTTCCACGTCCGTCAATCGTCTCGATCATGTTGGTTACAACACCACGGATGTTGAGGGTTTGCGCAAATATCTTGGATCGCACAGCGTCGCGGTTCCGTCGAGGGTTAGCAAGTCCAGTGACGGAAGCCAGTTCTTCGACGTGAAAGATCCCGAAGGAAACACGATACAGTTTGTGCAACCGCCGGAGCATCCGATGACCGTGCCGGAGAATCCGCTTAGCAAGCATGTGATTCACATCGGATATCTGGTCCATGACCCGGCTACGGAAGACACTTTTTACCGGACCCTGTTAGGGTTTCGCCCTTACTGGCACGGCGCCATGAAGGATGACGGTTTGGATTGGGTGTCGCAGCAGACGCCGGACGGCACCGACTGGCTGGAGTACATGCTGGTGAAAGGGCCGGAGAAAACTGGCATTCCGGCTTCAATGTCGCAGGACACGCTGGGCGTGCTCGATCACTTCTCCCTGGGCGTTCACAACATGGAGAAGGCCGTCACTCTGCTCTACGAAGGTGAGCGGGTGACAGGGAAACATTCGCCGCCACAGATTGGCCGCGACGGCAAATGGCAATTCAACTTGTACGATCCGGACGGAATTCGAGTCGAACTGATGGAGTTCCAGCCCGTGTTGAAGCCATGCTGCTCGCCGTTCCTATTGCCGAGTCCCACGGAGTAGGCTACGGAGTCCCACCGGCCGCGGCAGCCACACTACAAGACTCTGCCGAAGTCAGCACTCAATTCGCAATTAGATACAGCGCTTCCATACTAGGGCCAACTGTCAGCGACACACAGCATCGAGTAACGAATCAAACGAAGCACGGATCGGCATTGGAAGTCCTCGCTCCGCCATCGCGCCTTCTAGGCTGTCGATACCAGGAGGCAGTTCGAGATCTACGCTATTTCGATAGAACTCATCGGCCTCAGCTTCCTGGAGAGTCACGAACGTAAAGCCTTTCGACCGGTATAGCTGCAACAACCGGGGCAGCATCTCCGCGTCCAAAGCCCCGATGTGCAGCAAGAGCACGTAAGGGATGTCGCGTCCATAAAGCGCTCGGGACATGCTTCGGTAGTATTCGATGCTTTCTTCAGCAGCCGAGAGATAGGTCTCTCCCAATGCTTGAATGGCCTTGCCATCCCCTTTTGTGCGGCAACGAGAGTACGGCTCCGTCCAGAGATAGTCGGCGAAACTCATGGTCACTCCAGCGACCTTGTAACCGCCGCGCTTCAGAAAGGCACGAACACCTGCCCGTTTCTGCGCCGTGTCTCCCTCCGCGAGATAAGGAAAACGGAACCAATGCCAATCCGCATCTTTCATCAGGTCTTTCAGCAAAGGCTCATTGCGGTTCGCATCCGCCTCAAATTCCTCTAGCGAGTGCGTATTCAAATTCATGTGAGACCACGCATGGTTTCCGAGCGGCTGCCCCGCCGCGCGCCAGGCATCTAGCGCGGCGGAATCGGCCGGGTGCTGCTCAGTCGCCTCTCCGTTCACAAAACCGAAAACCGGTGGTATCCCATCTTCCCGAAGGGCGGCCACGATCTTCTGCGCAATTTCCGTCCGAGTCGTGCCGGGAGGAAGCGAGCCATGTGCCGGAAGATCATCGAATGTAATCGCCATCTTCAGCGGCGCCGCGCCTCCGCTGAATAAAGTTAGTGGCACTGCATCGGCCATCGCGGCGTAGCCAGCGGGCGAAGGATGAAGATGATCGCCTGAATCAAATGCGGCAAGCAACCGATCAGGGCGTGCTGGGTCGCGCATCACGGCATTAAAGTCGATAACCGCGTCAAACTGGCCAGATGTCCGAATCCAATTGTTTACCGCCTGCCGATCCGCTTCGGTTCGGGCGGCAGGATGATAGAACTCCGATCCGACAAACGGCAAAATCGTCGCTCCGATCACTTGAAGTCCGCGGCTACGCGCTCGCGCAATCATCTGTCTGTATGCGGCAATGATCCAGCGCACCGTCGCGTCATGCTCCGCCTGTGGAACTTCTGCGGTGCGTGCCAGCATGCCCAGATCGTTGACGCCCTCCAGCACAATTAGATAACGGGCGCCGACCTGCTCCAGCACGTCGTGATCAAAGCGCGCTTGAGCGTTGGGCCCAAGCCCGTCGAGTAGCAACCGGTTGCCTCCGATGCCCTGGTTAAGAACGCCAGGCGCTCGCTTCCCCATCGAAGCCTGCAACCGATTGGCAAGTAGATCGGGCCAGCGGTCGTTCGCGTTCGTAGTAGCGCCGTGGCCGTCGGTAATAGAATCGCCTAGAACCACCACGGCCTCGACGTCTAAGGGACTGACGACGTCCACTCCCGCAATGAAATACCAGTGATCGACCTTCTTGGGATCGGCAAGGTCAGCATTTGAGACTTGATCTCCGTGCACCAGGTAGGATGTCGCTCGCGAACCGGGGTGGCCCGTCTGATGCGGCGGCACGACATCGAGGTGCAGCGTAATCGCCAGACGCGACAAACGCGCAATAGGAAAATCGGTTGGATCAGAAAGGTACTCTGCTCCGGCTGGTATCCACACATCGGCCGCGCCGCTAAAAGTAATTGCCTTGTCAGTTCCCCCGACAATACTTCCAGAATCGGCAGACATCAGCCGAGCAATATGCACCGACGTGAAGTGCAGCGGCGTTGTGCCGAACCGGTTGGATAAGTGAAGGCGTACGCTCTCTCCCCCGAGCGAAACACGTACTACCTGTCGCAGGGTAACGTCGTGGAGATAACCGGAATCGAGCGCGTTATCCTTCTCTGAGAGCATTTGCGAAGTCGCCCACGATCCGACCCAGTGAGTCTGGGCCGCGCCGACATTAACCAGTGCAACCAACATCAGGATCGCTGCGGCGAGCCTGATGGGCTCAACCCTTCGACTCCGTGAGCCGGACACAAATCCTAGTTTGGCTGACAATTCTCTAACTCCTAACTGCCGTACCCGGCGTTGCGTATTTCTGTCGCCGCTCGGTGAGTTCGTCCTGGATACGAATGTTGAGCGCCTTGCCAATCGGGTAGATCACTAGACATACAATCCCGAAGCACAACGCCACGGCCGGATAGATGCTGGCACCCAGCCGGATACCCAGCAGTGCGCGCGGAGTTTGCACGACATTGGGGACGTAACCATAGGCGGCAATCACCCATGCGCTCAGTGCTCCCCCGAGGCTCAGACCGGCTTTCAAGGCGAAGAGAATACCTGCGTACATAAAGCCGGTGGCCCGGCGCGAGTTCTTCCATTCGGAAAAGTCCGCCACGTCGGCGATCATCACCCACAGCAAGGGTACAGTTGGCCCCCACCCGATCGGCCACAGCAGGCCCAGCACAATCAGCATGGTCATCGATGTCGGCGTGACGAAGAAAACCAGGACCGTAGCGATAGTCGTGACCGCCATACCGGCTATGAACACCGCTTTCTTTCCGAAGCGATCGGCAAGCGGCTTAGAAAAGATAATGCCAACGATCTGAATCAGACTACCCACGACGAAAAACAAGCTCAAACTGACAGCGGCGGCATTCGAGCCGTCGGGATTTGCCAGCAAACCGAGAGCGTTCAACCCAGACTTCCAGAAGGTAGGCTGACCCGCACCAACAGCTGCCAGGCCAAGTTTGTCGAGGAGCGCTTTGAGAGTGTCCTGATCCAGATAGTAGGCGAAGAGGTAGTTTAGTGAACTGCCTCGCACTACGAGCATCGTGAAGATGAGCAGCGTAAGGACGAACATCACGATCCAAGGACGACAAGTGAAGACGTCTCTCAGATCGTTGCGGAGAGACGGTCTCTGTCCCGGCGCAGGAAACACCCGCTCGCGGGTCGTGGCGAAGGTGATCAGGTTCAGAACGATGATGAGCGCTCCAAAGATCGCCATCGTGATGGCCCAGCCTCGGGCGGAATTGCCATGACCGAGTTTCGCCACTAGCGGCAATGGGAGAGCCTGAATGACAAATTGTCCGATCAATGCGCCCACAAACCGATAACCGGCGATGCTGCTGCGCTCGCTACTGTCCGGCGTCATCACGCCCATGAGAGCCGAGTACGGCGTATTGTTCGCCGAATAGAGCATCATCACCAGCGTGTAGGTGATGTAGGCATACACCAGCTTTCCCTGTGGTCCGAAGTCGGGAGTTACATATACAAGCCAGAAAATCACGCCAAAGGGGACCGCGGTTCCCAGAATCCATGGCCGGAACTTGCCCCAGCGAGTTTGTGTGCGGTCTGAAAGCGCGCCGATCACCGGATCGATAACCGCATCGCCGAGTCTGAGCACCAGGAACATCGAACCGACCGCCACCGCCGAAAGCCCTGCGGTGTCCGTATAAAAACGGGTTTGGTAAAGAATCATCGACTGGAAGAAGAAGTTGGTAGCAATATCGCCAAGGGCGTAACCAATCTTTTCCCGGGAGGCAAGCCTATGAGTACTGTCAGCCATTGATGGCCTCGTTTCTAAAAACCGTTATTTCGAACCTTCACTCTTGAACTTGCAGAAGCACTTTTTGTAGATCTTCGTACCGCGATGAAGTGCCGACCATGATGTCGAATTCGCCCGGTTCGACCGTGTACTTCATATTCACGTCGTAGAAGGCGAGCGATTCTGGCGTGATTTCCAACCGGACCGTCTTCTTCTCGCGCGGCTGCAAGGAAACTTTCTCGAAGGCTTTCAGTTCCTTGACCGGTCGCGTTACGGAACTCACCCGGTCGCGAATATACATCTGCACAACCTCCGTGCCCGCCCGCTTGCCCGTATTCGTGACTTCCACCAAAACATGCGTTGTCCCATTGCGCTTGATTTTCTTTTTCTCCAGGCGCATGTTCCGGATAGCAAAGGTTGTGTAACTCAGTCCGTACCCGAAAGCGTAGAGAGGCGAGACCTCGTCGAACAGGTATCCGCGTCGCGCCGATGGCTTGTAGTTGTAGAACACCGGCAGATGGCCCGCAGATCGCGGGATGGTAATCGATAACCTGCCCCCCGGGTTGAAGTCGCCAAATAACACTTCGGCAACCGCCGTCCCCGTCTCCTGGCCCAGATACCAGCACTCGAAAATCACCGGCACGTTTTGGCTCACGTAATTTATGGAGAGCGGCCGCCCATTGAACAGGAAAACAATGACCGGCTTGCCGATCGCAACCATCGCTCGAACCAGTTCGTCCTGTCTTCCGATGAGGTCGAGGCTAGTGCGGTCGCCCATGTGTGCCAGCGACCATGCCTCGCGTGAGGTCTGTTCGTTGCCGCCGATGGCGAGAACGATGACATCCGCTAGCTTCGCGACCTCGACAGCCTCGGCGATTTGCTTGCGATCCTCGTCGGGGTTGGAAGGGACGACTTCATCCAGATTCCATGACCCGCCGATGGTGATCTTGCAGCCTTCGCTGTATATCACTTCGGCTCGATTCGCGACCCGAGCCTTGATCCCATCGAGCACCGTAACTTCGTGTTTCGGCACTCCACTGTAGCCGCCCAGCAAACTGCGGTTCGCATTGGGGCCAATCACCGCGATCGTCTTGATCTTGGCCAGGTCCAGCGGGGCAAGGTTGTTTTCATTCTTCAGCAACGTGATGGCTTCCCTGCCTGCTTCTAGCGCCAGTTTCCGATTGGCGTCGCATCCGACGACCCGCGCCGCTTCGTCGGGATCAACGTATGGATCGTCGAACAGGCCCATCTGAAACTTCCAATACAGCATCGGAGCGACGAGTTCGTCGAGTTGCGATTCCTTCAGCACGCGCTTCCGGACCAGTTCAACGAGATGTAAGTAGCAGTCCGGGTCCGGCAGTTCGATGTTCACACCGGCTTCGACCGCGAGCGCGCATGCTTCTTTCTTATCCTTTGCGACGAAGTGACCGTGGGTGTCGGGACGGTAACCCAACTCCC
>Ga0302321_100002548_pt1 | contig 15618 bp, 16 predicted proteins | sample Fen_T0_1_FD_202505 | JGI IMG/M metagenome (GOLD analysis project Ga0302321, IMG submission 202505) | Peat permafrost microbial communities from Stordalen Mire near Abisko, Sweden - Fen_T0_1 | ecosystem: Environmental > Terrestrial > Soil > Wetlands > Permafrost | place: Sweden: Abisko...
TTGGTCGTCTGATTGACTGTCGGGCGGGGTCGCTGACCCCGCATTTTTATTTGGTGGTGGGGCGGGCTCCTGCCCGACCAAGGCCGGGCAGGAGCCCGGCCCTCCATGGCGGGACTAGCGATCCTGCCCTACACTTCCAACGCCGCCTCGATCTGCCGGCTGGCGGAGCGTAGCACCTCCAGCCGGGCGTAGCGCTTGTTGTCCGCGGGCACCAGGTGCCACGGGGCCTGCTCCCGGTCGGTGAGGGCGAGCATGTCTCCCACCGCGACCTCGTAGGCCCCGCGCTTGCGCCGGTTGCGCCAGTCCTCCGCATTCATCTTGTGCCGCTTGTGCGCCGCCGCCTCGCGCTCGCGGAAGCGGCGCAATTGTTCCGCGTGGGAGATGTGCAGCCAGTACTTCAGGACTATGGTGCCGTGGTCGGTCAGTTCCTGCTCGAAGGCGTTGATCTCGGCGTAGGCCCGCCGCCATTCATCCGGCCGGCAAAAGCCCTCCACCCGCTCGACCAGGACGCGACCGTACCAGGAGCGGTCGAAGATGGTCATGCGGCCGTCGCGCGGCACATCCCGCCAAAAGCGCCAGAGGTAGTGGGCGTGTTTCTCCTCCACGGTCGGCTTGGCCACGGAGATCACACTGTAGTCGCGCGGATCGATCGCACTCGTGAGGCGGCGGATCGCCCCGCCCTTGCCCGCCGCGTCCCAGCCCTCGAAGGCAAACACGAGCGAGCGACCGGCCGTCAGCGCCGCGCGCACGGCCCGGTTCAGGCGGCCCAGCCATTTCTCGCGGAGCGTATCATAATCCTTTTCCGACAGCTCCTGGTCGAGCGGCAGGGCCTGCAACCGGCGCAGGCCGGAGGATCGCAACGGCTTCTCCGCCGCTGCCCGCCGGACCCGCTCCAGGCGCGCGATCCGGCGTTGCTGCTGACGGAAATGCCCCAGCAGGAGCCGGCCAACCGCCAGGTCACGGGCCCGTTCGTCCTCGGCATCAATCAGGTTCCAGATGGCTCCGGGCCGGTCGGTCATGTCGCGGATCAACCGGGCCGTGCGTGCCAGCCGCTCGTAATTGCGGTGATGATGCCAGTCCTCGTCCGACACGCGCCAGGCCGTGGCCGGCTCGGCCCGCAAGCTGCGCAGCCGGCGTCCCTGCGCCTCCTTCGAGATCTGCAGCCAAACCTTCACGATCAGGGTGCCGCCGTCGGCGAGAAGTTTTTCGAACTCCCGGATCCGCTCGGCTTCCTGGGCGATGTGCCCCAGTACCCGTTTGCCCTGGGCCTCCTCCCGCAGCGTCTCGGTATACCAGGAGCCGGCGTAGAGGCCGATCCGGCCAAGGCCCGGCAGGCTGCGCCAGAACCGCCATTGATGCGGATGGGCTTGTTCGTTGTCGGTCGGCCGGTGATACGAAAAGGTCTCCACGCCGCGCGGGTCAAGCCACTCCGCCAGCGTGTTGAGCAGGTTGCCGCGCCCGGCTCCCTCGGGTCCGGCCAGAATCAGCAGCACCTTGAACGGGGCCTGTTTCAGTTCCACCTGCAGCTGGACCAGTTGCTCGCGCAGCCGGATGGCTCGCGTCTGGTATTCCTTTTTGGACAACCGCAACTTGGCTTTCCCCATGCAGCGCCTAAGCTGTCGCGCTCCCGGGCCGTGTCGAGTCCTAGCTGTAATTTCCGCGCCGGACCCGGCGGTCAGGAACTCATGGGCCAGCCGATTGTCGATGTCACAATCAGGTTAAATTCTTGAGGAGTGAATGGTCGGTTGCGTGCAGCTTGCTACGACAGGTCAAACCGCTTTCATACCGCGATTCCCTTTACCCATGTCACCGCCCAAAGATAAAGACACGCCGAAGAACGATGACGAGCTCATGCTGCGCGTTCACCAGGAACTGATCGATGACTACGACGAGGAGCTGGAGATGGAACGCGAGGACTGGGAACACGTCACCCCTGGCATGCCCGCCCGCCCGGTCGAAAAGGATTCCTCGCGCGAGGCCCGCAATCTGTATTTCAAGGAGCTCTTCCGGCTGCAGGGTGAGCTGGTCAAGATGCACGACTGGATCGTGGCCAGCGGCCACCGGATGATCATCCTCTTCGAGGGACGCGACGCCGCCGGCAAGGGCGGCGCCATCAAGCGCATCACCCAACGCCTGAACCCGCGTGTGGCCCGGGTGGCGGCCCTCCCCGCCCCTTCCAGCCGCGAGAAGACGCAATGGTATTTCCAACGCTACGTCGCGCACCTCCCGGCCGCCGGCGAGATGGTCCTGTTCGACCGCAGCTGGTATAATCGCGCCGGCGTGGAACGCGTCATGGGTTTCTGTTCCGACGAAGAATATGAGGAGTTCTTCCGGTCCGTGCCTGAGTTTGAGAAGATGCTCGCCCGTTCCGGCATCCAGCTGATCAAATACTGGTTTTCCATCCCGGACGAGGAACAGCAGTTCCGGTTCCGCTGCCGGATCAACGACCCCCTCAAGCAGTGGAAGCTCAGCCCGATGGACCTTGAGTCCCGGAAACGTTGGGAACAGTACACCAAGGCCAAGGAAATCATGTTCAAGCGCACCCACATTCCCGAGGCCCCGTGGTGGGTCGTGCAGGCCAAGGACAAAAAGAAGGGCCGCCTCAACTGCATCCATCACCTGCTGTCACAGGTGAAATATGTCGAGGTGCCGCACAAAACGGTCAAGTTGCCGCCCCGCGAGCACAGCCCTGACTATCGCCGCGAGCCGGTCAAGAAAGAGATGCTGGTACCCGAGGTTTACTGAACCGGTTCAGCCGGAGCCGCGACTGTCTCGGGTGGCGATACGGGCACAACCGGCGCAGATACCGGCGCCGATGCGGGCGCGGGGCGCTTGGCGGCCGGCTTCTTGCCTTCCGGCTTGCGGACGGGCTTCTTCGCCAGCAGTGCGGCCAGCTCAGCCTGCAGGCCTTTCACGGCCTTGCGCTGCTTCTTGGCGGCGTGCTTGGCCGTCTTGAATTTTTGCTTGGCGTTGCGCAGCTCCAGCTTGGCCAGCTTGGCCACTTTTTTGGCGGCATCGGCCTGTTTCTGCGCCACGGCGATGCGGGAAGCCAATTTTTTCCCGGCAGGCGTGGCAGGGGCGGAGGATTTCTTCGTCATCGGCAATGAGGGGGTTCAGGATGGAAGTACGGACCTTAGACCGGAGCGGTTTCAGACGGCAATGCCCCGAATGTTACATTTTTCGACGACGAGATACATGGCTCAATTGAACCGGGTTTTCGCCAAGGCCTTGCCCATCTTCGGCCATTTGAGCTTCAGCTGGTCCAGCGCCTGGACCACCGTGTGTGCCACCACGTAGTCCCGGTACCAGTTGCGGTCGGCAGGAACCAGGTGCCAGCGGGCCGCCGCATGACTCGTCGCGTTCAGCATATCCTCGTAGGCATCCACATAGTCGTCCCAGTGCTGGCGCGTGGTGATGTCCGCGTGGGAAAACTTCCAGTTCTTTTTCGGATTGGCCAGCCGCTCCCGGAAGCGTGCCGCCTGTTCCTCCCGGCTGATGTGCAGGTAGAATTTGAGCACCAGGACACGATTCTCCACCAGCAGGCGCTCAAAGTCCACGATCTGGCGATAACGTTGCGTCCATTCCTTCCGGGAAACCAGGCCCAGGACCCGCTCGGCGAGCACCGCCTCGTATTGGGAGCGGTTGAAGACCCCGATTTTACCCGACCGGGGCACCGCGTGATGGATCCGCCAGAGAAAGTCGTGGGCCCCCTCCTCGGCGGACGGCACCTTGAAATTAACGGTTTCCACTCCGGCCGGGTTGACATGCTGCAGGACCGAGCGGATCGCGCCATCCTTGCCGCTGGCATCCATGCCCTGGAAGATCAACAGGACCGCATGACGGGCGTTGGCGTAGAGGAGCGGCTGCATGGCTCCGATCTGGCACCCGAGTGCTTCGGTCTGTTTCCTGGCTTCCCTCTTGTCATGGCGGCCACAATAGCCGGGATCAAAGTGCTTGAGCTTGATCTTGCCGGTGAGGATGAGCGGTTGATTCTTCATGGTCACGGCGGGGCCGCTCACTGGGCTGAGGCCGTGAGGGTTTGGGGGCGCCCCCAGTACCGGGGGTAGGCCCGCACCATCGCCGCATGGTGCCGTTGCGGGTCATCACTGAAATTCATGGCCACAGAAGGCGAAGAAAACAGGTCGGCTTCCCCCACGTCACCCGGAGAATCATTTTGGGTGGTCCAGCCCCGGTCGCTCGGGAAAATAAACTGCTGCTTGGTCCGGTTGTAGTAGACCTGGTAGGCAGGATAGTAGAGGTAGCTGTCCTTGGTGCCCAACACGGAGGCCAGGCGCACCGGCGACGGATGCACCGACCAAGCCCCCCATCGCGGGGTCCCCGAGCAACCCGTCAACAGAGCCTGAACCATCAGGGCCAATGCGGCCGCTCTGGCCGATTGGATGGTGAGGAAATTCTTCACGAGTGGGTCGGGCCCGTCCAGAACCGGGCCGGAGCTAGAACGAGACCGGCAGGCGGGGCGCGTCGCCCCGTGGCAGCCGGCGGCCGGTGGCCAGTTCACCCTCGGCCTCAAGCCAGTTGGCCTCGGAGCAGTTGTCGGGTTTGCCATCCTGGAGCCAAAGCTCGTAGGCCCGGCTGGCGATCGCCTCATGGATCACATGGGTGTTGGTGGCGTGGATCGGATCGTTATGATGGGTTTGTTTCATGGAAAATATTTTCGGGCATTCCGGCACAATCCGCGCCGGCGAATCCGTGCGCTGGGGCACCCTCACTTCTTGCTTCCGCCACCAAATCCACCGAACAGCCAGACGATGACGCAAATCAGCAGGACAAGACCCAACCCGCTGCCGCCGTAAACCGGACCACCGACATAAAACCCGCCGCCGCCGAACAAGAGCAAAAGGACAATGATGAGGAGAAGTAGATTCATGGGCCCAGAGTAACACCCGACGCGGGCCGCAGGTATGGGGCGTTACCCTCCTTGCCCGGCGGCCTTCGCCGCGGCCCGCCCGTCCTCGTGCGGACCAGGGTCAACGCCCTAACATTCCGTCACATCAACACCGTCGACGGCACCATCAGCCACCCGGACAGCGACGGTCATCGGCCGGCAGCAGATTTCGCAATCGACGATGAACTCCGCACTGCCTTCCGACTCATCGAACGCCAGGGAGAAAGTCTCGCCGCAATGCAGACACTCGATGGAGAGGGACTCGTTCATCCCGCGACTGTAGGTTGACGCGCACGAAAGGCAACCCGGCCGAGAATGGGGAAGGAAATCTTGAAAACTGAAAATCGTGAAATCGCTAATCTTGAAATTGCCGCACGAAAGCATGCTGAGATTTTACGATTCTCGATTTCACGATTTTCAGTTTTCAAGATTCCCTTTCCTATCCCGCCACGATCCGCTGCACCGTCCAAAACAGGCCTACCCCCGCGATCGCGAGGCAGCTCGGCACCATGATGCGGGTACGAAACCACGGTTTGTCCCGGAACCAGCCGACAGCCAGCAACGCCAGGCCAATCACGAAGAGCTGCCCGGCATCGACGCCAAAATTGAAACCCAGGAGCGCCAGCAGAAATTCGTCCCGCGGGAATTTCACCTCGTTGAGGCTGCCGGCAAAGCCGAGGCCATGCACCAGCCCGAACGCAAACACCAGCGCCAGTCGCGCTGGACCCAGCCGGGGGCTGAAGATGTTTTCCAAGGCGATGCAAGCGATGGAGAAGGCAATGAGCGGTTCGACGTAGCGGCCCGGGAGGCTGATGACGCCGTATTGGGCCAAAAACAGCGTGGTGGCGTGCGCCACGGTGAAAACGGTCGTCTGGGCGACCAGCTTGCGCCAGGTCTGCCCAAGAAAAAACAACGCGAGCACGAAGAGGATGTGGTCCAGTCCCTCGGGCACGATGTGCTTGAAGCCCAGCCGGAGATACTTGGCGATTTCACGCCACCAACGTGGACGCTCGGCGAGGCCCGCCCAGTCAAAGGGCTCGCTCGGTCCCTCCTCGACCCACGAACGGGCCAGCACGCCGGCCGAGGGGGTGCCGACGGCAAACAGCACCGGGTGGTTCACGCGGGCGCCGAAAGGCACCACCATCACCAACGGTCCGGCGCTGGCCGGCAGACGGGCTGTAAAACGCAACACCGTGGACTTGTCCTGCGCCGGGTCCGCAAAAGCCGCGGCCGGGAGCCGGGGCAGGGCAAAATCCTGCATGGTCAGCTCCAAGCGAACATCGCCGGCGTAGAACTGCAGGCTGTCCAGGATGTCCGGCAAGGCCCGGCGGACCGCACTCAGTTGTTCCGACGCACTACCCTGGGTGAGCGGGTAATAAGCGTCGCGCCCCGGCAGCGCGAGGCTCAGGTCGTATTCCATGGTGATGTTCACCACCCCAGGTTGCGCAAACATGGCCTCGACCCGGGTATAGACCAGCCCGTGCGCCCGGACCGCGGCCGGCGCCAAGACCAGAAGGAACAGGCCATACAGGACGTGGAACCAGCGACCAAGGGTGGCCGTTTGGCGGCCTGAGGCGGAAGGACGGATCACGGGGAGTTTGCGCTCGAACAAACAGCGGGTACCGGTCGCTGACAAGACACGAGCGGCCAGCCAGGATGTTTCGGAGCAGCTTTCTGCGTTGATTCGGTTTTCCGCCGGGATTCAGTGTCGGGGCGCATGGAAAGCAGCCCCTTTTTCGACGTTAAACTGAATCTCCCGCACGCGGGCCGGATCTCGCGGCGCTTGCTCACCATCCTGCACGGGGACGGGCATGACCACACGGATGCGGCCACGACGATCGTCCAGCTGGTCGACCTGCTCGACCCCTATTATGAGAGCGATGAAAACCCGCGCCCCGACAAGGCCGCCCGGGTGCGTCAGCAGGCCGCGGAGCTCGGCCGGGTGTTTGTCGACCAGGTCGAGGTTGAGCGTCTCGGCCACGACCGTCTCGGACAATGTGTCCGCAATCTTTTCGAATGTCTCGAACTCGGCCGCGAAGGCGCCGCCATCTCGCTCCGCGCCGGCGAGGAACCCGGCTCGATGCAGCGGCCGCGGTAAAAGCCGAGGTCAGCAGTCAGCGATCAGATGTCAGATTTAAGATTACTCACGGCTTTGTCGTGGATATCATGCTGGATAGCTTGCAGCGTCTCCGCCTGCATGCATCCTTCCGGCTTTCGCCGCTGACTTCTGCCTTCTGACCTCTGACTTCTTTCCATGACTGACCCCAACGCTGAATTCGACCACGCCGTGCTGGACAAGATTGAGCTAAGTCCAATCGGTGCCGTGCCCACCACCCCGGCCTATCAGGACGCCCTCCGCCGGCTTTACGCCGCGCAACAGGTCTACGCCAGTTCCGACCACAAGGGCGGTCATGTCACGGCCCGCTCCCTGGCCACGCTCCCTTCTTTTCATGCCCACAACCTCGCGGCTCTCATGGCCGGGGAAATTTCCGACGACCTGCTGGAAAGCAACGCCAGCATTTACGACCGCTATGTGCAGTCCCTGGCGCTCGACCTGCGCGCCAAGGCGGAGAAATTGCGCCTGATGGTGATCGGCAAGGCGGTCCACCATCGCACCAAGGCGGGCCACGCCGTCGTCCATGATCCCTTGCACACGCTCTTCCTCGTGCCCGGCGCGGGTCCGCACCCCGGCCTGCCGGGGAACTACCTCCACGGCTCGGTGTTTCACGCCGGCGACGAGGTGACCGGTACATGGATGGTGCACGTGCACGACTCCGATGACGGCGCCTCCCTGTTCGAAACCCCGAAGCTGCCCGAGGCCCTCGCCAAGCTGGAGGAAGTCCTCGCCAGCGCCCCCTTCCACCTGAAAGAGCTCGAGGCGCTGGGGTTCAAGATGACGTGAAGCCTTGAATGTAGGGGCGTCGCTTGACGACGCCCGGGCGCCGTCAAGCGGCGCCCCTACAGGTGACCGGGCACCAAGCGCTCATTTCTCCACCGGCACCCGGCCGAATCCCCACGCGAACGGGGTCTTCAGCTTGTCGGTGCCCCCGAGGCGTACGCCGTGAAACATGGTCTCGGCCATCTCGGTGGAATGCAGCAGGCGGGCGACGTCGAGCATGAGCTCGGCATCGGCAGCCAGTCGCTCCACGTCCTCGCCGGGATACCCCGCCCAGTACTTCAGATCGTGGAGAAAGCCCGCCGGGTAGAGGCTGACGCCCTTCCACTCGTCGAACCAGCCCGTGCAACCGTCGCTTTTGAACGGGCGCGGCGGCGGGTCCTTCTCGATCTTCCGCCAAAGGTCGGGCAGTCCATAATGCGCGCAGACCTCCTTGATCCGCGGCAGCGGCACCTCGGTGTTAATCGCCGGCAGTTCGAAGGGTTGCTCCGCCAGGGCCGCGCGGATCTTGGCCGCCACCGGGGCCAGTTCGGACATCGGCACCAGGTCGGCCGGGATCTTTTCCACCGGCTCGCCGGCGTAGCGAGGGATGAGGTGCAGGTGGGCATGCGGCAAAGTCTGGCCGGCGGCCTTTCCGTTGTTCATCTGGAGGACAAATCCCTCCATTTTCAGGTCGGTGCGCTTGATGGCCTCGGTGATCTTATGGGCCGCGTCGGTCATCGCGTGCATCGTATCAGCCGGCACCGCCAGGAAATTCTCCGCGTGGGCCAACGGGACAACCAGCACATGACCGGGGTTGCGTGGGCCGATGCTGAGAAACGCCACGCATTGCTCGTCCCGGTAGACGATACCCTCTTGCTGACGCCGGCCGGCGATGATCTCGCAAAAGGCACAGGGTTTGGCCGCCTCCGGCGCGGCGAGGCGCAGGTTCCGATATTCCACCTTCATCCTGAGGCCGCCGTGGATCTGCAGCCCCAGCGGGGCCGGGCCGGAAAACTTCGGATCCACATAGTGGGCGGCCGCCTGGCCGTTGATCCAGACGGTGAATTCCGCGCCCTTGGCCTCGAGGCGGAAAGTGTTCCACTGCCCCTCGGGGTGCATCAGCCGGGCGGCATTCTTCGCCTGGCCCGCCTCGGGATACTTGATCTTGCTGTCCACGTAGAACGAGCCGGTCATGTCCCGCTTGAGGCTGCGCGACACGCCGAGCTGGAGCTGCATGTTGGGTTTTCGCAGTTCCACCCCGCTGTCGATCTCGCCGGTCCAGCGGACATCAAATTCCAGGACAAAGTCGCCGTATTCCCGGTCCGTCCAGAGGTAGTTCTCCTTCAATTCGCCGGTGCTCTCGCCGATCAGCACGCCGTCCGCAACGCGCCAGAATTTATCCCGGTTCTCCGCGTGCCAGCCGGTCAGGTCCCGGCCGTTGAAGAGCGGTTCCATGACCGGGTCGGCCGCGGCGGCCGCCGTGAACAGGAGGACAAACAACAAGGGTAAACGCATGGGGAGTTTTTGACGCCGGATGATCCCGATGAACAGAGGAAATACCAGTCAACCACCCGGGCGCAGGGACCCGCAGTCCATTCCCACGACATGGCCGTGGGAATGGTGAGCCTCGGGTCTCCGGGCTTGGGTCGGGCCGGGGCCGACCGCGGCCTCAACCCCAGTGACTGTCGCCGAATTTCTCCACCGCCTCATAGACGGCCTCACGGATGAAATGGCCCGCGCCGCATACCTCCATCGCCTCGCGCAACACGGCATCGGCCTGTTCCCTTGAGTAGGTGAAGCCGTCGGGCAGCGTGCCCTTGCACGTATAAAGATAATCGTGAATGACCGAGGGCCACGAGATGATGGGGTCCTCCGGGTCGAGCAGAGCCCAGGCGGCGCGCGGGATGCTGGCGAAGTCCGTGACCAGCCCGGCGGGTACGGTGACGGCTCGCTTCAGCTTGTCGGACTTGTAGGCGAAGTTCTTGGTCACTTCATAGAGCTGCACGTGGCGGCCCGCCTTGATGATCTCGGCGGGAGAAAACGAACGGAGGTACAACTTACCGGTGAATTTGCTCATGGGGCGGGCGGAGTTTCTCGGCGCGGGGCCGAAGCATGGTGGTGGGACGAAATTGCCGCCGGTGGCCCCCGGACGACGCGGCTCAGGTTTGGAGGAATCCGGTTCCAGGTCAACGCCACCATTGCACGGCCAGTGGCGCCGGCCCGGCGAGAAACTACGACCTATAATAAGCTTCGCGCGCCTTGACCTGGACGATGCGCTTCTCGGGGAGAACATAAGCCGTGAGGCTGCCGCCCAGAACGCAGGCGGTGTCAATACCCAGGGTCCATTTGGTGCGGGAGACATCATCGCGAGGGGTGTGGCCGTAAACGACAAAGGGCGGTCCCTCCCACAAGGTCGACCAGTGCGGTGCGTCCGGCATTTCGGAGCGCTTGTGCGGCTCGCCGTCCTTGCCCACCACCTGGATGCGGGTGACGATGCGTGCGGGTTGCTTCTGCCAGGGCCGGCCGGGCAGGAACCCGCCGTGGACAAAGACCACGCCCAGTTCTTCGTCCTCGTACGTCAGCTTCATGGACTCAAGGTAGTCCCAGTCCTTGCCCCGCAGTTGCTCCATGGTCGCGTAGTCGTATTTCTTGAGGTGGCTGGGGTCGTCGGTGCGCCGGTAGTTCAAGTGGCGCAGCTCGTGGTTCCCCAGCAGGGAAGCCGTGGCGTGCTCCCGGGCCAGCTCGACCACCTTGCCGCTGTCCGGCCCACGGCTGATGAGGTCGCCCAGCAAAACCAGGCGATCATCCTTCTTGAGGTCGAGCTTGTCGAGCAGGTCGGAAAACTCCTTGTGGCACCCGTGGATGTCGCCGATGGCGATGAGGCGGCCGGACATGGTCAGATAGGATTAACCACCAAGGCACCGAGGCACAAAGGCCGATCCTCCGAAGGGAAGATATGTTTAGAACTTTTTGTCTTTGTGCCTCTGTGGTTCAAATGGTTCGCCTCTGCTTTTGCCCTCTCTGGGTCTCTCTATTGTGGCCAATCGCCTTGTCCGGCCTTTTTGCTAGCGTTCCCCGGGGCCGGGGGTAAACAGGAAAACGTCCATGGAGCTGAATCTTCACCCGATTGCCACAAAGTGTTTCGTCAGTGCCCGCGAGTTCGCCGAGAATGACCGCGTAGTCAGCTACCTCGTGCGCGAGGCCTCCGGCGAGGTGGCCCGGCGCGACCTGCTGGAGACCGAGGACGGACGTTTCATGCCGCCGGCGTTCGTCTATTGCCGCTGGGTCACGGCCTACAAGCCGCGCCGCGCCGAAGACTCGGCCCTGACCCTCAAGCTGACGGCCGAAAACCTGTTCGTGACGCTGGCGACGCCTTCCGGGTCGGAATCCGCCGGCGATCAGCCTTCCACCATCAACACCCCGCTCCTCCAGTTCCTCGCCCTCATGCTGGAGCGCAAGAAGCTCATCAAGCTTCGCGGCCTGACGGAGGACGGGGCCCGGCAAATCTACGAGCACATGCCCTCGCACCAGTTGTACGAGGTGCCGGTGGGCGACCTCAACGTGGAGTTCTTCCAGAAAATCCAAGAGCACCTGGGTGTGCTGGTCGGCACCCCAAAACCCAAGGTGGAGGCGCCGGCAGCCCCGGCTCCCGCAGTCGTGGTTTAGTCGATCTCGGCAAGGCGGAAATCTTGAAATCGAGAATCGTGAAATCTAGAAACGTGAAAACCCAGGACTGAGCCTACCGGCAATTTCACGATTATTGATTTCACGATTATTGATTTCAAGATTATCGATTTCACGATTCCCCGTCTGTCCTCCTGCTCCCCCACCCATGGCCGATCTTCCGACCCCCATCACCGTCCGCGACATCAAGGCCCTGCCGCGTGACGGCGCCGACACCTGCGCCAGCGTCCTGCTCGTCCGCCGGGTGACCGCCAAGACAGCCAAAAACGGCAATCCTTTCCTCACCGTCGACGTGGGCGACAAGACAGGCAACTTCAACCTGAACGTCTTCGGCGACAGCCCGGCCTTCGAGCTGTTCTCCAACCTCAAGGAAGGCGGCATCGTCCGCGCCGAGCTCCGCATCGAGTATTTTCAGGAACGACTCTCGCCCAAGCTCCTGCGCGCCGAGTCCCTCACCCTTGACCAGCTCGCCGACTCCCCCCTCCTGGGCAACCTGGTCGAGACCGCCCCCGAGGATGCCGAGTTGCTCTGGCTGGAGTTCCAGGAACACATCGCCGCCATCACCCAGCCCGAGCTGCGGGCGACCGTGCAGGCGTTGTTCGATGAGATCGGCGCCCAGTTCCGCACCGCTCCGGCGGCCGTCGCGATGCACCATGCCTACCGCCATGGTCTGCTGGAGCACACCACGCACATGGCGCGGGCTTGCCGCGCCCTCCTGCCCCTCTACCCCGAGGTGGACGCCGACCTCGCCCTCGCGGGCGTCCTCGTCCACGACACCGGCAAGGTGATCGAATACCAGGGCGATCTCGTCACGTCGCGGAGCCGCAAGGGCATTTTGCAGGGCCACGTCGTCCTCGGGTACCAGCTCGTGCGCAAAGCAGGAATCAAGTCCAAGCTCAATGCCGACCTGTTGGAACGCCTTGAACACATCGTCCTCAGTCACCAGGGTGAGCTTGAGTGGGGCGCGGCCGTCATCGCCGCCACCCCCGAGGCGGTCTTCGTCGCCAAGATCGACGACCTCGATGCCAAGATGGGCATGGTCCAACGCCTCCTCCGCCAGGCGAACGAAGGCGATGCGTTCTCGGACAAGCATCTCGGATTGAACGCGCAGTTGTTGCTTTCTAAACCACAGAAGTGAACACAAAGGAGCGAAGCAGCTAAGTCACCAAGGCAGGGATAACCAGGAAGTACACGAATGGTCACGAATTGAAGGACTGGAACGCCAGGGCAGGATTGGGTTCAATCCCGGCAGCTTTGAACAGGAGATAACGGAGGAAACTGAGAGGGTTCGAACCCAATCAATGGCGTAAACCACCTTGGTTCGCTTTGCTTCTTCGATTCTTTGTGTTGGATCCCAGGCTTCGGCCCTTCAACTTAAACTTTCAGCTTCAACTGCGCGCCCGCGCCCGGCGCGATGACCGCGCAGCGCGTAGTGCAGGATATAGAGATAGCACGGCAGCGTGCACCAGAAGAAGGCGGACTGGGAGCCGAGCACCTGCGCGAGCCGGGCATAGACCTGCGGGATGATCGCCCCGCCGGCGATGCCCATTATGAGTAGGGCGGAACCGGTCTTCGTGAACCGCCCGAGACCGTCGATCGCCAGGGGGAAAATCGCCGGCCACATGAGTGAATTGGCGAAACCGAGCAGCGCGATGCAGGTGACCGCCGTGCGTCCGCCGGACGCAAAGGCGGCGCCGGCCAGGGCCATGCCCGTGATGGCCGAGAGGGCGAGCGCCGTCTCCTGCTTCAGGTATTTTGGGATCATGAACACGCCGATGGTGTAGCCGGCCACCATCGACCAGAGCGTGTAGGAAGTCAGGTTTTTGGTCTGGTCGAGGCTCATGCCGAGGGACTTGGCGTAGGGCCCGATCACGTCGCCCGCCATCACCTCGACGCCGACATAGACGAAAATGCAGACCACCCCGAGCAACAGGTGAGGAAACTGCCAGATGTTCTGCCGACTCCCGGCCTGGCGGTCAGCGCCGTCGTCCACCCCCGGGTTGATGTCTTGCAAAGGCGAAAAGCGGATGGCCAGCGCGAGAAGGAAAAGCACCCCCGCCATCACGACATAGGGGGTGATCACGCGGTGGGACAGTTCCTGCAGTAATTGGACGCGCTCCGCCGACGCCGCTGCAGCAATGCGCGCTTCGGTCTCGCTCGCCCCCTTCAGCACGATGGCCCCGAGGATGAGCGGGCTGAGGGCGCCTGCGACCTTGTTGCAGATGCCCATGATGCTAATGCGGCTGGCGGCGCTCTCGAGCGGCCCGATGACTGAAATGTAGGGATTGGAGGCGGTCTGCAGCAGCGCGAGCCCCATCCCCTGCACAAAGAGTCCGGCCAGGAACAGGGCGAAGCTCCGGCTCGACGCCGCCGGCACAAACAGCAGCGCTCCAACCGCCATGATCGCGAGCCCGAGCGACATGCCGTTCTTGAAACCCGTGCGTTGCAATATGAACGACGACGGCAGCGCCAGACAGAAGTAGGCCATGTAGAAGGCAAACGTCACCAACAGTGCCTGGGCGTCGGTCTTGAGTTCGCACGCCAGCTTTAGAAAAGGGATCAGCGTCCCGTTCAGCCAGGTGACGAAGCCGAAGATGAAGAACAGCGCCCCGATGATGGCGATGGATAGGGCCTGACTGCCGCCGGAGCGGGGTTGGTTTTCGGAGGCGTTGGTCATTCGACTTTAAAGGGCAGCAACTTGGCCAGGGTGACGCTGACCGGTAGTTCTGCGGCTGCGTGGGAGGTTGCAGAGAGACTGAACGAATCGGTGGCCTGACGGTACTCGGCTGCAGACAAGCTACGATCTACCTGCTTTGCCTTAATCACAATCAGACAGGCCGCCGACGATTCCGCCAAGGCCTGCAACAAAGGCTGCGCCTCAGCCAAGCGCGGGGAAAGCACAGGCAAGCGGCCGAGCAGGTGCTGCGCCGTAGTACGCCAGACTGTGAGCATCGCCTCCACTGGTTTCACCGCTTCTGTCGCATGCGGAGCGGCAAGAAATTGTTCAAGCGCCGCATCAAATTCCCGGCTCGCCGCGCTATCCGGCCTGGCACAATCCACAAGCCCGGTCAGAGGCGTGAACTGTGTCGCACCCGGCTGATACCGGCCGCGAATATAGTCTTTTACCGGTTCCAGCAGATCGACGAAGGTACGCAGTGTCCGCAGATCCTCCGGCGTAGCATGCTCCCCGGCCAGGCGTCGCAGAGCGGGATCGATGTACCGTTCGTGGTTCAACCCGGCCTCCTCCAGTCGGCGGCTGACCACGGCAAGCCGCCGATACATGTCGGGCACATCCCGGACCGTTTCCGGCGACCAGAGCCGCTCAGCGATGGCGGCGGTGCGCGGCCAGATGCGCGAATCGATGATCTCGGGCGTCACCCACTCCGCCCACATTGTGGCTTCGCCGCCCAGGACGAGCGCGCGCTGCTCGACAGTCAGCGACGCCGTGGAGGGTGCGGGATCGTTGAGGTAGTGTTCTGACGCGGGATGGTTCAGATCAATGTAGTAGCCGTTCGAGAGGAGCACCTGAAAGCCCTGCTTCGTGGCGGCGGCGATGCCGTCTGGGCCGCGCCAGGAGTGGACCACGCTGCCAGGGGGCAGATCGGGGTGCAGGATCTCGTCCCAACCGACGAGTTTCTTACCGTGCTTCTGGAGAATCGCGTTCACCCGCTGGTTGAAATACGCGTGCAGCCCGGCGTTGTCCTTCAGGTTGTGCTCGCGGATGAACTGCTGGATGTGGGCGTTGGCCGACCAGTGCTTGCCATTGTTCTCGTCGCCGCCGATGTGCAGGTAAGGATCGGGAAACAGCGCGGCCATTTCACCGAGGAAGCCAGCAAGGATGCGGTAGACCTCCTCGTTGGTGGGATCGAGCACGGGGTCGAATACGCCCCACTTGCGCTCGATCGTGTAGGGCCCCGGCGCACTTCCCAGCTCCGGATAGCCGACCAGCCAGCTCGTCGCGTGGCCGGGAATGTCGAATTCAGGCACCACCCGGATGCCGCGCGCCGCGGCATAGGCGATGATCTCGCGCATGTCGTCCTGGGTGAAGAAGTGCCCGTCGGATCCCATCTGGTGGAGCCGGGGGAAGGTCTTGCTCTCGATGCGGAAACCCTGGTCCTCGGTCAGGTGCAGGTGGAGGACGTTAAGCTTC
>Ga0302321_100002549_pt1 | contig 15618 bp, 10 predicted proteins | sample Fen_T0_1_FD_202505 | JGI IMG/M metagenome (GOLD analysis project Ga0302321, IMG submission 202505) | Peat permafrost microbial communities from Stordalen Mire near Abisko, Sweden - Fen_T0_1 | ecosystem: Environmental > Terrestrial > Soil > Wetlands > Permafrost | place: Sweden: Abisko...
ATCTTTTGCGAAATCATTCTTTCATAATTGCTCAGGTCTTCCGTTTGAATGGAGACAGAAGCAAATATTCCGCTAACCATATTTTTCCGGAACAGGTTAATGTTTGCATTTTCAATAGCCAGCTCATCTTTCGACTGCATGATTAATACTGAATACCCATGCACTCTTGCCTCCTCCTCCACAGCTGCTATAAATGAATCATAAAAATGATTATCAATAGTAGGGATCAATATTCCCAGCACATTGCTTTGTCTTGTTCGCAATTGCACTGCATAATTATTGGGCTCATATTCCATCATGGCAGCCAGCTCCTTTACTTTTATTTTGGTGGCTTTCGATATATCCGGATGGTCTTTAAGTGCCCGGGAAACGGTTGATATACTCATGCCCAGTATTTCAGCCAATTCTTTTAATGTACTTTGTTGCATAGTTTTAGCTTTCGTTATATTGTAGCGAAAGCTAAAATAAGGTTTTCTTAATCATTAGGTAACATAAGTCTGTATGTTATCTGTAAAACAAATTCTCTCCGGCACAACCTGGTATTAACAATTTTGGATTTTGCATCTTAGCCAGGTTACTCCGGCTGGTTTTTTATTGAGGTAAAAGCAAGCATTTGCACAAATAAAATTTTGATTTTTCCTCATATAGCTGAATGTTAAAAGAAAGATACTTTAAATGAAAAAAAGAGCCATCCTGTTTGGGTGACTCTTTAATCTATAATGGTATTACAAACGTTTGTTCTTTAAAATTTTATTGTTTAAACACCTACCCGAGCAGCTTTTGGGCTATCGTATGGTATTGGGCTGAAAGGTTTGCCAGCTGTGCCAGAATTCCTGGTAAGCTTTTACCGGTCTCAGATTAAAGGCGGTATCAATACCCTCGCCGTTGAGTTTGTATTTTTTTCCAGCTATCTGCAGGGTATCGTTTTCAAAATTAACAGCGGCATTAAATGGATTTTGAAAGGCGAAAAAACTTTTACCGTCTTTGGCAAGTATTACAAAAGCATTAGTGCCACCAACCTTAGTTTGCAATATCTTTTTTTGTTTCAGCTCGTTCCAGTCAAACGCTTTATAGCTGCTATCTATCTTAACACCAATTACCCAGCTCTTATCTTTCCAGCTCAGGCTATCTGTTCCGGTAAGTTTGCTTTTGCTTTTGCCGTCTTCGTATTTATAAGTGGTATCGTATTTTTCTAATGAATTTTTATCGGCCTGCATGATGAGCGAAGATGGATATAATTCTAACCACTGTGCCAGGGTTGTTTGAGTGCTTAGTACTTCGTTCAGTTTTGTTCCCTTTAATTTTCCGGCAATGGCCTTGCCGGTACTTTGCCGCCACCAGCTTTTGGTAGTTGCATCTTCCAGCATGGCATTAAAATGATCCATACCCACAAGCCTGAACTGTTCTTTCTTACCATTTACAATTGGCTCAAACACACGGCCTGTACGGCATACCGTACAATAGGTTACCAGTATATCTTTTCCGGCAATACTGTCATACACAAAATGATGATATCCTAAAAAACGGATGGGGTATGCTTTTGCCACACCATTGTTTACAACGCCAATTACCAACCGGTTACTGTCTACTTTATTGGTTTTAGCAGTGGCAAGTACAATACTATCGGGTTGTTTAAACATGGCATCTGCAGCCATTCTAAAATTAGCCATATAAATAACTGCTGCGAGCAAAATCAATGGTATCGAAAGGGTCCAGCGACGTTTCCAGTTTGTTTTGAACAAACCAATAAGCAGGAGCAAAGCAAATACAGCCCTAAAGATCCAGCGCCAGCTGTATAAAAAATAAGCCAGACCAATGCTATTCATTCGCTGACTGCCGGGCATTGGCATAATGAAATACACGTTAGCTATCTCAAATAACAATAAACCAATAAAACCCAGGCAAAATATTTTTTTCATGTGTTTACGTTGTTTGCCCTTATTGCATGCAATCTGAATTAAGTTTATTACATTTGAAACCAGCATCGTTTAAATCGTTAACCCTGCCCTGCCTGGAAAGACCGGGCTCATGGTTAGTCGATTATCCAAAATTAAAAATATACGTCATTCCATTCTTTAGTAAGCAGGATGACAAGAACTTGTTTTTTTCATTTTTCAACCTATGTGTTACAGCTCAATAGATGCTGTAACGTATACATTCCTTCCATCGCTTGGCCATATACCTGGGCCCGGATAAAATGTTGGCCGTTTGGTAAAATATTTTTCATCAAACATATTATTAACACCAGCCCGGATTGCAAACATTGAATTTATCCTTACTGAAGCGTTCAAATCAAAAATAGAATAAGATGGCGTATAGCCCTTTGCACCGCTTGCAGGAGCCGTTACTGTATTCAACGCATCTGAAAAAGAAGACGATGTATAACTGTACAAAAATGTGCAGCTAAATCCTTTAAATAAAATATCCAACCCGTTCCTGCTTATCCACTGCGGGGTAGCTTCAACTTTATTGCCAACTATTGATTCATTTTTTGTTCCGTTTGTAACCTGGCCGGTTATGTACCTTGCATTCATGTAAGAGGTTGAAGTAAACAAACCTGCATACAGTTTATTGGTAAGTGGAAATTTATATTGAACAAACAACTCAACTCCATCAGTACGGCTATTGCCAATATTTGTTTTATAAGTATATGATTGCCCCAGGTTATCCTGCAGCACAACTGTTCCCAACCGGTTTTTATAAAGCAAATTAAAATAGCTGATATCATATTGCAAACGGCTGTTGAGTTTACCTCTTACACCCAATTCAATATTATAACCATAAGCATCTTTTAAATTTTTGTCAATTTGTTCGTAGGTTGATGCAGGAATGATATCTTTAAAAATAACAGGGCGGTAAGCCTGGGATATTCCGCCATACAAAGTATTTTCCTTATCAATCAAATATTTTGTGCTGATGCCTGCCAGTAAAAAACTATGCTTAATTGTATTTGGCAGATCGTTTGCAGCATAGTAATTAATAATACCACTCATTTTGGAATTACCGTTTTCAAAGCGCAACCCGGGAGAAATTGTCAGGCGTGGATTAATCTGCAACATATTTTCGGCAAACAACGCAATATTACCTGTCTTAAAATGTACATCTCTTACAAATCCCGGATCTACCAATGTAAGGTCATAGTCTGTGCCGGTTGTGCCTTTCCCTAATTGCCTGCGATGCAAATCATTATTCATGTACACAAAACCAGTGGCCAGTTTGGCTTGTATTTTTCCGATGCTGTAAGCACGTAACAGCCGCACTTCAAGTGTTCGGCTGTTAAAGTTATCAATATCTACCTGGCGGTTTTTATAAGCCCCTGTTGACTGGTTAATAGTATCCGGTACATTGGCAAATGCATCCAGCATAACACTGCTCCTGTTTCCAAAAACTCCTGAGGCTGTAATATTTATTTTAGTTTGTGCAGATAAGTTCCAATTAAAAGTTAAAGAGGGGACATAAATATCCGGACTGAAATAGTTGCGGCTCCTGGTACTCATTTCGGGATTGGCATTAAACATACTATCGTTTAACGGACCTGGAATATGATACCTGTATTTTGAACGTCCAAATTCTGCTTTTAAAGAAATCCGTGAATTAAACTGGTAATTTAATTGAACAAATTGTGCAGTTGCATCCGACTGGCTGTTCTTTCTATAGCCATCAGCATGCCTTTTATAATAATAGGCAGTATAGGAAAACTTTTTAATAGTACCGCTTATTGCATTGTAACTGCTTAACAAACCAAAAGAACCAACCGTGTTTACACTTTTAAAACTGATGGCTTTTGAAGTGTCGGGCTTTTTAGTAATATAATTTATCATGCCACCAAATTGTGCACCATATTGTAATGAACCGGTACCTCGTACCATTTCAATTCTTTCAAAACTTTCCATGGGCGCACTGTAGTGGCTTGCCGGGTAACCATACATATCCGAATTGATGATAACTCCATTTTGGCGAATATTATATTCCCAGCTCCGGTGAGGATCCAGACCACGGGTAGCAATATTCAACTGGTTACCGCTGCCATCCATATCATACACAAATACACCAGGTATCTTGGCAAATAATTGCCTGCCTGTTTTCAATGCAATGTTTGCATTGGTTGCGGCAAGTGTAATTACTTCATTTTTTTTACCACTGGTTAAAAATCCGTTTTGCTCTTCGGGCAGCCGGTTAATATCGTTTCGTTGCCAGGTTTTAATAGTTACTTCCTTCAGTTTCTTTGCACTGGTTGTATCGTTTGCTTTTTGGGCAAAGGAGTTACTGAAAATTGCCAATCCAATTACCAATAGTGATTTTTTTTTCATCGCTTTAAATTTACATCGTTCATCAAATTATGAATAATAAAGATAGAACGCATAAGTTTAAAAAGCAACCCGATATTAACCGGGCTGCCTCTCAAAGCCCAAATATCCTGGTACCAATTACTCTGCCCCATCAATATGCCCCCTTGCAATAGCATAACTGCCAACTTTATTCCCGGTAGTTATACCAACTTCGCAATCACTGCGGAAATGAATGGCGCCATACATACGGGAAACAGATGCTTCTTTCGCCATATCGGTATATGCCTGTGCCCTGCCCGGAATTATGTAACCGAGCACAGTTGCTGCTGCCCCGCTAAAAGTGCTGTGACCCGAAATGTATGCAGGAAAATTAGGTAAGCCTATCCCTGTTTTGATCCTTGGGTCAACCTGCATCGGGCGGGGATTGTAATAAAAATTCTTTGCGTCCCAGCAAACAACAGCCGCATCCATTAACGACATATTCAACAAAGCCATATTACGGGCCCACCTGGCTTCGCTAAAATTTTGCTGGGCAAAATCAGTTGCAGCAATATAGTTCCAGTGACCGGGCGGGGTGTATGTTCTTGCACCATCAGCCCAAAAATCAGCAATACGTAATTGTTCTCTTGTGAGATTCTTTGTTATCTGGTATATCTCCTCTGTTTCATCTTTAAACTTTTGCGAACTGGTTGAAGGTGGTGGACCAGGGCGTATGGATGTAACCATCGTCAATGAATCAAACAGGAATGTTTTTACTGCTCCAAATACCGGCAGCATGGGCGGGCGTTCCGGTGTTTCCTGGCTAAGCCATGGAGTTTCGCCCCTGGCAACACAGTCTGATTTTAGTTTTGCCCAGATCGTGGAATTGCCAACCGCAGTTCCTGCCCTGTCACCTCTTGCACGTGCAATAAATTTGGCAGCAATTGCTTTTCCCAATGCCTCGCCTGCATCCAGGTCACTTCTTACATTGGCACCGGCAATCAATCTTGCTTTCTTATGTTCTTCGGCACGCTGGTTAATATAATCCTGGTCGCCCGGAAATAATAATTTCAACATTTCAACGGATGCTCCCATCACAACGGCATCTTCACTTGGGTAAGATGGCAATGTAGATTTTGGCAACAAGGTTTGAATAGTAGCATCTACAGTAAATGGCGCAGCACGGTTGAATTGCTGCTTGTAAAAATAAGCACTGATACAGGCATCGTATTGGGCAGCACTTAAATATGCATAAGCTCTGGCAGCATAAGGAGGATTTGCAAACGGGAAAGTTGGATATGCCAACGGATTGTTTGCACTGGGGATAGGATAAGTTCCATCCGCATTTTGATAAGGCGGCAGGTTATGCAATGCAACCAGCTCTCTCATAATTTCATTCCAGCGCAATACGGCACCGGCTCCCCAATATTCAACCAATTTCCTTTCATCGGGCGTAATATTATTCTGAAAGCTTTTTATTTCGTTAAGCTGGATGATATAATCCGGTGATGTGGTTGCAATTGGTGCTGCAACCGGAAATTCATTGGCCGCCGTTAACAGGATCGGTTTCCAGGTACCCGCATTGGCATCCGTCCTTGTAGGGTTGATCATTGGGTAACTCATATTCTGTTCATCAATCTTTTTTGAACAGGAATTGAACATAGCCGAACCTGCAATAAGGCCGGTTACTATGATGGCTAAAAATATCTTTTTCATGATTATTTAGTTTTTGTTTTATTCTCAGTTTTAGTATCTGCTTTTTTTGTTGTTTTCTTTTTCTTACTGAAATCAAAAATGTAAAACACGCCGGCATTAAATCCGGAGCTCTGTCCAACATTTCTGCCTGCAACAGTAGTGCTGCCATTGGCTACAACTGAAAGTCCGTCAACTGGCGTTTCATATTTCAGGTTCAGTCCAATACTGGTTGCATTCATCTTATTGCTAACGAATGGCATCCCGTTACGTGGAATATCAAAACCACCCAGCGTTGTCCATTTATTAAACACAGCTTCAGCAATCAGCGTTTCGCTTCTGTAACCAGCCCTGAAATTCCATTGAGATGCATCCGGCATTTTTACCTCGTTGGTATAATGCATTTCAGTAGTGTAATAGGTGTAACGGTCAATGTTTACATTACTCCTGGCTATATATGTATAAGAAGCTGTTGCAAAAAGGTGGTTACGCTGATAATCTATCATACCGCGTATGATGGCATTTTTACTGCGTAACCCAATCGACAGCGGTAAAAAATCTGCTGTGTAATTTGAAACAGGAGTTGAGTATCCACCTATCAGGAAGGTTTGAAAATCTCCTTTATAAATATGTTTTTGATAAGGCACCCACTTAACCATCAGCGATAAGTCCTGCAGCCCTTTTTGGCCGGCCATATTACCGGCACTTGCCTTTGTTTTTACATAAGGCAGGCCAAATAATACGTTCAGTTTTTTAGTGATGCCATAGTTGCCCATCAGCATAAAGTTGGTGGTAGATACCCTACCCATGTTCAGGTTATCTCTTTTTAAAGTGCCTTCCCAATAATTTTTCCAGCTGCTGTAACCAGCAGTGGGGCCAACACAAAAAAAGTTTTTTTGCATCATCAGCCCGTCAATATCTGTTTGTGCTTTTGCCTGCATAAAGCCCAGCAGAAGCAGGTTACAAAAAAATATTTTTTGTAACACTCTTTGTAAAGGTGATTTCATTTCTGTTTAGTTTTAGTTGTTTCTGTTTATGTTAAGCAGTTATTTCTTTAGTTTGATCCTTTGCAGGATAAAGGCTCCTACTTTTTTTCCATACTCAGTACTTACAATACATGAATTATGAAAATGTATTCCGCCGTAAAATCTTGCCCAGTTATTTTCCTCAGCAGCATTTCTGAAAGAAGTGTAAGCCCTGCTTTTTATTCCAAACTCCAGTTCACTGGTATCGGTGTAAGCAAAATTATCTCCAAACACATACGTCAATGCCTCAGCATTTGCTGATGAAACAGTTGAATGTCCGCAGGTATATTCAGGAAAAGGAGGTGTTTGCAAATACGGTGTCCAGTTCTGATCAATATATTTATTGATAACCGTTTCCGGTCTTACACAATTGCTTCTGAATTTTTCATCCCAGCAATGAATAAAAGCATCAAACTGTGTTATGGCAGTAAGGGCATAAGCATATACAGTTGCGCTAAAATCAAAATTTGCTTTTTTTGCAGCAATGCCTACAATGCTCATCCAGTGGCCCGGTGGCGAAAACTTTTTGGTACCAAACATAATATGCCCGCTTACATTCAGTTTAAAAGGATTATCATCCCAAAAATCGGCGATATGTTTTTGTTCATCAGTCAAACTGTCCACGGCATTTTTAACCAACATTACCTGTTTATAATAAAAACTGTTTTTATCGGTAATATTAAATGCGGGGGGTCTTGGCACCATAAATTGAGATGCACTGTCCAGCACAAAAGGTCTGATGACATTCCAATGCGGTTCCATAGCTGATGTATATGCCGGCGGCGTTGGCATCCATCTGCCGGGCGTATCAATAACGGTATATTTCGGAAAGGTTCTTGATTGCAGGTATTTATCCTTCTTGCTCCAGGCAAGAATTGTAGCAGAAACCGTATCTGCAAAAGCAACACTGTTCTTAAAAACATCGTCCGGCATTCCATGTTCTTTAGCCAGGTTTTTAACACTGTCAACATACGCAGTCATGCTTCCTTCAGGAAAAGTAACAGCCTCTCCCAATTTAGTGTAAGCAAGAATTGCAGCCAGTTCAAAATCGGTTTTGTCTGCAGCTGCTGCTTTCGGAACTTTTTCCAACCCATGAAGCTGGCCGGATAATGATTGATATTTATCAGGTTGCCCTGCAGCAATTACTTCGTATGCAGCAATGCTGGCATAGGCATAATTGCGGGATGCCACAATCGGGCTGAAATTATTACCCATAACCACTTCATTCAGTTTATGAACGGTGTTTGAAAATAATAACGGATCATGAATGATTTGTTTATAATCATTCTTTGTATTGCAGGCCGATAAAATACAGGCAGCTGCAATAGTAAAAAGTACTAGTCGCATTTTTAAAGTTTAGAATTATTAAAAAAGAAAAATTGGCTGTTAACAGCGTGGTGGTTGGTGCGGAGGGGCAATAGAAGCCTTAAGGATGGAAGTAGTAAAATCAGGATAACTTAAAAGGACAACAAGTTTGTTTTCCGGTAAATGGCAGGTTTGATTTTTATTATCGTAATCGCTTATCGAATTTTTGCTAAAGGAATTGTTGTGTTTTTTACCGGTGTTCTCCATATCCTGGCTGCTATTGGCCTTCGCCAGGCTATTTTCAGAATTTTTTATCTGCTGCCTGTTCAGATCAGGAATACACTTTAAGATGAGTTCATTATGATCTACCTTCATCTTTACATAGGTATATACCACCCCGTCAACTGTTATCTCGCCATAATGCCTTTCAAATTCTGTAACCCTTTCCTGGTAAGGCATATTTAAAGGAACCCTTACTTCGATAAGATTGGCTTCATCATAATTACCTGCATCAATCTTAGCATCCTGTTTTTCAGATGCAATATTATCAAGCATGGTAAACACAAAACGATAGCCAACCATGTTGAATAACATCAGCGACAACAGAAATATGGTGGCTATTTTTTTCAAATTATTTCACAAGATACGTTTTTTTCTGAGTTCCAACACCTGTGATGGTAAGGCTTTTCCATTGCTTTGGCAGTACCGATTTTAACTGAACAATGCCATTTGGGGTAATATCCAGCCCGCCAAACCCCATCAGTACACTTTGTATAACCCCGCCGGCCCCGGTTGCAAAGTAGGGATTCGTTCCACCTTTTGTTTCGGCAATAACCCGAAAAGGCGGGTTCAGGTTAGGCGTATAGGCATCTTTAAACCAATGAAAGGCCTTGTCACTATCGCCCAGGCGGGCGTAGAGCAGCGTAAAAATAGCCTGTGTCATGGCTGGAGTACCTTCGTTTGGTATCCTTGTTTCGTAAAAAAACAGGTCTTTTTTTACCTGCAAAGGATCTGTAATTTGTTTTAAGGGATAAGCAAGCAAGTTAACATCGGCCTGTTTTATGCCCTCGCCCTTGTATGCTTCATGCTCGCTGGTAACGCCGTCAGCCATTTTTAATATGGGAATATTATTGGCGACATTCATCCAGTCGGCATCGGGTGTAATGCCTAAAATTTTTGCCGCTTCGGTTGCATTTTGCAAATTGGTTTTGGCCGCCGCATTGGTAAATGCATTGTTGTTTACATTCTCGGCCCACTCGTCTGCTGCCACTACATTGTTGATATCATAATGGCCGGGGCTGTTACGTTCAACACGGCTTGCCCAAAAATCGGCCGTAGCACTTAATATGGGCCAGCCTTTTTCTCTTAGCCATTGTTTATCCTGTGTAACACAATAATAATTCCAGGCGGCAAAGGCAACGCATGCCGTAATATGATGTTCAAAAGGACCACTCAATGCCCACACAGGTGTTTCTTCTACACCGGTCTCCGCACTTTCCCAGGGAAACATGGCTCCCTTAAATCCTTTGCTGAAAGCATTTTTCTTTGCTGCATCCAGGCGCTGAAAACGGTATTCCAGCATGCTCTTTGCAATTTCAGGATGCATCACTAACAACGATGGGAACATCCACAATTCTGTATCCCAAAAAACGTGTCCGTTGTATCCAAGTCCGCTCAGGCCCATGGGCGAGGGAGATAAAGCCGTGCCTTCTCTGGTGAAAGAATATAAATGATATAGCATGCTATGTACATCCTGCTGGCTTTGTGCATCGCCATCAATGATGATATCGCTCTTCCACAATTCCTGCCAGGCGTTGGTATGAAATTTTATCAGTCTTTCTCTTCCTTCCAGTTTTGCAAAGATGGTTGCACGTTCTGCTTCATTCAGCGGATCGGGATGATGGGCTGAAGTGATGGATGAACCGGCAATGGAATAGCGATAGGTTTCACCTGCCTGTATCCTGCGGCTAAACTTCATCAGGTGCATATTGTTATCCCACATTTCATGTATCACTTTTGGTTCGCTGCCATGTGCTTCGCTGAATAAAAAAGTATTGCTGGCACACATCTGCAATTTTCCGGTAGGACTTTTTGCTGTAGATGAAAGCAAACTAATAACCACATGCGGCCTGTCAATTTCATTGTAATAATTTTGCACATCCTTCAATGCATCGGGCGCTTCCATTACGCTGGCGCCGGTTATTCCAATGTCTTTTTTTGCAGTGATGTTCACGTCCATCAAAACGGTGTATGGTAGTTGGCGTAAAGAATAATAAGTATATGAAACGGTTGCTTTATCGCCAAAATCAAACGATGTAGTGAAGCTGGCTTTTTGCATATCCAGTTCCTGCTTCATACCCGTAATATTCTTTGCTTCGATCCTTTTTCCATCAATTTCCAGGTAAGCATTCAACAGGTTAAAGCTTTTTAGAAAATTACTCACTCTTCCTCGTCCGTAAAGATCATACGCACCTGCAAGTACAACATCTTTTACTTTAAAAGGCTCTGGAGAAGATACAATACCGATCATTCCATTGGCAACTGTAACACCATAATAATTGTTGGGGTCGATATTGGCTGCAGTTATTTTCCACGCATCAATCGTTTGTGAAAATGACTGTGCATTAATAAAAAGCAGTATAATAAACACGCATTTCTTCATAGCAAGTAATAATTAGCAATTATGAGGAGGCTAAAATAGCAATTTCACTTTACATCATTGTATCCATTGTGAATAAATTCTTATTTCCACCATTTTTTCAATACCAGACATTGGGCTATTTAAAATTAATACTAATTCAGGCTTGGAATCTCCAGTAATATCATATAGAAAAAAATCTCTAATACTATAGGTTTCGTCTAATTTGTAAGTATACACTAATTTATCGTTATCATCATAAATAAAAATTGGATTATCCAACCCAGTACAAGTATAAAAATTATAACTGCCTGATTTTTGAAAAAGAATTTTGTTACAATCCGGCAATTTATTTTTAAAAGAATCGATAACAATACTTTTCCCTTCTGCATACTTAATACAGGGTTTTAAAATATTGGAAAAGAATATTTTTTTCTTTTCTAACCCTAATGATATTTTAACGCTATCAAACTTTTGAGATTGTATTATTTGGTGATTGTAATATACGGGAAGTGAATCTGTATTTGTCACAACTGAAGACCATTCATTTTCAGCTTTAACCTTATACCAATCATAATATGACTCAACAGCTTTTTTTCTTCCGAATATCTGTGCAATATAAACACAGCGTCTCTTTTAAAAGCCACCGATGAAGAATCCTCTGTAGGAGCAAGCAAAATTAGTTTATAGTTTAAGTAAATGTTCTTTTGTAAATTATTTTCAATACAACAGCAACATAATGTTATTAATGCAATAGAAATAAGATTTTTCATGTTTAAGAATAGTAAAAAATACCCTATAACTCATACACAACCGCCTCATAAGGCCTTAAACTTCCATCAGTAGCTGGCTTATCGTAATTATTTATTAAGACTTTCGATCTACTTAAATCAATCCCTGTATTTGCTTTTGTAGTTGCACTGGTGAAGTTCAGTAACACTAAATACTTTTTACTGCCGCTTTCTCTTGTGTAACTGTAAACCTGTTTATTATCCTTATCAAGCAGCGTGTACTTTCCATAAACCAACACATCTTTATGCTCCTTTCTTAAAGCGATCATCTTCTTCACATAATTCAAAATCGAGTTGGGGTCTTTTTCAGATTCATCCACATTAACCTGCGTAAAATTTGGGTTAATGGTAAGCCAGGGTTTGCCCGTTGTAAAACCTGCATTCAATCCGTTGCTCCATTGCATGGGTGTGCGGCTGTTATCACGGCTTAACTCGGCCTGCATGGCCAGAAAAGCCGCAGCAGCTTCCTTGCTTTTCTTCAGTTCAATATTATACCTGTTCCTGGTTGCCAGGTCATTGTATTCACCAACCGTTTTAAAACGGATATTGGTCATACCGATTTCATCACCGTTGTAGATGTATGGTATTGCTCTTTGGGTAAGCAAAAAAGTGTATAACATCTTTGCACTGGGTGTCCTGTATTGCGCACTATCATTGCCATATCGGCTTACTGCCCTGCTTTGATCATGATTGGTAAAGAAAACAGTGTTCCATCCTTTGGTTAAAAATTTTTCATCCCATTTACTTACGATCTGTTTTACACCAACTACATTGTTTCTGCCAACCTTATAATCGCCTACATCAAAACTATCCCTGCCCCAAACATTACCGATCTCGTCATGATACAATGTATTCAGCTCGTGATTGTCTTCATTTACATAATCCATCACTTTGCTGAAAGGAATCACACCACCTTCGCCCACGGTATATACATCTGGATATTTACTCAGCACTTTTTCATTCATCTCACGCAGGTAATCGTGTACTTTTTTATCGGCACCATAATAACGCACAAATTGTCCATCGGTAAAACCGGCAGGCATTGCAGGCCAGCTTGTATCTTTAGCCATAAAAGGAAAAGCATCCAGCCGGAAACCGCTTACACCCTTATCCAGCCAGAACTTCATAATATCGTACATTTCATTCCGCAATGCAGGGTTCTCCCAGTTCAGGTCGGGTTGCTTACGACTGAAATAATGCAGGTAATAACTTTTTGTGGTACTATCGTAGCGCCATGCATTGGCCTCTTCATCAAAAAGACTGTAGCGTTTTGGCGGTGTGCCTTTTTCGGCAGGCCACCAATGGTAGTAGTTTCTATATTTATTATCACGGCTGCTTTTGGCGCCCTTAAACCATTCATGCTCATCGCTGCTGTGGTTTAAAACCAGGTCCATGATCAGTTTGATATTCCGTTTTTTCATGCCAGCCAGCATTTCATCAAAATCCTGCATAGTGCCCATTTCTTTCATAATGGCACGGTAGTCACTGATGTCGTAACCATTATCATCGTTGGGCGATGCACAAATGGGATTTAGCCAGATGGCATTGATACCAAGCGATTGTAAATAATCAAGGCGTTGGGTAATGCCTTTCAAATCTCCAACGCCATCTCCATCGCTATCCTGGAAACTGCGGGGATACAACTGGTACACCACGGCTTCTTTCCACCATTTGTTTTCGGTGGCAGTTTCATCATCACCTGCATTTTTGCTTTTTGTTTTACAGGATATAAGCACTGCAATAAACGTGAAAGCAAAAAATAAAATAACTACGATTCTGTTCATAACCATATATTGTTGAATTGAATTTATTTTAGTTCGAAATCAGCCTGTTTCGCATCCTTTGAACTTCCACCCACAAACACACTGAATTTACCGGGTTCAATAACGCTGTTACCATTTGCATCGAAAAAAGACAGGTCATTTTTTGTAAGGGTAAAACTTATTGCTTTTGTTTCGCCTGCTTTCAGCATTATTTTTTTAAATGCTTTCAGTTCCTTAACAGGCCTTATTACTGACGCCGAATAATCCCTGATATAAAGTTGAACGGTTTCTTCGCCATCCATTTTTCCGGTATTTGTAACTTCAGTATTAACAATAAGTTTGTCTTCTTTTTTAATGGCAGAAGTTGAAAGTCTGACATCAGCATAGCTATACGTTGTATAACTCAAACCATACCCAAAAGGGTATAGTGGCTCCCTCGTCATATCTCTGTAACGGCTGTACCAGTTGCCTTGTCCATCGGTTTGTTCAGGACGGCCCGTGTTAAAATGATTGTAATAAACGGGTATTTGCCCAACCGCATAAGGAAAAGTCATGACTGTTTTTGCAGAAGGATTAAATTCTCCTGCAAGCATGGCGGCGATTGCATTGCCATGCTCCGTTCCCAATATCCAGCATTGCACCAGGGAATTTACAAGCGGCTCTGCCTGTGTAAGTATCAATGGCCTGGCACTTGAAACCAGGGCCACAACCGGCTTACCGGTTTTTTGTAAAGCTTTCAGCAAGGCAATTTGTCCATCACTTATTACAGGGTTTCCCAACGAACGGTCTTCGCCAGCCATTTTACCGCTAATGCCGATATTAACAACAATAACATCAGCAGCAGCAGCATTTTGAACTGCTTCATTAATTAAAGTTTCAGAGGTAGTATTGTCTGCATTGTAGCCGTTGCAAAAACTGATATTACCGAATTCGGTTTTCATGCCTTCATAAACAGAAACTGCGTCACTGCTTTTTCCCTGGGCTATCCAGAAGTCAAACAGGTCATCTTTACTGTTTGCGTAAAACCCTACCAGCGCAATTTTTTTATTTTTATCCAGCGGTAAAATATCATCCTTATTTTTTAACAACACAATTGATCTTTCTGCAGCCATTTTTGCAATGGCCCTGTTGGCTGCCGAAAATAAAGTGGTTGATTCTCTTTGTTCGTTACAAAATTTATACGGATCATCAAACAAACCCAGTTTAAATTTCTGGTACAGGATTCTGCCCACAGCTTCATCAAGCTGCGCCATTGTAACTTTTCCTTCCTTCACCAGTTCGGGCAAATATTTTTCAGATACTTTACTTTCCATATCCATCATACTGCCTGCCTGTATAGCTTTCAGGGCTGCATCTTTTTCATCGGCTGCATAGCCATGGGTTATGCTCTCTTTAAAGGAAGCCCAATCGCTAACCACAAATCCTTTAAAGCCCCATTTATTTTTCAATACATCGGTTACCAAAAATTTATTGTCGCTTGCAGGTATGCCATCAAAAACATTAAATGCATTCATTACGGTGGCGGCACCGGCATCAACCGCCGCTTTGTAAGATGGAAGGTATTTATTCCACAACATTACCCGGCTTACATCAACCTGGTTGTATTCACGCCCTGCCTCCACAGCACCATAAGCTGCAAAATGTTTTACGCAGGAAAGGATATGCTCATTATCATTTAAATTACCCTGCAAACCTTTTACCCTGGCTGCAGAGACCAGCCCTGCCAGGTATGGATCTTCACCGGCGCCTTCCATTACACGGCCCCAGCGAGGGTCGTTGCTTACGTCACACATGGGCGCAAAGGTCCAGTGAATACCGGCAGCTGCCGCTTCTTTTGCAGCAATGGATGAGTTTTTTTCAATCCCCGGCAGATCCCAGCTACAGGCTTCGGCCAGCGGAATGGGAAAAATTGTTTTGTAACCATGGATCACATCATAACCAAAGATCAACGGAATACCCAGGCGGCTCTGCATGGCAGTTTGTTGTATGGACCTGGTATCAGCTACCCCTACAACATTCAGCAAAGATCCCACACGGCCATCTTTCACCATTTTAGCTTTCTCTGCCTGCCCTGCATCATTTAAAGCTGGGCCCGTAAAAGCACCTCCATTTAACTGGTTTAACTGGCCCGCTTTT
>Ga0302321_100002550_pt1 | contig 15617 bp, 10 predicted proteins | sample Fen_T0_1_FD_202505 | JGI IMG/M metagenome (GOLD analysis project Ga0302321, IMG submission 202505) | Peat permafrost microbial communities from Stordalen Mire near Abisko, Sweden - Fen_T0_1 | ecosystem: Environmental > Terrestrial > Soil > Wetlands > Permafrost | place: Sweden: Abisko...
ACGCCCAGGCGCCGAGCACCAGGTCGCGCTCGCCCGGGGGCAGCAGCGCGGGGCGCGCGTCACCCGTCGGCCCGGCGGCCATGGCCTCCAGGACGGCCCGGTAGAGGTCGGCCAGCCGGTCCAGGTACGGGCGGGCGACGTCGCGCCCGGCGGCCACCAGCTCCAGGCCCTCGCCGTCGCGCACCACGACGAGCGCCGCCGGGGGCTCGCCGTCCGGCCCCTCGAAGGGCTGGTCGCCGGGCCCGTCGTCGTAGCGGACGTCACCACCCGGCACGGGCGACGGCCCGGCCTGCAGCGCGAGGTCGACGGCGGTGACCAGGTCGAGCCAGGTGCCGCGGCGGCGCGGCACCGGGACGGCCCGGGCGCCGTCCGCCCGGTGGACCGCGGTGACGGCGGCCGGGTCGGGCCCGAGCATGCCGAGGACGGCGAGGTGGGCGGCCAGGAGCACCGTCGCGCGACCGGTGCCGGCGGCGGCGGCCAGCCGGTCGAGCCCCGGCACCAGCCCGGCCGTGTCGACCCGGACGCGGGCGGCCACGCCGTCCGCGGACCCGCCCCGCCAGGCGGTGGGCAGCGTGACGGCGGGCGCCGCGGGGGCGGCGACGGGCGGTTCGGCGACGGGCGGTTCGGCGACGGGCGGTTCGGCGACGGGGGCGGGGGGCGCGGGGCGGGACAGCGCGGGCGAGCTCATCGGGGACTCCCGTCGAGAGGGACGGCGACCTCGCCGTGGAGCGGGGGCTCGTGCCCGGGGGCGGGGGCGGGCCACTGCCCGGAGGAGGCGAAGAAGCGCAGGTAGCCGTCGAGCAGGTCGGGGCCGACGGGCGGGCAGGTGATGCCCGCACCGGCGAGGGCCCGCTGGGCGCCGGCGAGGTCGAGGGGCTGGCGGGACGAGAGCTGCTCGGGGTCGGCCATCACCGCCAGGACGGCCGCGGCCGGTACCGCGCTGCCCGCGAAGGCGCCCGCGGCAGCGGCGGCCAGGCGGGCCTGCCACTGCGGCCCGGACACGTCGCTCAGCGGGTACCCGGCGGCCCGCGCCCGGTCCAGGACGTCGCGCACCGGCACCGGCGTGGGGTTGGCGAGGGTGTACACGCTGCCGTCCGCGGGCACGTTCAGGGCGAGGTGGACGACGGCCGCAGCCACGTAGTCGGCGGGCACCAGGTCGGCCTGCAGGCCGTCCCAGGGCTCGCCCTGCGGCACCAGGCCCAGCTCCAGGCACGCCTTGACCACGGTCCAGAAGGCGTCCTCGCCGTGCCCCGCACCGGTCGCGGTGTCGCCGGTGACCCGCGACGGCCGGTAGATCGCCGTCGGCAGGCCCGCCTCGTGCGCCCGGCGCACCAGCTGCTCGGCGACCCACTTGGAGCGCACGTACCCGCCGGCACCGGCCGGGGGCACGGCGCCCTCGCCCGGCGGGACGCTCGCGGTCGACACCAGGTGCACGGGCAGCGCGCGGGGCGCGGCGAGCCGGATCACCTCGTGGGTGCCGTGGACGTTCGCGCCACGCACCCGGGCATAGGGGTCGGCGAGGTTCACCCGGGCCCCGTTGTGGACGACGAGGTCGAGCCGGGTCCCCAGCTCGGCGAACGCGGCCGGGCCGAGACCGAACCGGGGCAGCTCCAGGTCGCCCGGGAGCGCCTCGACCCGGTCGAGCGCCGCCGTCGGCAGCAGGTAGGCGCGCAGGTTGCGCTCCAGCCGCCGGGCGGCCTCGGCCGGGCTGCCCGCGCGCACCAGGCACACGACCCGCAGGTCCTCCTCGACCTCCAGCAGCCGGGCGAGCAGGAACGCGCCCAGGAACCCGCTGCCGCCGGTGAGCAGCACCCGGCGCGGGCGGCCGGTGGCCGCCGTCCGGACGTCGACGACGGACCCCAGGTCGGCGCCGATCCGGACGTCGGGCGCGAGCCGGGCGTCGACGACGTCCTCGCCCGGTGCGGTGACGCGTCCCTGGTCGGGCAGCAGCGCGGCCTGCTCGGCGACGGTCGCGGCGCGGAACAGGTCCCCGATCGGGATCGGCGTGCCGCCGACGCGGCGCAGCCGGTCCGCCAGCTGCAGCACCAGCAGCGAGTAGCCGCCCAGCGCGTAGAAGTCGTCGTGCGGGCCGGTGGGCCGCACGCCGAGCACCTGCGCCCAGACATCGGCGACGGCGGACTCGGCGGCGGTGAGCGGGCGGTCCGGCGGCGCGTACGCGGCGAGGGCGGCATCGGGGTCGCCGGTCGCGTCCACGAGCTGCAGGTCGCCCGTCGCCGTCCAGCGGGCGGCCCGGCCGGTGCGCAGCATCCGGGTGCCGGGCGGCCCGAACGGGTCCGGCACGAGGTGGTCGGCGGTCGTGCGGGCGTCGGTGCCCAGGGTGAGGGGGGCGGCGGCCCCGCCCACGTGCAGCTCGCCCGCGGCGCCCGCGGGTGCGGGCTCGCCCGACGGGTCGAGGACGCTGAGGCGCACCTGGTCGACGGGCCGGCCGGCCAGCACGCCCGCGGGCTCCCCCGCCGCGGCGGGGCGGCGCCGGCCGGCGGCCAGCACGCTGCCCACGGCCGACAGCCCGTAGGTCGACCACACCTGGACGGCGCCCGGCCCGTCCGGCGGCCCGTCGGGCCCGGGCAGCGGTTCGGGTGCGTCGTGGCAGACGACCAGCCGGACGGCGCCGCCGTGGGTCCAGCGGGTGCCCGGCACGAGCCGCGCCGCGAGGTCGGCGCCGAGAGGTGCCACGGTGACCCGCTCCGCGACGAGCAGGGCGGCGACGGCGTCCGGGTCGTCGTCCGGGTCGGCGCTCACCACGCACGCCCCGGCCGCCAGGGCGAGGAAGGCGTCGAAGCAGAACTGGGCGGGAGTGCGGGCCGCGCACAGCACCCGGTCGTCGGGACGGATCCCCCACCGGCGCGTCGCCCAGCGCACCTGGCCCGCCAGGGCCCGGGTGCCGACGACGACCCCGGCACCCCCGCGGATGTCGCCCGCGGGCGCGGCGGCGGTCACCCGGATACCGCCGCCGGAGGGCGGCGGCTCGACACCGACCGAGGCGGAGCGCGGCGGGCGGAAGTCGGGGACGGCACCGAGGCGCCAGAGGGCCAGCAGGTCGACGACGCCCTGGACGCCGGGGGCCCGGGAGACCTCCACCAGGTCGCCGGGGCCCACGCCGGACGTCACGAGCATCTCGCTCAGGCGCCGCACCTGGACCGCCGTGGTGCCGTAGCTCACGGCACGCCCCTCCGAGACGACGGCGGGCCGGTCGGGCTCCCGGGCGGCCTGCACGTCGAAGAGGTCGTGCAGGGTGGGCTGCATGACTCGTTCTCCTTCCCCCGGCGGGACGGCGGCTGCGGATCAGCCCGGCTGGATTCCAACATTCCCGGGGATAATGGGTCAAGATCGCGTACTCCGCCGTGCCTCGAAGAGCGGAGCGGCTCGACCGGGGCAGCGGCCGGTCATTCCCCTTCCGATTCCGGAATGCGCCTTTGGACGCACGCGCACCGGGTCGCACGGGAGCCCCCGTCACGTGACCGGTGGGTAAGCTGCGCGACATGTCCCGGGCACGTCGTACCGAGACCTCGGTCCCGGGTGCCGGTAACGGAAGGCCCGGCCGGAATGTGACGACGGAGACATTTTCTTCCCTTGACGGGATCGGCGCACCCCCCTCCGGCACGGCCCGCACCACCCGCCGGGGGCGCCGCCGGAGGACCGTCCCGGCCCGCGACCGCACGCCGGGACACGCTTGTTACCCGCTCACACCACTACGGAAAGTTACGACACGCCGGGCCTTACCATGCCCCGGCCGGAGGCGCGAGCGGGCAGGGCCCGGACCCCGCCCGGGGCGGCCCCGCCCCGGGTGCCCACCCCCCACGCCACCTGGGCCCGGGGCACCGGACCGGGCGACGACGCAGGCCGGACGCTGATCAATGATCGTCGAGATGCGTTCATTGGGGTACCTTTGCCCTCGACCTTGGCCCAGCGGGTGATGCGCGGGCGGGGCACCCTCCGTGCCCGCCCCGCGGTCGACGCCCATCGGTGGAATGGGAGGCGCCATGCCCCCGACCGGCCCCGCGACCGGCGCGGCGCTGCCGGCCGGTCTCCTGCGCCGCGAGGGGTCGATCATCGAGGACTACCGGCGCCGGTTGCTGGCCCTGGGCAGCCCGCTGACGGGCGACGCGCAGACCTGGGCGGAGGCGTGCGACCAGGCCCGGCGGGTCGTGGCGGACTGCGCGGCGGCCCTCGCTGCGGGCGCCGCCGATCCGGTCGAGACGCACCTCCCCGCCGTCATCGACATGGCGACGCGCCGCGGCGTCCGGGGGATCCACCCGCAGAACTCCGTGCGCGCCGGGACCGTCCTCTTCGACGTCGTCCTGGAGCACGTGGGAGCGCTCGTCGACGGGCGGCCGGACGCCGGGCATCTGGTCGCCGTGGCCGCCGCCGCCCTCAACCACAGCATCGGCGCCCGGCTCGAGGCGGGCGCCGTCGGGTACGACACCTTCCTGCTGAACCAGGTGCGCGAGGTCATCGACGCCGACCGGCGCGAGCTGGCGCGGGAGATCCACGACCGGCTCGGCAACAGCGTCAGCCTCGCCATGCGCCAGCTGGAGCTGGCCTCCACGGAGTCGGCCCACGGCGCCCCCGGTGCCGGGCAGGAGCTGGTGACCGCCGCGACGCAGGTGCTCCGCGAGTCGCTCGAGGAGCTGCGCGACCTCATCACCGGGCTGCGGCGCAGCCGCGCGGACGGCGCCCTGCACGCGGCGCTCGCCGCCTACGTCGCATCGCTGCGCGCCGACCGCCCGCAGGTGTCCATCGCCGTCAACGGGGTCGAGTCGTGGGCGCCGCCGCAGGCCCTCGACGAGGTCTTCATGATCCTTCGCGAGGCGCTGCGCAACGTGTACGCCCACGCCCGCGCCGACCGTGTGACAGTGAAGGTGGACGTCGCGCCCCACGAGCTGTGGGCCGCCGTCGAGGACGACGGGATCGGGTTCGACCCCACGGCCTCGGGCTCGGGCACCTCGGGATCCGGCGGGAACGGACTGGCCGCGATGCGCGAGCGCGCCCAGTCCCTGTCCGGCCATCTGTCGATCGGCAGCAGCACGGCGGGAGGCACGCTGGTGACACTCTGGGCACCCCTGGGAGGGCCGCGCTGATGGGCGGGCCGGTCCGTCTCCTCGTCGTCGACGATCACACGCTGCTGCGGACGGCGCTGTGCAACACGCTGCGCGTCCACCCGGACATCGACATCGTCGCCGAGGCGGGCAGCGGCGAGGAGGCCGTCCGCGCGGCCCAGGTGCACCGGCCCGACGTCGTCCTGCTCGACATCGAGATGCCGGGGCAGCACATCTCCGAGACCGTGCGCCAGCTGGGCCAGATCGTCCCCCGGCCCGAGGTGATGATCCTCAGCATGTACGACGACCGCGCGCTCGAGGCCGACCTCGTCGGCCAGGGGGTGCGCGCCTACCTGCACAAGAGCATCACGATCGAGGCCCTGACGTCGGCGATCGACCTCGTCGCGGGGTCGAAGCACAAGCTCACGATCTCGGTGTCGCGCAGCCAGCCCGCCACGGCGTTCCCGCCCGGGCCCGACCGCGAGGTGCCGCTACCGTCGTCCCAGCTGTCGAGCCGTGAGGTCGAGGTGCTGCGGTGCGTCTCGCGCGCCATGAGCAACCGGCAGATCGCGTCGTCCCTCGGCATCACCGAGGGCACCGTGAAGCGTCACCTGCGTAACATCTTCGCCAAGCTCGACGCCGTCTCCCGGCTGGACGCCGTCAACAAGGCCGCGGCGCGGGCGATCATCCCGCCGGCGCCGGGCGGCTGGCCGCGCCTGCCGGGCGACCTGCCGTCGAGCTGACGCCGCCACCGGCGTCCTGGCAGGTCAGGAGAGCGCGATGGACGCCAGCAGGGTCAGGTGGACGGCGAACTGCGTCACCATGAACGCCCGGTAGGGCCTGCGTCCCGCCCGCCGCCGGACCGCGTCGTCGACGGGCACCACATCGTCCACGGGCGCCGCGCCGTCGACGGCAGCCGCGCCGTCGACCGGAACCGCGCCGCCGAGGGGCGCCCGCCGCAGCAGGCGGACGGCGACGACCACCGCACCGGCGAGGAGCACGGCCCCCGACGGCAGCAGCACGGGCCAGACGGCCCCGGCGACCAGCATCGCCGCGCCCAGCGCGAGCGCCACCCCGGCGATCGCCCGGCGCAGCACCCACGGCCCCCACCGCGCAGCCAGCGGCCGGCGCCCGCCCGCCTCGTCGCCCAGCAGGTCGGACAGGTCCTTGACCGTGGCGCCGACGAGGGTCGTCCACAGGATCATCACGACGACGAAGGCGATGCCCTCGCCCCGCGGCGCCGCCCCGAGGGCGAGCCCGCCCGCGACGTAGGTCAGCCCGACGCCCCCCAGGACCACGGTCAGGGCGCCGGCCGGCGTCGCGGCGAGCCGGGCCGGCGGCACCGAGTACAGGTGCCCCAGCACCAGGTAGACGGCGGTCGCGGCGAACACCTCCTCGCCCGCCCACCACGCCGCGCCGATCGCCAGGAGGGCGCAGGCGCGGGCCACGAGCAGCGCGTCCCCCGGGTCCAGGTCGCCGCGGCTGATCGGGCGGCCGACGGCGTTGATCCGGTCCTCGGTGACGTCCTCCACCCCGTTGACGAGGTAGGTGTACAGCGTGGCCAGCGCCCAGCCGGCTCCGGCGGCCACGGCGCGTGACGCCTCCTGCGCCGACACCCCGCCCAGGCCCAGCCCGACGAGCAGGACGCCGCATCCGAAACGCAGCAGGAACATGACCTGGACCGCGGGCCGGGACTCCTGGAAGCAGTACCAGAGCCGCCGGCCGGGGGTCGCCCGCCGGTCGGGGGTCCGGGGAACGCGTGCCTGCGCCGACCCCGGGACGAGGATCCGGGCCGACCCCCCTGTCGTGTCGCTCATCGACCCCTCGGTCCGCCGGTCCGGCACCGCGGGCGCACCGTCCGCGGAGGTGGGCAAATGCGGGCAACCTCAGGAATCAAGACAGTTGCCCCTGAATACCATGAGGTTAACCGACAGATCCCGTCCCGGGCCAGGACTTCCCGGGCGGGCCCGGCGATCCTTTCGACTCCCCCTTTAGTGGTATACCTGTCGGCGATCTCCGTTTTTTCGAGGCAGGTCCCTGGTAACGGCACGCCGTCCCTTCCCATCATGGCGGCAGGCGTCCGCCGCCCACGGTGTCCCGACGGGCCGGCGGACCGGGCGGGGAGAGGACGACCATGGACACGAGGGACCGCCGTCGCGACGGGCAGCTGCGGGTCGCGGTGACCGGCATCGGGCTGCGCTCGCCCGCGGGCCGCACCGTCAAGGAGGCCGCCGCCGCGCTGCTCGCCGCCGAGTGCACGGCGTCGGAGCGCCCGAACCTGGTCGCGGCCGGCACGCCCGTCCGGTTCGGCTGCGCCGTGGAGGGCCTGGACGACGAGGAGATCTTCACGCCCGTCGAGCGGCGCCGCCTCGACCGGCTGAGCAAGCTCGCGCTCGCCTCCGCCGCGGACGCCGTCCGCCAGAGCGACGTCGACCTGCCCGGCCTGCAGGGCCGCTCCGGCGTCTTCGTCGGCACCGGCATCGGCGGCCTGGCCTGGTTCGAGCAGGCCGTGGAGCGCTGGGGGCACACCCTGCACCTGATCCCGCCGTACTCGGTGCTGCGCGTGATGAACAGCTCGCCCGCGTCCGTCATCAGCTCCCGCCTCGGATCGCAGGGGCTGTCGATGACCTTCACCACGGCGTGCGCCAGCGGCGCCTCCGCGATCGGCGAGGCCGCCCACCGGATCCGCCGGGGCGAGCTGGACGTCGTGGTGGCCGGGGGTGTCGACGCGCCGCTGTCCCCGCTGGTCATGGCCGCGTTCGGGGCGATGCGCGCGCTCAGCCGCCGCAACGACGCGCCGCACGAGGCGTGCCGGCCCTTCGACGACGACCGGGACGGGTTCGTCATGGCGGAGGGGGCGACGTTCCTGGTCCTGGAGCGCTGGGACCGGGCGGTCGCCCGTGGCGTGCCCGTGCTGGGCGAGATGCTCGGGTACGGCAGCACGACCGACGTCAGCGACCCGGTCGCCCCCTCGGCCGACGGCGTGCCCGCGGCGGACAGCATCCGCCTCGCGCTCGACGACGCGCGCGTCTCCCCCGGCGACATCGGCCACGTCAGCGCGCACGGCACGAGCACGGTCCTCAACGACCGCACCGAGGCGATCGCGCTGGCGAGCGTCTTCGGCGGCGCCTGCCCGCCCGTCACGGCTCCCAAGGGCGTGGTGGGTCACATGATCGGCGGAGCGGGCGCGTTCGAGGCGGCGATGGGCCTGGTGTGCGCGGAGGACGGCCTGGTGCCGCCGGTGGCCAACTTCCGGTCCGGCCGCGACGCCGAGGCGATCGACGTCGTCCACGGCGACGCCCGCCACATCGCCCCCGGCCCGGTCCTGTCGACGTCGTTCGGCTTCGGCGGGCAGAACACCTGCCTGGTGCTCAGCCCGGCCGCCTGACGCCGGCCACCGGGCGCGACGGGTAGCGTCAGCCCGTGCGTGCCCTCCTCCCGCGGCTGCCGCCGGCGCTGCACCGGCTGCCCCCGGCGGCCGTGGTGCTCGGCGCGGCGGTCCCCCCGGTGGCGGCGCTCGTCGTCGCCGGGTCCGTCGCCGTGCGGCTGCTGCTCCTGGACCGCCAGAGCTACTGGGCCGACGAGCTGTTCTCGGTGACGTCGGCCGCCGCCCCGCCCGCCGCGTGGTGGGCGGACGCCGCGACCGAGGTCCACCCGCCGCTGTACGCCGCGCTGCTGTCCGCCTGGATCCACGTCGGCGGCACCCGGGACGGCTGGACCCGCCTGTTCAGCGTCGTCTGCGCGCTGGCCGCCGTCGCCGTCACCCACCGCGGGCTGCGTCGCCTGCCGGTCGACCGCTGCGTGCGCTGGGCCCTCACCGCGACGACGGCGGCGGGCGGTCCCTGGCTGGTCTACTCCCTGGAGACCCGCAGCTACGCCCTCCTGCTCCTCGCCTCCGCGGGCCTCACCGCGGCGACCCTGCGCCAGGCGCTCGCCGCCTCCCTCGCGCCCCCGTCCTGGCCCGGCCCCGGCCCGACGGGTGGCCGGGCCCGCCGCCGGGAACGGCTCGTGTGGCTCGGCTGGGCGACCCTGGCGGCCACGACCCACCTGTTCGGCGCGTTCCTCGCCCTGGCGGCGGGCGCCGTCCTCGCGGTACCGGCCCTGACCGGACGCCGGGCCGCCGGGGGCCGGGCCGCCTGGCGCCCGCCCGTGCTCGCCGCGGTCGCGTGCCTGCCGCAGGCGGCGTGGCTGGTCGCCGGCCACGGCCGCCCGGGGTTCGCCGGGGGCACCCGGTGGATCGCGGCCCCCCGGTCGCACGACCTGGCGGACCTGCTCACCTCCGCGTTCGCCTCGGGCAGCCTGGTGCCGCACAAGGACGGCTTCGCCTGGACGTCGCGGGCCGGCGCGGCCGTGGCCGTGGCCGGCGTCGTCGGGGCGGCGCTCGCGGGCGCGTGGCGGCGCTCCCGACGCACCGGCGACCCTGCGGACGGCGCCCTCGACGTCCCCGACGGCGCCCACGGCCCCGACCGGACGGCGGGTGCCGCCGCGGTCCTGCTCACCCTCACCGCGGTGGTGATCGCCGGGACCTTCGCCCTCTCCCAGTGGCGGCACGTGTGGACGCTGCGCAACCTCGTCGTCGTCCAGCCCGCCCTGGTGTGGGGGACCGTCTGCCTCGCCGCGGCGGCCACGGGGAGCCGCACCGGACGGCGCGCGGTCGCCGCCGTCGCCGTGGGCCTCACCGGCGTCGCCCTGGTGCCGCTCGGGCACGCGCTCGACCGGCCCTACAAGACCGACGTCCGCGGGCTCGTCGACGACCTGGCCGACCTGCGCGCGCAGGACCCCGCCGTGACGGTCGTCATCGCCTCGGACTGGACCGCGGGCAGCTGGGTCACGGCGAGCGACCGCCGCGACCCGGTCACCGGGCGGGTGCCGGCCCGGGTGCTCGCCGCGCTGGACGGCGCCGTCCAGGTGCCCCTGGCCGACCGCGCCCTGATCACCCGGGAACCGGGCCCGCAGGTCGTGGTCCTGTACCACGGCGTCGCCGACCCGCGCCCGGCCGGGCTCGTCCGCGAGACGGTGGCCCGGCTCGGGCGCGGGTGCGTGGCGGTGCCGCGCTACGGCTTCGGCGTGGTGCGCTGCGCGCCGGCCGCCGGGCTCGCACCGGCCGCCGGGCTCGCACCGGCCGCCGGACTGAACGTGCTCAGGAAGTGATCGCGGAAGGTGTCCATCCGCCAGACCGGCGCATCGGCGCCCGGGCGCACGCCGTCCTGCCAGCCCCAGCCGGCCACCCGGTCGAGCACGGCCCGGTCGTGGGCGACGATCGTGATCGGGACGTCGTGGCTCGCGCCGTCGCCGGTGACGACCGCCGCGGGCTGGTGGTCGCCGAGGAACACCACCACCGTGTTGTCGTTCCCGTACCGCGCCACCCACGAGGTGAGGGCCTCCACGGAGTAGGCGACGGCCCCGGCGTAGTCGGCGCGCTTCTGGTCCTGGCCGGAGAGCACGCCGCCCGGCGCGCTGCCGGTCCCGGTCATGGACCGGAAGATCGAGCCGTCGCCCAGCTGGTCCCAGCCCACGAGCTGCGGCGTCGGCGACCACGGGTTGTGGCTGGAGACCATGGGCATCATGGCCATGATCGGGCGGTGACCGGGCTTGTCCAGCTCCAGGTGCTGGAAGGCCTGGAGCGCGAACTGGTCCGGCATCGGCGCCCAGGCGAAGTGCGGCCCGTGGTACCCGAGGTGGTCGGTGTCGTAGATCGTGTCGAAGCCGTAGAACGAGCCCTCCGGCCAGGCGCGGGTGACGGCGGGCATCACCCCGACCGTGCGCCAGCCGGCCGAGTGGAACGCCTCGTTGAGGGTGAACCGGTCGCTCGTCACCAGCTGCCGGTACCGCTGCTGGCTGTTGATCCACAGCCCGGACATCAGGGTGGAGTGCGCCAGCCAACTCCCGCCGCCGAACGTCGGTGAGGAGAGGAACGCGCTGCGGGCGCCGAAGCCGGCCGAGGTCAACTGCGCGCCGGCCCTGGTGAGGGCCGGGTCGACGATCCGGGTGAGCTCCGGGTTCTGCAGGGCGCTGCGACCGTAGCTCTCCACGAACGCGACCAGCACGTCCTTGCCCTTGAGCGCCGTCAGCAGCCGGTCGCCGGACGTGCCGCGGAACGCGTCCACGGACGCCTCCGCGGCGAACGCACGGCGGTCCCGGATGCCGTCCGCCACCTGGACCACGCGGGCCCGCAGCTGGCCGGCCGCCGCCGTCGACGCGAACGGCTCGTGCGGCGCGGCGGCGACGTGGGCGACGCTGGCCGTCACCCAGACGACGGCGAGCACGCCGATCGTGACCACGGTGACCTCCGGGCGGGCGGCGGCCCGGCGCGACAGCCGCACGCTCGACAGGGCCAGCAGCCCGAGCAGCGCGACGGCCACGAGCACCGCGCCGACGGCGGCCAGCGCGGCCACCGCCCCGCCCTCCGTGGACGTGAGGAACTCCAGGGCGTCGCTGACGAGCACCCAGTCCGCCACGGGGTCGAAGGCCCGCAGCAGCACCGCGTGGAAGCCCATGTCCAGCAGGTTGCCCAGCGCCAGGACGCCGAGGACGGCGCCGCCCGTCGCGGCCGCGATCGTGCGGACCCGCCCGCGCAGCGCCAGCAGGACCGCCGCGCCGAGGATCGCCTCCACCGGCAGCCGCAGGAACGCGGCCGGGCTGAGTCGCGACAGCTGGTCGGGCATGACGAGCGCCGCCACCACCAGCACCCCGGCCCCGACGTCGAGCCCCCGCCGGACCCACCCACGCCACGGACCGCCACGCCCCTCCACTCCCCCGCGACCCCCCACTCCCCCGTGATCATGCAATCCGGGACGATCATGCAATCCGGGACCGTCATCGCCCGCCGGGCCCTCCGCGGCGCCCGCCGGGCCCTCCCCGGCGTCCGGCGCCTCGACCGCGGCCGGAGCGTCGGAGTCCGCCTCCACGGCCGGCGTCCCGGAGTCCGCGAGGACCTCGGAGTGCATGATCGTCCCGGATTGCATGATCACGGGCGGGAGGTCCGCGGGGGCGGCGGCGGGGCGGAGCGCCAGGTGGAGGACGTCGCGGCCGAAGGACCAGCACAGGGCCGCCAGGGCGGCCAGCACGACGGCGCGCGCCGCGTCCGGGGCGAGGACCCCGGACAGGGCGGCGACCAGGGCGATCCCCTGGACGGCGGCGACGACCTTGCGCGAGCGGCGTTCCGGCAGCGGCGCCGTCAGCCGGGGCAGCATCCGGCCCGCGACGACGAACGCGTACCGCATCAGCCCGACGGCGAGCACCCACGCCCCGACCGGGCGGGCGAGCAGCACGCTCAGCACGAGCAGCAGGAACGCGTCGACCTCCATGTCGAACCGGGCGCCGAACGCGGACGCCGTGCCCGTGCGCCGGGCGACCTGCCCGTCGACGGCGTCCAGCAGCAGGGCGACGGCGGTGAGGCCCACCACGAGCCGCAACGGGACGTCGCGAGTGACGGCGTCGGCCGCGTAGGCGGTGACGCCGCCGACGAGCACGGCGCGCACCAGCGTCACCCGGTCCGCGGGCCCGAGCGCCGCCCTCCCGTGGCGGCGCATCCCGGCCCCGACCAGCACCTGCGTGCCGACGGCGAACCCCGACGCCGCGACCAGGCCCGCAGGCCCGATCCCGGCCGTCACGGCCACCGCGGAGATGAGACCCACCTGGAGCACGAGCCCCGCCACGGGGCCTTCGAGCGGCGTCACCACCCTCATGCTGTTGCTGTAGGCCACAGTGTCTCCTCTCGAGCCCGCCCCTGGTCGACCACGTAGGGTGGCCGCGTCCCCCTAATACGGAGCGTGGCCGCGAGAAGTTCTGCCCGCGCCCCACCAATCTGCGCCAGACCACCGCGGAGGACCCCCATGACGACCGGACCGCACCCGTGATCCGCGCCCGCGCCCTGTGGTTCGTCCCGCCCGGCCGCACCGAGATCCGTGAGGCCGACCTGCCCGAACCCGGCCCGGACGACGTCCTCGTGCGGACCCTGTACACCGCCGTCAGTCGGGGCACCGAGAGCCTCGTCCTGCAGGGACGCGTCCCCGCGGGCCTGCGCGCCACGATGCGGGCGCCCTTCCAGGAGGGCGACCTGCCCGGACCGGTCAAGTACGGCTACCTCAACGTCGGCGTCGTCGAGCACGGGCCCGCCGCCCTCGCCGGGCGCACGGTGTTCTGCCTCTACCCGCACCAGACCCGCTACGTCGTCCCGGCGGCCGCGGTGCTCCCCGTGCCGGACGGCGTCCCGGCGGCACGGGCGGTGCTCGGCGGCACGATGGAGACCGCCGTCAACGCGCTCTGGGACGCCCCGCCGCTCGTCGGCGACCGGATCACCGTCGTGGGCGGCGGGATGGTCGGCGCCTGCGTGGCCGCGCTCGCCGCCCGGACCCCCGGGGCCGACGTCCAACTGGTCGACGTCGACCCCGCCCGCGCCGACCTGGCCCGCCGCCTCGGGGCCCGCTTCGCCCTCCCGCCCGACGCGGACGGCGACCGCGACCTCGTCGTCCACGCCAGCGCCAGCTCGGCGGGCCTGGCCCGCGCCCTGGAGCTGGCGGCCCCCGAGGCGACCGTCCTGGAGCTGAGCTGGTACGGCGACCGGCCGGTGACGGTCCCGCTCGGCGAGGTGTTCCACCCCCGCCGCCTCGTCGTGCGCAGCAGCCAGGTCGGCGCGGTCGCGCCCGCCCGGCGAGACCGCCGCACGTTCACCGACCGGCTCGCCCTGGCCCTCGACCTGCTCGCCGACCCGGCCCTGGACGCCCTGATCACCGGCGAGAGCGCCTTCGACGAGCTGCCGGAGGTGCTCCCCCGGCTCGCCGACGGCTCGCTCGCCGCCCTGTGCCACCGCGTGCGCTACTGAACACCCCCACCCGCACGCGCCGACCCCGGAAGGAACCTGCCCGTGTTCTCCGTCACCGTCCGCGACCACATGATGATCGCTCACAGCCTCCGCGGCGAGGTGTTCGGCCCCGCCCGCAACCTCCACGGCGCCACCTACGTCGTCGACGCCACGTTCCGGCGTCCCGACCTGGACGCCGACGGCATCGTCGTCGACATCGGCCGCGCCACGACGGCCCTCGCCGAGATCGTCGCCCGGCTGAGCTACCGCAACCTCGACGACGACCCCGACCTCGCGGGCGTCAACACCACCACCGAGGTGCTCGCGCGGCTCATCGCCGACCGCCTCGCCGACCGCGTGCACGACGGCTCGCTGGGCGCGGGCGCCGCCGGGATCGCCACGATCGGCGTGACGCTGCACGAGTCGCACATCGCCTCCGCCGGTTACGAACGGTCACTGTGAGGACCCCCGCGCCGCACGCCGCCGTCCCGGGGGCGCTCGTCCTCGTCGTCCCGGCGGGCGTCGACGACCCGGCCTCGCCGAGCGGCGGCAACACCTACGACCTGCGGGCCGCCGACGCCCTGCGCCGCGCCGGACGGCCCGTGCGCCTGCTGGCCGCGCCGGGCACCTGGCCGCATCCTGCACCGCAGGACGTCGCCGCGCTCGCCGCCGCGCTCGCGGCGCTCCCGGACGGCGCCGACGTCCTGCTGGACGGGCTGGTCGCCTGCTCCGCCCCGGACGCCGTCGTCCCGGCCGCCGCCCGGCTGCACCTCACCGTCCTCGTGCACCTGCCCCTCGCCGACGAGACCGGCCTGCCGCCGGACGACGCCGCGCAGCGGCACACGGCCGAGAGCCGCACGCTCGCCGCCGCCCACGCCGTCGTCGCCACGAGCGCGGCGACGGCGGCCCGCCTCGCCGCGCGCCTCGGCAGGCCCGTCCACCACGCCCCGCCGGGCGTCGATCCCGCACCCCTGACGGCCGGTTCCCCCGGGGGCGACCGACTGCTGTGCGTCGCCTCGATCACCCCCCGCAAGGGCCAGGACGTGCTGGTCGGCGCCCTCGCCGCCCTCGCCGACCGGCCCTGGACCTGCACTCTCGTCGGCCCGGACCGCGGCGACCCCGGATACGCGGCCGAGCTGCGCCACCGGATCGCCGACGCCGGCCTCGCCGGGAGGATCACCCTCGCCGGGCCGCTGACCGGCGCCGACCTGGACGCCCGGTACGCCGACGCCGACCTGCTCGCGCTCCCCTCCCGGGCGGAGCCGTACGGCATGGTGGTCACCGAGGCGCTCGCCCGCGGCCTGCCCGTCGTCGCGTCGGCCGTGGACGGCGTGCCCGAGGCGCTCGGCGCGGCCCCGGACGGCGCCCTCCCGGGCGTGCTCGTGCCCCCGGGCGACCCCGCGGCCCTCGCCGGTGCGCTGCGCCGCTGGCTGGACCACCCCGCCCACCGCGCGCACCTGCGCGCCACGGCCGCCGCCCGGCGCGCCGCCCTGGCCGGCTGGGACGCGACGACCGCCGCCCTGAGCACCGCCGTGGACCGCGCCGCCGCCCTGGCCGCCGCCGTGGACCACGCCACCGCCGTCCCGGACCGCACGGCCCCGGCCGCCGGAGGTGCCCGATGAGCGCCCCCGGCGACTTCAGCCCCGACTGGCTCGGCCTGCGCGAGGCGGCCGACGCGCGGGCCCGCAGCCGGGACCTGCCACGCCTCCTCCACGAGACCCTCCGGGCCACGGCCCGCCGCACCGGGACCGTCGTCG
>Ga0302321_100002552_pt1 | contig 15612 bp, 10 predicted proteins | sample Fen_T0_1_FD_202505 | JGI IMG/M metagenome (GOLD analysis project Ga0302321, IMG submission 202505) | Peat permafrost microbial communities from Stordalen Mire near Abisko, Sweden - Fen_T0_1 | ecosystem: Environmental > Terrestrial > Soil > Wetlands > Permafrost | place: Sweden: Abisko...
ACGGCGTGGCCAGCCGGTGAAGATGGGCGGCTTGACCTGGCCACGCACGGGCGTCGGCATGGCGGTGTGTAGGCTTTGCGAACCGAGCAGCAGCGCCACCACCGCGGCGACCATCAAGGCGCCCCATTTTCGCCCGGCCAGCGCCACATCGAAGAGGCGCGCCGCCAACACCGCGGTGGCGAAGGCGGGAAAAAAGACCGCCGGGATGAAGGCATTGAGGTCGGCCCACTGGGTGGCGAATCCGACCAGCGCCGTGATCTCGCCGCACGCGGCGGCCAGCAGCAGAATAGCGTCGCTGCGGCGCAATCGGCGCGACAGGGCCAAGCCGGCGGTGGCCAGCATCAGGGCCAGGAAAAGCGGCCAGGCGAATTGTTGCGTGAAGGGCAGCGCCACGTCGGTGATGGCCTCTTTGCGAAAGGCGTGGCTCTGGTGCAGCTTGAAGATATAGGTCCAGAACCAACCACCCGAGGTCTTCACCAGCAGGCCAATGCCCGCGGCCAGCGTGGTCGCCGCCATCAGGCCATAGACCAGCCCGCGGCGCACATTCACGATCAGCAATCCCAGCCCGAGGCCGATGCCCATGATGGAGGCCGTTTGCTTGGCGAAGAAGCCGAGCGCGATGAGCAACCCCGCGAGAGCCGCGCTCTTCCACCCCTGGCCGCGCAGGGCGAGCCACAGGGCCAGGGCTTCGAGCACGAGCAAGAGCGAGTCCGCGCGAACCAGGTCGTAGAAATAGCCAGTGAAGACGAAGCTGGCGGCGATGGCCCCGGCGCCGCCCAGGCCGGCCAGCACAGCCAGGATCCGGCGCCCGCGATCCTGCGTCTCAGCCAGGCTGGTCACGACGATCAGGGCCAGCGCACCTGTGAAAGCGGCGATGGAAACCAGACGCCCGAGGAGATAGCCGAGGGGCAAAACGAACGACAGCAGGGCCAGCAGCGCCGGATAAAGCGGCGTGTAGAGAAAGGGAATGAAGTCGAGCGACGGCTCGACGTAGATGCCTTTGCCCTGCGCGATCCGCTGCGCGTGCAGCAGCACGCCGCCCTCCATCCATTCCAGATCGAGAGGAAACGTGGCCCGGCCCGCGAAGAGCCGCGCGTGCCAGCCCAGCTGGAGCAGCGCGGGCAGCGCCGCAAGGATGATCGAGGCGACGACCAAACCGGGAAGGATGTTTTCCCTGCGAAGCTTCAAGACTAGCCCTTGAGCGATACCACGCTGACCCCGTCGCCGCCCTCACCGGCGCCGCCGGCGCGAAAACGCCCAACGTAGGGGGAGGTGGCCAGGTATTCGCGCACCACCTTGCGAAGGGCGCCGGTGCCGTGGCCGTGGATGATGTACACGGTGTCCGCGCCTTCCAGCGCGGTGCGATCGAGAAAGGCTTCCACTTCGGACAGCGCTTCGTCGGCGCGCTGACCACGCAGGTCGAGGGTGTTGGCCCGCGATTGCAGCACCAGCACGGGCGGCGGCGCTTCGGCGCTGGGCGCGCGCTGGGCGGGCTGGCGCTTCCTGCCGGCTTTGTCGCCTCTGTCGCCCGTGCCCAGCCCGCGATTGGCCAGGGCCTCGCGCAGGCGATTCAAGTCGAGCGCCGGCGGCTCGGGCAATGTCGCGGTGACCTCCTTGGCTTTCTTGTCGAGCAAGATGCGCGCGGCGTCGGCGGCCTGCGGGCTGCGTTCGCGCCGGACCTCGCGGACAATCTCGGAGATGGCCTCGCGCGCGTCGCGCACTGCCGCGTCGATGGCCTCGCGCGAACGCAAGGCCAGGTCGCGTTCGCGCCGGGTCAGCGCCTCGGTCGCGGTCTTCTCCGCGTCGGTGCGCACTTCAAGCTCCTGCTTGGCTTCTTCCAGCTCCAGGCGGGTTTGCTCCAGATCCTGGCTCGCGCGTTCCAGGGCTTGCTCGCGCGTCTGCAAATTGCGCAGGGTCTCTTCGAGACCGAGGCTGCTCTCGCTCATGAGCGAGCGGGCACGCGCCAGCACCTCGTCGGGCAGGCCGATGCGGGCCGCGATATCGAGCGCGTACGAGCGGCCAGGCACGCCATCCTTGAGCCGGAAGGTGGGCCGCAGTTTCGCCAGATCGTATTCCATGCCCGCGTTGCGAAAGCGCGCGTCGCTCTCCGCCAGCGCCTTGAGGCTGTCGAAGTGGGTGGTCACGACAATGAGTCCCGGCGCCTCGGCCAGTACCTCCAGCATGGCCCGCGCCAGCGCTGCCCCCTGATCGGGGTGCGTACCCACCATCAGCTCGTCGCACAGGATGAGCAGGTTCTCGTCCTGGACCGTGGTCGCGCATTCGAGCATCCCCGCCAGATTCGCCAAATGCCCCGAGAAAGTGGAAAGGTCGCCGCGCACCGACTGTTGATCGCCGATGTCGGCCAGCACGTGATCGAAAAAGCCCACGCGGCTGCCCGCCGCCACCGGCACGTGCAAGCCGGCGCGCGCCAGCAGCGCGGCCAGGCCCACCGATTTGAGCAGCACGGTTTTGCCGCCGGCGTTGGGGCCGCTGATCACCAAGGCCTTGGCCGTGCTCGCGCCGGGCACGTCACCCAGCACCAAGGTGTTGGCGGTGATGGTCCTCTTCTCGCCGGCCGCGCGCAGGGCCAGCAGCGGGTGGCGCAGCGACGTCAGGTCGACGATGGGCTGGTCGACGATCTCGACCGGCATCCCATCGTAGGCCACCGACAGACGGGCCGAAGCACCGATGACATCCAGCCGTGCCAGGGTATCGCGATCGCTGCGTAGGTGGGGCGCCGCCGCCGACACCGCCGCCGCCAGCTCTTCCAGGATGCGTCGGCTTTCGCGCCGGATGTCGATCTCGGCCACCTTCAAGCGATTGTTGAACTCGACCATGGCCGTGGGCTCGACGAACACGGTCTCGCCGGTGCGCGAGGTGTCGTGCACGATGCCGAGGCCCATGGACTTGAACGACGCGCGCAAGGGCAGGACGAAGCGGTCTTCGCGCAGGGTCACGAATTGATCCTGCAAATAGGGCGAGTACTCCTCGGAGCCGAGAATGCTCTCGGCCTGATCGCGCGCCCGGGCCGCTACCTGGTCGCGTTCGTAGCGCAAGCGCGCCAGCTCGGGCGAGGCGCTGCTGCGCAGCTCGCCGGTGGCATCGAAGGTCTCGCGCGCCAGGCGCACCAGATCCTCGTGGTAGCCCAGCGTGGCCGCCAGGCGCGACAGGCGCGGCGTCTGCAACACGCCGTCGGGCTGCATGCGGCCGAAAAACCGGCGGGCATTGGCCACCACCTCGCAGAAATCGGCCACCAGGCGCAGCTCTTCGGGCCCCAGCGGAATACCCTGGCTGACTGCGCGCAGGTGAATCTCGATCTCGGGAAAATTCAGCGCCGGCAAGGACTCGCCGGTGCGCAGGATGGCCACCGCCTCGGACACCTCGGCCATGCGCTCACGCGCCTCGTCCGCCGTAGCACACAAGGGCAGCGTCTGGCACGCGTTCACCCCACGCGACGAATGCGCCCGCTGCGCCAGCTCGGCGCACACCTCGGGCCAGTCGAGAAATTCGAGGTAACGTCGGGAAAGGTCAGGGGAAGTCATCCGCGCCGGAGTGTACCGCAGAGGCGGCTGCGGGTAGGACCCCAATCACCGCGGCAGATCGTGCTCGTCTCCTCGGACCCGTGCATGCTCGAAGCCGGCACCTATCAGCCCCCACTCCTGCCCGAGCCGCGCGCGAGGCCGGCGAGGATCTGGGCAGCACGGGCTCGTACCCTGGGGCTCTCGGCGTGCTGCGCGGCCTCTTCCAGGTAGGGCGGCGCAACCCCCGCCATCTCGCGCGTGAGGAAGGCCGCCGCCTTTTCCCAGAAGCTGTCACTCATGAGCGAGTAGACGAGCAGCTTGGCGAGCTTGGGACTGCGCCGGTACGCAGGCTCGGCTTGGATGGCGGCCTGCGCATGCTGCAGGCCGACCGACCACCACAGCTTCTCGAAGTAGACGACCGCGAGCAGGAAATTGGCGTAGGCGCTGCGCGGGTCGTTGCGACGCATCTCCTGCAGGACGGTGATGGCCTGCTCGCGCAGGCCGAGGCGCACGAGTTGGGCCGCGCCCGCCAGGCCGGGGGTGCCATCCGGGGCCATCGGCGAGAGCTCGTCGCTCACGGGTGGTGGCGTGGCCACGGCGGGGGCTGGTGGTGGCACGATAATCTCGGGCTTGCGGTGGCCACGTGACAGCGCCCACGCCAGGATGATGACCAGCACGACCCCGGCGGCTGTCCCAGCAACCGCCCACGGCCGCTGGCGCCCGAGCTTCGCGCAAGGTTTCGCCAAGCGCGTCCAGATCGTCCTGTCGGCGATGCTCTGCTCGACCACCGCGGTCGCCGTCGCGTCCCGGCCGATTGGTGGTTCCGCGGGCACAGCTGTGTGGGGCTCAACGCCAACCTGCATCGCCCCCGCCTCTGGAGTCTTGTCTAAGGCCGCCGCCATCTCGGTGGCGCTCGCAAAACGATCGGCGGGCGCTTTGGCCAAGGCCTTGGCGATCACCGCCTCGAGCGCGTCCGAATAGGCGACACCGCTCGCGACCGCGCACATTCGGGGCGCCGGCTTCACTTGTTGCATCAGCAGCAGCTCGGCCAGCTTGTCGGACACGAATGGTTTCTGCCCCGTCAGCATTTCGAAAAGCAGGATGCCGACACCGTAGATGTCGGTGCGGGCATCGACGACACCACCCGCCAGGGTTTGCTCGGGAGCCATGTAGGAGGGCGTGCCCACGGCCATGCCCACGGTCAGCGCCGGTCCGTCTTTCAGCTTGGCCAGGCCGAAGTCGAGAATACGGAGGTGGTCGACGAGCCCGGTGGTGTCGCCGACGATGATGTTCTCCGGCTTGAGATCGCGATGAATAATGCCCTGGGCGTGGGCGTGGGCGACGCCGGACAGGATCTGGCGGGCCAAGCTGAGGGCGCGCGCAGGCTCGATCCGGTTGCCTGCGAGCAGGGCGCGCAGGCTGCGGCCGGCGACGAAGTCCATGACCAGGAAGGGCACGTCCTCGACGCCGAAGTCGATCACCGAGACGCAGTTGGGGTGGCCGAGGCGGCTCATCGCCCGCGCCTCCACCTGGAAGCGCTCGAGAAAAGATCGCTGTGTGGCGATCGAGGGGTGGAGGAACTTGATCGCGACCGGACGCCCGAGCTGCACGCGCTCGCCGCGGTAGACCGCGCCCATGCCCCCGGATGCGATGAAAGCGAGAATCTCGTAGCGGCCCTGGATGACCGAGCCAACACGCGGATCGGGTGGATTGGCGGAAGCCGTCACGGCGCCAGCATAGCAGAGGTGATTCGCCACTCACGCACGTGGAAAGGGTGCGGTGGTCGGCGGCAGACGCATGGGAGCGTGAAGGCTACTTCATCGGTTGGCGTTTGAACATGCTCCAAGCGACACTGGCCACGTTGAAGCCCAGGGAGTTGCCGTAGGTGCTGTGATCCGTATTGGGCAGGGAGCACAGATCCACTTCCACCCCATCCGCACATTGCGTGTAGCTCTCGCAGTATTTGTCGATCGTTGTCGTCGTGCCTGTGCACTTGTCGATATCGGCCCACAGCTTCTGCGAAGCCTTGGCGCCAACATCGGTGTACTGCCCGCCCGCCGGGCCGACGACCCCGCCTTCGTAGGGCTCCAGCGAATCAGCCATGCCCTTGACCTCCATCATCGAGATCGGTCGCGTGGCATTGCAGGGCTGCGTCCGCAGATCGGTGGCCGTGGGGACGATGGCAGCGATGACGTCGGCCGCGTCGCAACCCATCCGGTGCGCAAGACCGCCGCCATTGGAGAAGCCGGAAACATAGATGCGTTTGGCATCAATACAGGTCTCCGCGCTCAGCTTGGTGATGATCGCCTTGAGGAACCCGACGTCGTCGATCTTCTGCTTGCCAGCCGTGCCGCAACAGGTGTCGTCCACGTTCCAGTACCCGTCGACCCCGTCTGGAAAGATGGCCAGGAACTTCTCCTTGTCCGCTAGGGAGCTAAAACCGCTCATTCCCTGTTGCTGCTTACCGTTGCCACCGGCCCCGTGGAGATCGATGACCACCGGGAGCGCCGTCCCGGCGGTGAGACCGGATGGGGCGTGCAGGAGGTAGCTGCGAGACCGACCACCACTTTGCAGGGTTACCGAGGAGTCACCTGCTTTCGGCATGGAATTCGAGCCCGTGCACGTCGGAGGTGCCGTGTCCGATACCGGAGCGTCCTTGGGGACCACGTCCGCTGCGGCGGCATCTGCGGCCCCGTCGTTGCGAGGGACGTCCGCGTCTGCGTTTCCACCGTTGATCGTCGTGCCGCCCGTGCCTGTCGTGCCACCCGTGCTGGTGGTGCCGCCCATGCTCCCGCCCGTGCTTGTCGTGCCGCCCACGCTTGTCGTGCCACCCACGCTCGACGCGCCGCCAGCCGAGATCGTGCCGCCCGTTGCCGTCGTGCCCCCACGCCCCGAGCTTCCGCCTGTGGCACTGGCCCCGCCAGAGCCCGAGGCTCCGCCGCTCGTAGCAACACCGCCGGTCGGAGAAGCGCCCCCGAGGCCGGAATTGCCGCCCGCGGCGACGCCGCCCGAGACGGCTGCGTCGTGACCATTCACCGCTTTGCTGCCGCTTTGGCTGCACGCGCTCGATGCCACTGCGGCAACGGAAAGGAACAACACAGACAAAACACTTGAGAGCTCGCGCATCGGAATGCTCCTTGGGAGGGACTCGCTACGGCATCGGCTGTCGCTGGAACATCTCCCAGGCGACATCGGGCACACTCAAACCGACGGCGTTGTTGTACGTATCGTGACCGGTGTTGGGCAATGAGCAGAGGGTGATTTCCACACCTGCGCTACACTGCGTGTAGCTCTCGCAATACTGGTGCGTGGTCGTTTCCGAGCCCGTGCACTGATCGATCTTCTTCCAAAGATCCAGCGATCCCTTGGCGCCGGGATCGTACCACCCAGTCGAGCCCGTGTTTCCGCCTGCGTAGGCGACGGTGGTATCGCTGAGTCCGCGCACGGACAGCTCCGCGATGGGGCGAGCGGGCGTGCAGGGATCGGTCACCAGGTCGGCGGAGGCGGCAGCGATCGCCGCGATCACGTCCGCGGCCTCGCACCCCAATCGGTGCACGAACCCCGCGCCGTTGGACATGCCGGTGGCGTACACGCGCTTGCCATCGATACACGCCGCCTTGCTTAGTGTCTCGATCATGGCTTTGGTGAAGCCCACGTCGTCGACGTTCTCCGACATGGCTAGCCCACAACAGTTCCCCACGTTCCACGAACTATCGACCCCGTCGGGATAGACCATGATGAAGCCTGTTTGATCGGCCTTCTTTTTCCAGCCGCTGGAGGACTCCTCCTGGCTCGCGCTACCGCCGTGGCCGTGAAAATCGAAGATCAGCGGGACGGCGGTGCCCGACTTGACGGAGCTCGGCACGTAGGCCACGTAGCTGCGACTGCGGCCGCCGAACTGAAGCGTGGCCTTGTTGTCTCCGGCTTTCAGCGTAGAGGTGGTCGGGCATTGCGCTGCCTTCGCATCCGCTGCATCGGCCTGCGGGGCGGCTGCGTCCTGGGCAGCATCCTGGGCTACGTCGTCAGCAACATCCTCGGAGATTGCGTCGCGCAATGATCCTGCGTCGGGATGGACTGTCGAGCCGCTGGCGCCACCCGTCCCGATCTTACCCCCCGTGGCCATCGCGCCACCACTTCCCGTCGCTCCTCCTGCCCCGGTCCTGCCGCCACTGCCAGTCGCGGGTCCCGAGATCGTCCCGCCACTGCCTGACGTCCCGCCTGTGCCGCTCGCGCCACCACTGGCCGTCCCACCGCCAGTGCCCACAGCCCCGCCGCTCCCCGGCCGACCACCCACGCCAGGACCGCCGCCCGAGCTCGTCGCCCCACCCTGAGCTCCGCCGTTGGCAACTGCGCCACCCGTGCCCAAAACGCCACCCGTACCCCGTTGCACCGCTCGGCTGTCGGAGCCACAGGCACCGAGCCCGATGGCGAGCAGTGCGATGACGATTTCGTTCCCTGACATCACTCGTCTCCTTGATGGTCTTCCGCGCATAGATAGGGAAGTTCAAGGAGGCAGAGGTTGGGCCGCAGAATTTCGGTTCAGGAATCCAGCCCAGCGTCGAGGCGGCATGTGGACGGCCCGGTGGAGCGCGGGAACTGGTAGCGTTAACAACTAGCAGCCCCGGCGAAAGGACTGCTAGCATGCTAGCCATGTCGAAGTTCCGCCCGCTCGCTCTACTCGCCGTGACCGTCGCTGCCTGCGCCTCCGACCCGGCCCAAGTCGTCCACGACACCAGCAAGAATCCCGGCTACCACGTCGTGGGTAACCAGGTGCTCGACAAGAATGGTGCCGTCCACTATTTCCACGGCGTGGACCGCCCGTCGCTGGAGTGGAGTGCCGGGGGCGACCACCTCTCCGCTGGCGACTTCCGCCTGATGGCCTCGTGGAAGGCGAACGTCGTACGCATCGCACTCAACCAGGACTATTGGCTGTTCGGCGACGGCGCCAAGGGCTACCAGACGACCGTGCTGCAGACGGTGGAATGGGCCAAGCAAGCTGGCATGGACGTCATCCTCGACCTGCACTGGTCGGACAAAGGCAGCCAGGGTACGGTCGCGCCCGCCCAGCAGCAGATGGCGGACGCCAATTCCCTCACCTTCTGGCAGCAGGTTGCTGCTTTTTACAAGGACGACGGCCGCGTGCTCTTCGAGCTGTACAACGAGCCGCACGACATCTCGTGGGACGTCTGGCTTGGCGGTGGCTCGGCCGGCGATTTCAATGCCGTCGGCATGCAGCAGCTCTACGACGCGGTTCGCGCCACGGGCGCGCAGAACCTCGTGATCGCGGGTGGGCTCGACTGGGCCTTCGACCTGAGCGGCGTGGCCACCCATCCGCTCCAGGGCACCAACATCATGTACGCCACCCACCCGTACAGCAACCAGAACTGGAAGCCGGTGTCGAGCTTCGACCAAAAGTGGGGCTATCTGACCGCGACCGCGCCGGTGATCGTGACCGAGTTCGGCGACAATGACTCGGCTTTGGCTTGCGCGACCGACTACAGCAGCGCGGTCATCGGCTACGCCGACCGGGCGGGCGCCCACTGGACCTCCTGGGCCTGGTGGGTTGGCGGTTGCAGCTTCCCATCCCTCATCACGGACTGGGCCGGCACGCCCAGCGCGCCCGGCCAGGTGGTCAAGGACGCCTTGGCCCGCTACGCGACACAAGGCATGCCCATCACCCAGGACGGCGGCATCGTGCAGCCGGCTCGCGACGCCGGCGCGCCCGAGTTGCCGCCCGTGCTCACCCCCGACAGCCGCATCGATGTTCCCGGACGCATCGACGGCGCAGGCGGCGTTGACCTGACGACGGCCGTCGATCTTGCGGCGGCCATCGACGTCTCCGCGACAATCGATCTTCCGCTCGCCATCGACCTGTCGATGCCCAACGACCTGCCGATTGCGGTCGATATCGCCGCCATCGACACCGCAACGGCCGAAGCAGGTCGCGGAATCGACTAGGGAACACCTTCCACGCGCCGTCTCGGTGGAAACGAGATCCAGCCAGTTATCGACGCAAGTTCTTCTTCGTCGAAGGCTTGCTCCTCGCCGACGGCTTTCTTTTGGCCGCTGGCTTCGATTTCCTCGACGGCCTTTTCTTCGCCGATGGCCTCTTCATCTTCGACTGCTTCTTCTTTGTCGATGGCCTCTTCGCAGACGAGGACTTCCTCTTCGTCGACGGTTTCTTCAACGACAGGGTCTTCAAAGGCTTCGTGACTGCTGACCGCGGCGCCTTTGCTGGCGTGTGCACTTTGCCGGTCTTGCGAAAGACAGTCAGCCGAACAGGAAACACCGACTTCGCGGTAGCGCCCTTGGGCCCCCGAAAGAGCAGGAAGTACTCGTACTTTCCGCTGGGCGAGAAGACCACTTCGAGAGTACGCCGGCCCGTCTTGGACACGAAAGGCTTGCGCGCGGCAGGCGGCGATCCCGGACGCAAGTCGGCTACCTTCTTTGACTTGGCGTAAAGGGTGATCCCCACGTCATCGGGCACGCCATCGACGTTGATCACCCACCCGTCTCCGCAGGGTGCGCCTAGCAGCCGCATGCAGCCCGGACATTCGAGAGCATCGGTGCTTACCAATTGGCAGAGCTGGCTCACTGGCACAACTCCCTGCGGAATGTCGCCCGGTCCCCGACAGGGGTAGTTCACTCCGAACACGCCATCCCGCGGGGCGAAACTCATCAATACTTCATCCGACACCGCGCAGGGATGAGGTTGCAGAGCCATGTAGGGTGTCAGCAAATACACGCGGTTTGGTCCGAGGTCACTCGCCCCCTCACAAAGGATCAGCCCACTATCGTTGATGCGCACGGCACGCGACAGATTGCCGTGGTTGGGTATTGTGGCCCTCGAATTCAAATCGATCGGCGCCAGGTTGTCCTGCGAGGGATCCCAAAGGAAGGCCGACGCCCCGATGGTTCCCACGATCGCGCCAAGGTTGTTCACGCCGTATGCGTTGGCGTCGCCGTCCGCGGACCCCGGTGCAAGGATCGTTACGCCCGGCCCGCGCTCCCAGAACCAGGCGCGCCCGTCCGCCGAGCTACCCACCACGCGACCGCCGTCGTTGATGTCATTGGCAAACGTGTTGGTACCCTCTGGACCCAGATTGGCCTCGGTGAGGCTGTCCGAGACGCGCACGAAGGCGCGAGCGCCGCCCGAAGATGTTCCATAGACACCTGCCACGCTGCCTGTTCGATTGATGGCCATGGCGCGGCTGTAACTCGCGCCGGGGAGTCCATCGTCAAGCCGGCTAGGTTCGCGAACCCTCCACTCCGTCGCCACGCTGGTGGCCTGGCTGGAAGAGTCTCCGACCACAACGTTCTTGTCGTTGATGTCGCCGCCGAAGCTTTGGCTGAAACCCGCAAGTGGCAACAGTGTTTCGAGCAAGGTCGGCCCCTGCACTTTGATCGCTACCGACGGCCCATCGAATTGCTTCGTCGCGCTGCCAACCGCGACACCCGCATTGTTGAGCCCACCCGCCAGGGTCCCGAAGTAACTCCACCCATCGTGCGTGTGGAACACATTGGGAAAATGGAAGACTTCCCCATCGGGGCTGGGAACACCCGCAATATTTGTCGGGGTGACGCCTGGAAGCAGAGTTGGCATCTCCGTGAAGACCGCCGCCCCTGTGGCATTGATACCACCCATGCTATCGAGGAGCTGGCCTTGGCCCAGGTCGCGAACATGATAACGGATCATGGAAGTCTCCTTTTATGAAACGCGGCGCCCGCACCGCAGTATAGGAGTGGCAGTCTGGCCCGTCAAACCAGACGGCTTTCCGACTGAGCCGCCCCACCCGGGTTGCGCTCGCATGCCTCGACTTGATTGGCCTGAATACCCGATGGACTCTATCCTATTTCGCTTTCACTGGGGCTAGCGCAAACCGCGGATCCCCTCACCGTTCTGCCATGCCGACACTGGATCGGCATTTTAACAATGGGGTACGAGGATGGGGATTCAGTACACGCGCCCGGCCAGCATCTGCCCGCGCACGAAGCGGTCCAGATTGAAAAGGAAGAGCGCCACCAGACGATCATTTTCGTCCTCGTGCCCTCCCGCCACATGGGGCGTGATGATGCAATTCGGTTGCGTCCACAGCGGGTGCTCGGGCGGCAGAGGCTCGGGCATGGTGACGTCGAGATAGGCGGCGCGCAGGTGGCCGCGCAGGGCCGCGCGTAAGGCTGTCTGGTCCACGGTGGCACCGCGGCCAATGTTGATGAAGATCGCGCCGGGCTTCATGGCGGAGAACCTTGCGCCGTCGAAGAAGGCGGCGGTGTCGCTAGCCGCCGGCAGAATGTCGATAACCCAGTCGGCGCGCGGCAACCAGCGCGACAACTCGGTCATCGCATGCACCTCGATCGATTCGTCGCCGCGAGGGCGCCGACGAAATCCGACCAGGTGCAGGCCAAAGGGACCGAGCAGCTCGGCCAGGCGCTTGGCGATGGCGCCGTAGCCGACCAGCAGAGCGGTCTGGCCCTTCATCAAGAACGAGGCGGCGCGCGTGGGCGGGGTGTTCCAGGCGTGCGTCGTTGCCTGGTCGCGGATGGATCCGGGCAGTTGTCGGGCCTCCGCCAGCATGAAGGCAAGCGCGTGCTGCGCGCAGGGCTCGTCGTACACCGACGAGCTGTTGCTCAAGGGCATACCGCGCGCGATGAACGGGACGCGAATATCGTCGCCAGCAAACGTCGTGTACCCGGCGCTGGCCAGATGGACCCAAAGCAGGCGCGAGCAGCCCAGGCACTGATCCGCCTCAGGTTGCCCAAAGGCCACATCGGCCTCGGCCAGCGTAGAATCGTGGCGCCCGATGGGCTGAAAGCACGTGGTCGACTCGGCCGCCCGGACCAAGCGGTGCGGCCGGAGCCCCGCTTGCAGGGCAGCCAGCGCACGCCCGGGCAACTGGAGATTGCACCAGATGGTCAGCGGACTCGACGTCATGACAGCCAGCCTACACCGCCAGCCCTACAGCCGCGCCTCGCGCAGGCGGCGCTGCAACTCCGCCGGATCCCGGGCCGCGGCCACGGCCACCTCGCGCGTGATCTTGCCCGTGCGAATCAGCTCGAACAGCGAGGCCTCGAACGCCACCATGCCGTCCTCGCGTCCGGTCTGGATCTGGCTGGCCAGCTGGTGGGTCTTGCCTTCGCGGATGAGCGCCCCGACGGCGTAGTTCACGGTCAGAAGCTCGATGGCCGGAAAGCGTGTGCCCTTGCGCGTGCCGGGCAAGAGTTGCTGGGTCAGCACCGCACGCAGCGAACCCGCCACCTGCTGGCGGATCTGGCCCTGTTGGTGCTCGGGAAAGACGTCGACGATGCGATCGATAGCCATGGGCGCGCTACCGCTATGAAGCGTGGACAGCACCAGATGCCCTGTCTCGGCGGCGGTCAATGCCATGGACACGGTCTCGCGGTCGCGCATTTCACCGACCAGAATCATGTCGGGACACTCGCGCAGCGCCGCGCGCAGGCCCGCGGAAAAGCTCTCGACGTGTGTGCCCACCTCGCGCTGGTGGATGAGACAGCGCCGCGTTTGGTAGACATATTCGATGGGATCTTCGAGGGTGATGACGTGCCGGGCGAGGGTGCGGTTGACCATTTCGAGCATGGCGGCCAGCGTGCTCGATTTGCCCGAGCCCGTGGGACCGACCACCAGCACCATGCCGCCGGTCGGGGCCACCAGGCCGCCGATGCTCTCGGGCAGATTCAGCTCGGCAAACGAAGGGGCGTGCCGGTTGATGGGGCGCAGGGCAACCGCCAAGCCGTGCGCTTGCGAAAAGACGTTCACGCGAAAACGCTGCGGCCCATCGTCCACGTCGGGCGCCACCCAGGGCAAATCCACGCTGCCCGCGGTTTCCAGCGTCCGGCGGCGCGGCGGATCGAGGAGCGTATCGACAAAAGCGCGGAGCTCCGATTCGCTGATGGCAGCCGCCGAGGCCGCCGCGAGGCCAGTGGCAGATCGGATCCAAAGCGGCTGGCCGGCCGAAACGATGATGTCCGAAACCTCGTGACCGGCGGCGCGGGCAATGGCCCCGGCCAGGCGAGCCGCCAGCGCCGCGCGCGCGGGATCGTCGACGGCGAGCGGGGGCTCGGCGGGCTCGACGGCGGCTGCAACCGCGGTGGGGACGGGAGAAACCTCGACCTGGGCCGTGGCCGGGACTTGCGGCGCAGGCGCGGCTGGCGGCGCTGGCTTTGCCACTTGGGCACCTCCGCGGCGCAGCTTGAGTGACATGTTGTCAGCGCCCCGTCGCGCCTCCACCATGAAAGTTCCCTTCGCCGATCGGTAGACCGTGTCGCACACGCCCGACGCGCGCAAGGTTTCCATCTCCTCCGCGCTCAGCACCTCGACCGCGAAAGTCTCAATGGTTAGCAGGTCCAGCGCGGGCATGGTCAGGCCGCGGCCCTTGCCGCCCACAAGCACCGGGGTTTCTTTCGAGCGCAGGACAATGCCTGTCGCTTGCTGCGCGTCGATGAGCGTCAGGAGTGAATCGATAGCTGCCATGTTTCACCAAGTTGCAAAAGCCGGACCTGCACAGGATGTCACCTGCGAAGCCCAAGATGAAGGAAAAGCAAACGCGCGACGACCCGGCCGGCGTCGAGTTCACGTTGTGTCGTCCCTGCCTCTTCGGGCATGCTCATCGGTCATGGACTATCGACCACTCGAAAAGCTGGCTGGAACGTCGCTGACCTGCCTTGTCCTGCTGCTTGGGCTCGGGAGCGGCAGGGCGTTGGCAGATGACCAGGATCATGATCGCGGGCGCCGCGACCAACACGGAAACCAACCAGGACAGCCGCAAGGGCATCAAGCCCAGCCGCCGCAGGGACAGCAACATCAGCCGCCCCAGCAGCCCCAGCAACATCAACAGCCGCAGCAAGGGCAACCGCCGCAACATCAGCCGCCCCAGCAGCCGCAGCAACATCAGCAGCCCCAGTTCCAGCAGCCCCAGCAGCCCCAGCAGCCGCAGCATCAGCAGCCGCAAGGACAGCAGCCGCAGCATCAGCAGCCGCCGCAAGGACAGCAACATCAGCAGCCGCAGTTCCAGCAGCCGCAGCACCAGCAGCCGCAGCAGGGCCCCCAGCACGGTTGGGGCGGCCAGCATCCGGGCGATCGCCACGACGACCATCCGCAGCCGGGAATGCCACGGCAACCAGAACCCATGCAGCACGGACGGGCCGCGCCAGAGCCGGTGTACCGAGGCCAGCCTGGGCAGCCTCCCTCACACGTCGAACACGGGCGGCCCATGCCGGCCCAGCCCGGCTACGTTGAGCATGGCCGGTCCATGCCCCCGGCGCCCGCGCCGCACTTCGAGCGGCCTCGCCCCATGCAGCCCATGCACATGGGACGCCCGCTCGCTCCCGCGCAACCGGTCTACGTCGACATGGCACCGCCCCGCGTGCGCTACGAGGCACGCCCGCCGCGGCCGTCACCGATGCACATTTGGATCGGCGGCTACTGGGGCTGGGAAAACGACACCCACGTGTGGATCGATGGCGAGTGGGCTGAACCGCCCCAACCCGGCTACGGCTGGGAACAGCCACGCTGGAAACGGCACGGCCATCGCTGGGAGTATCGCCCCGGTTACTGGCGCCACCACGGCGGTCCCATGTACGTCGAGCCCGTGGGACAGGCCCCGGCCCCTGGTTACGGTGGCGGCGTCACCATCAGCGGGCGCGTGATGAGCATGCAAGGCGCGCCCGTGCCAGGCATCGTGGTCACGCTCGCCGGCACCCAGGAAGGCCAAATCGTCACCGACGGCAGCGGCACCTACGTCTTCAGCGGCCTGCCGCCCGGATCATACGCTGTGCGACCCACGGGCGGCGGTTGCGCCTTCGCGCCCGACGTGGCCAATCTGAACAATCTCTACGGCAGCGTCACCCAAGACATCATCGTCACGGGCTGCGGCGGCTGGTAGCGATCTTCAGCCGATCCAACCTCGGCCAAGCGAGCGGTCGCCATCGTAGAAGACCGCGGCTTGGCCGGGCGTGATGGCCTTCACCGGCGTCTTCAAAGTCACGTGCAGGCTGCCGTCGGATTGCGCGACGATGGTGGCGGGTTCGCTCCTGTGGCGATACCGAACTTGCACCGAGCACGCCAGCGGCTCGA
>Ga0302321_100002553_pt1 | contig 15612 bp, 12 predicted proteins | sample Fen_T0_1_FD_202505 | JGI IMG/M metagenome (GOLD analysis project Ga0302321, IMG submission 202505) | Peat permafrost microbial communities from Stordalen Mire near Abisko, Sweden - Fen_T0_1 | ecosystem: Environmental > Terrestrial > Soil > Wetlands > Permafrost | place: Sweden: Abisko...
AACCTGAAAGTGCTGCTGGAAGCGCTCAAGGCCGGACAGTACGACGAATTCGAACAAAGCATCGCCCGCTTCCAGGCGACCTCGATGCGCATCAAGCACTCGATGATCCCGGTGGTTTCTGCCGTCGACGGCATGGCGCTGGGCGGTGGTTGTGAATTCGTGCTGCACTCCAATCGCGTGGTCGCCAGCATCGAAAGCTATCTCGGCCTGGTCGAAGCCGGTGTCGGCTTGCTGCCGGCCGGCGCTGGGTGCAAGGAGCTCGCCATGCGCGCCGCCTTGGGTGCGGCCAGCGGCAACGGCGACTTCATGCCGCAGTTGCAGAAAATCTTCACCCGCATGGCGATGGGCGAAGTTTCGAAAAGCGCCGAGAACGCGCGCGAGATGGGCTATCTGCGCGAATCCGACCGCATCATTTTCAACAAGGACGAACTCCTGCACGTCGCCCTCACCGAAGCGCGCGCCATGGCCGACGCCGGCTTCCGCCCACCGCTGCCGGCCGCACCGTTCCCGGTGGCCGGCTACACGGGCGTTGCCACCATGAAGATGATGCTCATCAACATGAAGGAAGGCGGCTTCATTTCCGACCACGACTACGAAGTGTCCTCGCGCATCGCCGAGGTGCTGTGCGGCGGCATGGTCGAGCCGGGGTCGCTGGTGGATGAGAAGTGGATGCTGGACCTGGAGCGCAAGAATTTTGTTGCGCTGGCGAAGATGCCGAAGACGCAGGACCGGATCGAGTTCATGTTGAAGAATGGGAAGCCGTTGCGGAATTGATAACTTGTGGGCAGCGCCCGCGAGTTGTCATCCTGAGCGAAGCGAAGGATCTGCTTTTCAGCGTATGAAAGGAGCACTCCATGCAAGCACTGTCGATTCGATTGTCCGAGGTGTCTAAGCTTGTTCCGGTATTGTCACGCGTCGCGAAAATGCCGTGGCGCGCCGGGCTGAAATGGCTGAGCGCCTTGATGTTGCTGTCCATCGTCTTCCTGCTGGGAGTCAAAGTGGGAGCCGATGTAAGCAACCGCTCTAGCTTATATGCGGCTGCGTACAATCAACAGGCCGTAGAAAAAATGCGGCAGAACGGTCAGCCGTGGCCGTCTGAGAGGCGAAGCGCGCGTCTGTACGACAGCACCGTCGCCGACTACATTCGCCGCCGGGAACATCCGCGTCTGATGGACCGGGTGATCGACGCGTTCATATTCGGAACGTTTAGCAAAGTGTCGGAATCGAACGCCGTCAACGTACGCAATGTTGCCGAATACCGGCTGGCCAATTTCCAGGAGCCCAGTCCCACGAGCCTCGCCGAGATGAAGCGTCTGGCGGCGAGTCCGCGCATCAAAAGCATCTTTCCCGCTTATGACAATACGGCCCGGGACTATTCCATTTTGCTCGGGCGGGAGATAACGCCGGAGCAGTTGCTGCTGGAAGCGGATGTGCAGGGTCTGCTCAGGGCTGAGCAGGAGTTCAAGCGATAGTATTTACTGTTGGCAGGTGGCAAGGATTCCATTTGTATGGAGGCAAACATGCAAGCACAGATGACCGTACCGGCAACCGATTACCGGCAGGAATTGCGTGCGCATTGGGCCGATATGCGCGAATCGCTGGGACGATTTCGCCAATGGCGGGCACCGTGGAGCGTTGTGATTGGATTCGCAGTGTTGGCTCTTGTCGTGGGCTGGCTCGGCGGCTTCATGCGTGGCATGGAATCGCAGATGCAGATGAGCAACTACATTTCCGCCGTCAAACAATCCATCGCCGCCAAAGAGAATGCCGAGGGGCGGCACTTTTTGTATGAGAAATTCTTTTTGCAGGATGTGGATCGTGTCGTCCTCGACTATGTGCACCAGCAGGAAGCGCCTTTCTCCAAGAAGCTGTGGGCAATGGCCGCGCCTACGTATTGGTTGGAGCGCAACTTTCAGGCGAAAACTCGTGAGTCGATCTCCCGCAATGCAGAGCGCCGCCTCGCGCTGGTGCCGGCAGTACGGCCTGAGTCGATCCAGGAACTTCGCAGTCTCGGCAGATCGGAGGCGGTTAGCGTTGCGAATGCAGCGTATTTTGAAGAGACTGCGCGCGCGTATTCTGTTTTGCTCGGTCGCAAGATCACCGCAGACCAGCTCAATCCAGATGCCTATTTGCAAGAAATCATTTTTAGTTTGAAGCAGGCCAGGTAGTGCGTGAGTTGCATCCTTTGACTGATTTGAACGATCACTTTAATTTGCCAGGCCGGGCTATCCCCGGCTTCGCAACAAAATGAGTACATCAGATTTTTGAGTGAAATTAGGCCCCGGCCTTCGCCGGGGCGACAGTCTTACGTGGAGAAATGAAATGACCAAGCAAATCCAGGAAGCCTACATCGTCGCCGCCGTCCGCACCCCGGTCGGCAAAGCCCCTCGCGGCATGTTCAAGAACGTACGTCCCGACGACATGCTCGCGCATGTACTCAGGGGTGCGATGGCGCAGGTGCCGGGGCTGGACCCGCACGACATCGGCGACGTGGTGGTGGGTTGCGCCATGCCGGAGGCCGAGCAGGGCATGAACGTGGCGCGCATCGGCGTGTTGCTGGCGGGGCTGCCCAACTCGGTGCCGGCCGTCACCATCAACCGTTTCTGCTCTTCCGGCGTGCAGGCCATCAGCATGGCGGCCGACCGCATCCGCACCGGCGACGACGATGTCGTCATCGCCGCCGGCACCGAGTCGATGTCGATGGTGCCGATGATGGGCAACAAAATCGCGCTCAATCAGGACGTGTTCGCACACAACGAAAACATCGGCATCGCCTACGGCATGGGCATCACCGCAGAAAACGTCGCCAAGCAGTGGAAGGTCACGCGCGAGGAACAGGACGCCTTCGCCGTCGCCTCGCACCAGAAGGCCGCCAAGGCCATCGCCGCCGGCGGCTTCAAGGCCGAGATCCTGCCCTATGAAATCGACACGGCTTCGCCCGACCTCAACACGGGCGAAGTGAAGCACAAGAAAAAATCCGCCGATACCGACGAAGGTCCGCGGCCGGATTCGACGATGGAATCGCTCGGCAAGCTACGTACGGTATTTGCCGCCAAAGGCAGCGTAACGGCCGGTAACTCCTCGCAAATGTCCGATGGCGCGGGTGCGGTGATCCTGATGAGCGAACGGGCGATGAAAAAATACGGCCTGCAGCCGCTGGCGCGCTTCGTGTCGTTCGCGGTCGCCGGCGTGCCGGCGGAAATCATGGGCATCGGTCCGATCAAAGCGATCCCGAAGGTGCTGAAGCAGGCGGGCGTGAATGCGCAGGACCTCGACTGGATCGAACTCAACGAAGCGTTTGCCGCGCAGGCGCTCGCGGTCATCAAGGACCTCGGACTGGACCCGTCCAAGGTGAATCCCCAAGGCGGCGCCATCGCGCTCGGCCATCCCCTGGGCGCCACCGGCGCCATCCGCGCCGCTACCCTGCTGCACGGCATGCGCCGCGAAAAACAGAAATGGGGCATGGTCACCATGTGCATCGGCACCGGCATGGGGGCGGCTGGATTGTTCGAAGCCATGTAAAAACTTGCTCCATTTTGATGCGTGTTGAATTGTTGCAACGCAACATCCAACATATGGCCTAAGTGGCTGACTTTAGCGGCTTTTTTGCTGTTGTTTTCACGCCACAAGGCGAGCCTTAAATAGGGATTTACTGTACAGTACCGCCTAATAACTCCCGTCGGCGAAGCCAGTGGCGGCGCACTTCGGGAGACAAAAAAGATTGATCAGAATCATTAATTCCACTGCTGAGGAGAGCGTCACATGAGCCGCAATTACAACAGGCGCGCGAGCCTTGTTCCTGCATTGAAAGTTTCCGTGGTTGCCGTCGGCCTGGTGCTGGCCGGCAGCGCGCAGGCCATCTCGCTGAAATTCGATAACGGCATTACCGGCAGCTTCGACACCACCATGTCCTACGGCGTATCCATTCGCACCAAGGACGCCGCCGCCGACCTGATCGGTATCGCCAACGGCGGCACCTCGCGGTCGGTCAACGAAGACGACGGCGACCGCAACTACAAGAAGGGCAAGCCCTTCTCCAACCTGTTCAAAGTTTCGCACGAACTGGAACTGAAATCGAACGACTGGGGCCTGTTCGTGCGCGGCCTCTACTTCATCGATTTCGAGAACAATCACAAGGACACGCTGGGACCGGAAGCCAAGGACCGCGTCGGCCAGGATGCGCGCATCCTCGATGCCTTCGTCACCAAGTCGTTCGCCGTCGGCGACCGCAACATCAAGACCCGCTGGGGCCAGCAGGTGATCTCCTGGGGTGAATCGACCTTTATCCCCAATAGCATCAACTCGATCAACGCGGTTGACCTTTCCAAGCTGCGTGTGCCCGGCTCCGAATTGAAGGACGGCCTGATCCCGACCGCCAGCGTCTGGGGCTCGATGGAATTGACCAACAACGCCAGCGTCGAAGCCTACTACCTGCTGAATTTCGACAAGACCCGCCTCGATCCGCGCGGCACCTATTGGAGCAGCAACGATTACGTGACTCCGGACGGCAATCAGGTGTTCCTGAGTTTTGGCCGGAGGCATGACCTGAGCTACGGAAAAGGTCCGGGCAATCCGATACCTCCCACCAGTACCGCGTTCCCGACGACGCAGCTGCTGGGCTACGGGCCGTTCGATGCGGCAGCCTCCGTCTGGGCGCCGCGTGGCCCGGACCAAACCCCCAGCGACCACGGCCAGTATGGCTTGGCTTTCCGTTACCTTGCGCCGATGCTCAACAACACCGAGTTCGGTTTCTACTTCGAGAAGTACCACAGCCGCACACCGTATGTTTCCGGCTTCAAGGGAAACCCAACCTCACTGCTGACGAGCGGACCGCTTGGCGCCAACCCGGCCATCAACCAGAACGGCACGGCGAGCTACTTTATCGAATATCCCGAGAACATCCGTCTGTACGGCATGTCGTTCAATACGCAAGGCCCGGCCGGCATCGCGCTGCAAGGCGAAGTCTCGTATCGCCCCAACCAGCCTCTCGCCTATTCGGGCGTGGAAGTGCTGCTGGCCGCATTGGGCCTGCCCAATCAGTTGACGGGTGATGCGATTATCCCTGCCACCATTTCGCAGGCGCCGCCGTACGGCGTATCCGCAGCGAGACTGGTGCCGGACGGCACGCTGCTGCGTGGCTGGGAGCGCGTCAAAATGATGCAGATGCAAATGACGGCGACCAAGTCGATCCCGAACTTCCTCGGTTCCGACCAGGGCGTGTTCGTGGTGGAAGCCGGTCGCACGCAGTACACGGGCCTCCGCTCCGACGTCTACTTCAACGGCCCCGGTGTCAATCTGCCTGTCACCTTCAACGGTGCCAACGGCTTCAGCCAGGCCGGCTCGCAACAGCCCGGTGGCTTTGTCACCAAGTCGTCTTGGGGCTATCGCTTGGCGGCGCGGATGGATTACTCCAATCTGGTCTTGGGCGCCAACGTCAGTCCGCGTCTCGCCTTCAGCCACGACGTGAGCGGCGTATCGCAAACGTTTAACGAAGGCGTCAAGTCGCTGTCGGTCGGCGCCAATTTCGACTGGCAAAAGCGCTGGGCGCTGGACCTTTCCTACACCGGCTATTCGGGCGGCCGCGTGTTCTGCGGTACCGATACCGTGACCAGCGCGGCTGCACAGTCGAGCCTCGCCGCGCAAATCGCCGGCGTGCCGGCACTCGGAATTGCGCCGCAGGGAGCCAACTGGTGTTCCAGCACCAACCCGCTGCACGACCGCAGCTTCTACTCGGTGGTGGTGAGCTACTCGTTCTAATCGCATAGCCCGCCCGGGCCGGCGGCAGAGACCGTCGCCCGGGCCAACGCCAAACATTGGCAAGACGAATCAAATCAAACGATCTGGAGGAGTGAAGATGAAAGCGACAAGACTGACTTGGGCTGCCGCACTGATAGCCGCACTGGTGGTTTCCGGTGCGGCGAAGGCGGAAATGTCCGCGGCGGATATCGCCAAGCTCGGCACCACGCTCACACCGGTGGGCGCAGAAAAGGCCGGCAACGCGGCCGGCACCATTCCCGCCTGGGACGGCGGCATCACCAAGGTACCGGCCGGCGTGAATTTCAAGGCCAGCGGCTATTACCCCGATCCTTTCCCGGCCGACAAGCCGCTGATGACCATCGACGCCAAGAACATGGAGAAGTACAAGGACAACCTGTCCCCCGGCCAGATGGCGATGATGAAGCAGTACCCGGATTACAAGCTGGTGGTGTACCAGACCCGCCGCAGCGCTTCCTACCCGGAAGGCAATTACAAGGAAACCAAGGAGTGCGCCGCCAAGGCCAAGCTCGCCGCCAACGGCAACGGCGTGGTCGGTTGCACCGGCGGCGTGCCGTTCCCGATTCCCAAGAACGGCAACGAAGCGATCTGGAACCACGTGCTGCATTACAAGGGCGACACCTTCGCGCAGCACTGGGCGCAGGCTGCGGTCACCGCCGGTGGCGATTTCGCACTGGTGAAATTCGAATACGAATACGACCTCTCCTACGGCAACCTGTCCAAGCCCGCCGACAAGCGCGAAGCGAACAAGGTGCTGAACTACCTGCAAGTGACGACCGCGCCGGCACGCCTGGCCGGGCAGATCCTGCTGGTGCATGAAACGGTCGACCAGGCCAAGCAACCGCGCTCGGCATGGACCTACAACCCCGGCCAGCGCCGCGTGCGCCTCGCCCCGGAAGTGGGTTACGACAGTCCCGGCACGGCGGCCGACGGCCTCAGAACCAACGACGACTTCGGCATGTTCAACGGTGCCACCGACCGTTACGACTGGAAGCTGGTCGGCAAGAAGGAAATGTACATCCCGTACAACTCCTACAAGCTGACCGCACCCGAAGTGAAGTACAACGATTTGCTGAAGCCCGGCCACATCAACCAGGACATCGCCCGCTATGAGTTGCACCGCGTCTGGGTGGTCGATGCCACGCTGAAGCCCGGCACCTCGCACATCTACTCGCGCCGCACCTTCTACATCGACGAGGACAGCTGGAACGTGGTCCTGATCGACAAGTACGACGGCGGCGGCCGCCTGTGGCGCTTTGCCGAGCAGCACAGCGAAAACTGGTACAACATCCCCATGTGGTTCGGCACCGTCGAAGTTCATCACGACCTGCAATCGCGCCGCTACATCGCGATGGGCCTGCGCTCGGAAGAAGCGAAGATCTACGACCCGATCAAGCGCACCCCGGCCGATTACACGCCCGACCACCTGCGCAGTCTGGGTACTCGTTAACAATAGTTTCGCTACCGTTTCATACCGCATCATTCGGGGACCGGCGCGCTACAATGGCAGCGCCTGTCCCCGAAGTTTTTTGGAGCGGCTGTTTTGCGGCGGCTGTTGTCACGCCGGCCGAACCGAACCGCATGCAAAGGGCTCGTCGATGAATCGTGCCGCTATCGCTTTCGCCTTGTACGCCGCACTGCCGCTTGCGGTGTGCGCCGCTGCCAATCCGCAGGTATTGCCGCAGCAGGGCGCGCTTTCGCAACAGACCATGACCCGCCTGATGCTGACCGACGCGGCGCGTACCGGCAGCCGCGTGGTGGCGGTGGGCGACCGCGGCTACATCGTTTACTCCGACGACAACGGCCAGAGCTGGCAACGCGCGGTCACACCTCCCAACCTGCCGATGCTGACCGGAGTCTATTTCCCCGACCAGAAAACCGGCTGGGCGGTCGGCCACGATGCCTTCATCCTCAAGTCGGAAGACCAGGGCCAGACCTGGAAGCAGGCCTTTTCCGCACCCTCCGAGCAAAAGCCGCTGATGGACATCGTGTTCGTCGATGCCAACACCGGCTTCGCGGTGGGTACGTACGGTTCCTTTTACGAAACCACCGACGGCGGCAAGACCTGGAACCCGAAGAAAATCCTCACTCCGGCGCCGGTTGCGAAGGGAAAAGCTGCGGCGGAGCCGAAGGCGCCCGACGACGACAAGCACTTCAACGCCATCATCAAGGTGTCGGACGGGCATCTACTGATTGCGGGCGAGGCCGGTACGCTGTTGAAATCCGACGACAACGGCAAGACCTGGACGCGGCTCGCATCGCCCTACAAAGGTTCCTATTTCGGCGCGGTGCGCGCCGACGACGGCGCGGTGCTGATCTTCGGCATGCGCGGCAGAATCTACCGCTCGACCGACGCCGGCCTGAAGGACTGGGCGGCGATCGACAACAAATCTCTCGCCTCCTTGATGGGTTCCACGCGGCTGCCCGACGGCGCCATCGTGCTGGCCGGATTGTCCGGCACGGTGCTGGTATCGCGCGACCAGGGCAAGAGTTTCCAGCCGCTGCCGACCGGCACCATCAAGGCCTACGCCGCGCCGCTGCTGGGTGGACCGAATGCGCTGCTGCTGATGGGCGAGGCCGGTGCGCGCGAAGTACCGCTGCCGTCCGCGCCGAAGCCCCAATAAAAATTACAACCGACGACGAGCGGCCATGACCATCAAACATCTCATCGAATCCGTTTCCGCGGTGGTGTTCGGCCGCCGCCAGGGCCTGCTGATGCTGTTCTCGGCGCTGACGGTGCTGTTCCTGATCTCGGCCAGCCAATTGAAGGTCGACGCCGGCTTCAACAAGATGGTGCCGCTCACCCATCCTTACATGAAGGTGTACAAGGAATACGAAAAGGTATTCGGCGGCGCCAACCGCGTGGCGATCGCGCTGGTGCAAAAAGACGGCGACATCTACAACAAGGAGTTCCTCGACAAGCTCAAGGCGATCACCAACGACGTGATGAGCCTGGAAGGGGTCGACAAGCCCAGCGTCAAGAGTTTGTTTACACCCAACACCCGCTTCATCGAAGTGGTCGAGGACGGCTTTTCCGGCGGCAACGTCATTCCCGCCACCTACGCCGGCACCGACGCCGACCTCGTCAGGGTGAAGAGCAACGTGCAGAAGTCGAACGAAATCGGCCGCACCGTGGCCAGCGATTTCAGCGGCGCGCTGGTCTCGGCCGGCCTGCTCGAGTACATCCCGAAGGGCGAAGGCAAGCTGGAAAAACTCAACTACTTCGAGTTCTCCGCCAAGCTCGATGCTCTGCGCGCCAAGTACGAAGGCCCCAATCACTCGATCCACATCATCGGTTTCGCCAAGGCGGTCGGCGACATCGCTTCCGGCGCCCAGGGCGTGATCACTTTTTTCGGCATCGCTTTCGTCATCACCGCGATCCTGATGTTCTGGTTCGTGAAGGATTTGAAGCTCACCGCTGTGGCGCTGCTGGTGGCGATGATGCCGGTGCTGTGGCTGCTCGGCACGTTGCCCCTGATTGGTTTCGGCATCGATCCGCTGTCGATCCTGGTGCCGTTCCTGATTTTTTCCATCGGCGTCTCGCACGCGGTGCAGATGACCAAGACCTGGGAGCGCGAAGTCGCCTCCGGCGCGGACAGCCTCACCGCCGCCAAGCGCTCGTTCGCGAAATTGTTCATCCCCGGCACACTGGCGCTGCTCACCAATGTGCTGGGCTTTGCCGTCATCATGCTGATCCCAATCGACATCGTGCGCGAGCTCGGCATCACCGCCTCGCTCGGTGTCGCGTGGATGATCATTACCAACAAGATGCTGCTGCCGATCCTGCTTTCGCACCTTAGCTTGTCCAAGGGCGCGATGGCCGACGAGGCCTACCAGGAAAGCCGCGTCGATCGCATCTGGCACGCCGCTTCGGCGTGCGTGCAAAAGCGCCGCGCCGCGCTCATCATCGCTATCGCACTGGGTTTGTTGGCGGTCGGCACCTGGCAGGCCGGCAACCTGCGGGTGGGCGACTACGGCACCGGCATCCCCGAGCTGCGCCCCGAGTCGCGTTACAACCAGGACAACGACATGATCGTCCGCAAGTTTGCGATCGGCGTCGATACGCTGGGCGTAGTTGCGCAGACGCAAAACGTGGCGGGTGCCTGCACCAACTACGAGATGATGACCACCATTGAGCGCTTCGACTGGTATATGCAAAACGTCAGCGGTACCCAGTCGGTGATCTCGCTGCCGGGCCTCGCCAAGATGATCAATGCCGGTTACAACGAAGGCAACCTGCGCTGGCGCCAATTGCCGCGCGACAGCACCATGCTCGCACAAAGCGTGACGCCGATCGACACCGGCACGGGTCTCTTGAACCCCGATTGCAGCGCCATGCAAGTGCTCATCAACACCACCGACCACCAGGGCGAGACCATCGCCCGGCTGGTGCGCGAAGTGAAAAATTTCGCGAGCGAATTCAACAACGACAAGATCGAATTCAAGTTGGCCACCGGCAACGTGGGCGTGATGGCCGCAACCAACGAGGCGGTCGACAAGGCGCGCTGGGAAATGAATTTCGCCATCTTCGGCGCGCTGTTCGTGATGTGCATGGTCACCTTCCGCAGCATCCGCGCCACCTTCTGCATCCTGATCCCGCTGGCCATCGTATCCGTCTTGTGCGAGGCCTTGATGCCGACTCTCGGCATCGGCCTCAAGGTGTCCACGCTGCCGGTGATCGCCCTGGGTGTGGGCGTCGGTGTCGACTACGGTATCTACCTCTACGACCGCATCGAAATCCACCTCGAGGAAGGCAAGCTACTGCATCTCGCCTTTTTCGAAGCGCTGCGCGAGCGCGGCACCGCGATGATCTTTACCGCGGTGACCATGACGCTGGGGGTCGCCACCTGGGCCATGTCGGCGCTCAAGTTCCAGGCCGACATGGGCGTGCTGCTCGCCTTCATGTTCTTCCTGAATATGCTGGGCGCCATCTTCCTGTTGCCGGCGCTGGCGGCGTTCCTGATCAAGCCGCACAAAGCCGCAACGGCGCCGTGATGGAGACCGGCGCGCGGCGCACCATCGCCCTGGGCGCCATATTTGCGCTGTTGGCGGTGGTGATGGGCGCCGTCGGCAGCCACGCGCTGAAGCCTGGCGGCGCCTTCGATGCCGCCGCCGTCTATCGCACCGCAGTCGAATATCACCTCTTCAGCGCGCTGGGTCTGCTGATTATCGGCGTGCTACGCCGACACGAACCGTCGTCGAACCGCTTGAAGGCCGCAGCCTGGCTGATGGCGCTGGGCATCGTGTTTTTCTGCGGCAGCCTCTATCTGCTGGCGCTCACCGGGGAGCGCTTTTTCACCATGATCACGCCGGTGGGCGGCATCTGCCTGATGGCATCGTGGGCCATGGTGGCGTTAGCGATGTGGAAACGCTAGGTAAGAGTCACGGGCTCAACACAGAGACAAAGAGTACCCAGAGGCCACAGAGAAAACCTGAAGAACTCATCGCTTTTCTCCGTGTCCTCTGTGCCTCTGTGGTTCAATGCTTTTGATCTTGCCGTTACATAACCGTCACTTCATCGCCGACGCGCACGGTCCCCAGCGTCACCGGCACCAGGTTCATGCCGAACAGCACGCCGCGTTCCGAATTGCGATAGGTCGAAAGGGTGGCCAGCGGTTCCGGTCCGCGCACTTCCCCAGTGGCCTGGTCGGTGGTGGTGACCTGGCAGCGCCCGCAGCGCTTCACGCCGCGAAAGACCGCCTCACCGATACGGATGTCCTGCCAATCGTCTTCCGCGTAAGCCGCCGCACCGCGCACTACCAGATTGGGGCGGAAGCGGTTCATCGGCAATTTGGCGCCGCCATTGGCGGACATGCGCGCGTTGAGATCGGCCAGCGACTCCTCCGAAATCACCAGAAAGGGATAACCATCGGCGAAGCTGACGATTTCGCCGCTTTTGGCATAGGCCGGGTCGCAGGTGCGGTTGCTGCCGTCCGGCATGTATACCAGTTGCACGGAGTGCTGCAGGTAATCGCAGAGCCACCTATCCACTTCGGGAGACACCGCGTGCGCCGCCACCACGCTGTTCCACACCCGCACCTGTCGCGCCGGCCGCAGCGGCGGTTCGGCGGCGAAAAAAATGGGGTCGCAATCGGGCGCCGACAGCGTCACCGTATTGTCATCGACTTCCACCCAGACGGTGGCCATTTTCGGGATTTCGCGCTGGGTAAAGAACACCTCACCGTCGCCGACCAGCATGAAGCGCCGATCGTACTGGAGGCCGCGCGTGGTGCACAGGCTCTTCTGCAAGGCGATGCCCCCGAGGCCTTTTACGGGGTAGATATTCAGGGCGGTCAACGTGATCGTCATTGTGTCGTTATTCCTGCGCTAGACGTGCTAACGTAGCACTGCACAGCGGGCGGAGAGAACGAAGTTTCCGTCCGGACTGTGCTCTTTTTAACTGTGGTTAAGTCTCTTGGGAAGGAGCTCTACAGATGGTTGATCTCTGGAAAAAACTCACCGGCGAACTGATCGATATCGTTCAGTGGCTCGATGATAGCAACAATACGTTGGTCTATCGCTTCGAGCGCATGAACAACGAAATCAAGATGGGCGCCCAGCTGACCGTGCGCGAAGGCCAGATGGCGGTGTTCATCAACGAAGGCCAGCTGGCCGACGTCTACAAGCCCGGCATGTACACGCTCACCACGCAGAACATGCCGATCCTGGCCACGCTGAAGGGTTGGAAGTACGGCTTCGAATCGCCCTTCAAAGCGGAAATCTACTTCGTCAACACCCGCAAGTTCACCGACTTGAAATGGGGCACGCCGGGCCCGGTGACGATGCGCGACAAGGAATTCGGCATTGTCCGCGCCACCGCGTTCGGCATCTACTCGATCCGCGTCTCCGACCCCGGCATTTTCATCAAGGATATTTCCGGCACCGAAGGCCGCTTTACGACCGAGGAAATCCAGGAAAACCTGCGCGGCAAAATCGGCCTTCGCATCAAGGAAGTGATGCCGGAACTGGGTCTCGCCATCATCGACCTCGAAGCCAAGGTATCGGTGATCGGACAGATGCTGAAGGAGCGCATCGGCCCCGACTTCACCGCGATGGGCCTCGAACTGGTCGAGGTGCAGGTGCAGGATATCGGCCTGCCGGAGGAAGTGGAAAAGGCCATCGACAAGCGCGGCGCCATCGCCGCCATCGGCAACCTGCAGGCCTATACGCAGTACGAAACCGCGAGCTCCATCCACGACGCCGCCAGCAATCCCAACAGCGCGGCCGGCGCCGGCATGGGCCTGGGCGCAGGATTTGCCATGGGCGGCAATATGGCGGCGCAAGTGGCGGGCGCCATGTCCGGTGGAGCGGCGGCAGCCCCGCCGCCGCTACCGACCGCAGTGGCGTTTCACATTGCGGTCAACGGTGCGCAAGCCGGTCCCTTCGACATGATTGCCCTGCAATCGCAGGTCGCCAACGGGGCGCTGAAACGCGATTCGCTGGTGTGGAAGGCCGGCATGGCGCAGTGGATGGCCGCCTCCACGGTACCCGAGCTGTCCGGCCTCTTCGCCAACGTCCCGCCGCCGCTGCCGCCAGGCTAGGTTTGCAAGGGACTCCCTCCTCTGCTTGCAGGGGAGGGCCGGGGTGGGGTTGCTCGCACTGCAGTGATGATTGCTCGAAGAGCAAAATCAAAAGCATTACCACAGAGGCACGGAGGACACAGAGAAAAAGCAATAAGCGGTTCCGTTCTCCCGCTTTTCTCTGTGTCCTCTGTGTCTCTGTGGTTCAAACGCTTTTCCAACGTTCAATGCCATGACCATTCTTGTTAGAGCCGTAGAACCCGACGACTACGAAGGCATTCGCGAAACGATGGCGCAGCCGCTCGCGCAGGCCAATACCCTGCAATTGCCGATGCCCTCGGTCGAGATGTGGCGTAAGCGCCTCGCCGATCCGCAGCCGGATCACAAGTCGCTGGTGGCCCTGCTCGACGGCAAGATCGTCGGCAACGCCGGCCTGCACCCGGTCGGCCCTTCGATGCGGCGGCGTCACTGCTTCAGCATCGGCATGGCCGTGCACGACGCCTATCACCGTCGCGGTGTCGGTTCGGCGCTGATGGCCGCGATCGTCGATCTCGGCGAAAACTGGATGCAGGCGACCCGCCTCGAGTTGACGGTCTATACCGAAAACGAAGGCGCCATCGCGCTGTACAAGAAATTCGGTTTCGAGATCGAAGGCACGCTGCGCCGCTACGCGATGCGCAATGGCGAATACGTTGATTCCTACTCGATGGCCCGGCTGAAAATATAGGTACCCATGGAAAATCCCAACGCCTCGCAAACCACCCTGGACAATATGACCGACAAGGTGCACGCCTTTCCGTGCACCTCGTGCGGCGCCAAGCTCTCGTTCGCGCCCGGCAGCAAAACGCTGAAATGCCCCTATTGCGGGGCCGCCAACGACATCCCCGACACCGACGAAACCGTCGAGGAGATGGACCTCGAGACCTGGCTCGCCAGGGTCGAGGCCGAGCACGAGACCCACGAGCAGGAGCACCTGAAGTGCAAGAACTGCGGAGGCGAACAGACGCTGCCCGCAAACCTCTTTGCCAGCGCCTGCATTTTTTGCGGCACCGCCATCACTTCGCAAGGCTATGCTGCGCGCGCCATCAAGCCGAAAGCGCTGGTGCCGTTCAAGATCACCAAGGTACAAGCGCAGCAGAAATGGCGCGACTGGATCCGCGGTCTGTGGCTGGCGCCTTCGAAGTTAAAGGAATTCGCGCAAGGCGACGGCGGCATCAAGGGCCTCTATGTGCCCTACTGGACCTACGATGCGCAGACCGACAGCGTGTATACCGGCCAGCGCGGCGACGATCACACCGAAACCTACCAGACTACCAACTCCAACGGTGAGCGCGTCACCGAATCGCGCACCGTCACCAATTGGAGCAACGTCTCCGGCAGCGTCTCGTTTTTCCACGACGACGTGCTGGTCTCCGCCAGCAAGACCGCATTCGGCGCCAACAACGAGCAAAGCAGCGTGCCGCTGCTGGGTATGTTCAACCACGAGCTGCATACCTGGAACACCAAGGAACTGGTGCCCTACCAGGACGACTACATCGCCGGCTTCCAGGCCGAGGCCTACCAGATCGGTTTGAAGGATGGCTTCGGTATCGCCAAGCGGGAGATCGACGAGAAGGTGCAGGAATTGGTGTGCGCGGATATCGGCGGTGATCACCAGCGCATATCCTCCTTGAATACCCGCTATAGCCACCTGACTTTCAAACACATCCTGCTGCCGATGTGGGTTTCGGCGTATTTGTTTGGCGGGAAGACTTTTCGGTTTGTGGTGAATGGGCAGACGGGGGAAGTGCAGGGGGAGTCGCCGAAGTCTGGGTGGAAGGTGTTCTTTTTGGTGGTGGGGATTGTATTGGCGGTTATGGTGGTATTGGTTTTGGTGGGGGGGAGGCACCACTAGACTTTGTTGTACTTGTTACAACGAGATGCAGGCGTTTTTTACTCTCTTGCAATAGGCTGGCTCCTTCCCTCGCTTAGCGGGGGAAGGTTGGGATGGGGGTGAACGCAAAGGGCTGCCGGTGTCTTTTTTTAGAGATGCCGGGCTACCCCCGGCATCGCAGCAAAAGAACAGTGTCAGCCTTTTGCGAAAAAACAAAAGCAAAAAACTAAACCCGCTTAAACACCGCCAACGCCCCCCCCGCCATCACAAACAAACTCCCCAACCCCCGATTGGTCCAGCGAATGTGATTCTCATCTGTCAAGAGCCGCAAAATCTTCGCCGCAAACCCGGTATAAGCAGCCATGACGATGACGTCAACAACGGTCAAGGTCAGCGCCAAAATCACGTATTGCATCGCGATCGGCCTCGCAGCATCGATGAACT
>Ga0302321_100002554_pt1 | contig 15611 bp, 14 predicted proteins | sample Fen_T0_1_FD_202505 | JGI IMG/M metagenome (GOLD analysis project Ga0302321, IMG submission 202505) | Peat permafrost microbial communities from Stordalen Mire near Abisko, Sweden - Fen_T0_1 | ecosystem: Environmental > Terrestrial > Soil > Wetlands > Permafrost | place: Sweden: Abisko...
TGTGACCCGGTTCGTGAACATCTCGACCGACAAGGCGGCGGACCCGATCAGCGTGCTCGGCTACAGCAAGCGGATCGCCGAGCGGCTCACCGCGTGGGTGGCCCACGAGGAGGACAAGACCTATCTGTCCGTCCGCTTCGGCAACGTGCTCGGGTCACGCGGATCGGTCGTCACGACGTTCCAGGACCAGATCGCGCGAGGAGCCCCGATCACGGTCACCGACCCACGGGTCACCCGGTACTTCATGACGGTCCAGGAGGCCTGCCAGCTGGTCATCCAGGCGGCTGCGCACGGGCACCGCGGGGACACCCTCGTGCTCGACATGGGTGAGCCGGTCAGCATCGAGGAGCTGGCTCGGACGCTCGCGGCGCACGCGGGGCGCCCTGCCGTCATCGCCTACTCCGGGCTGCGTCACGGGGAGAAGCTGCACGAGGCGCTGTTCGCCGAGTCCGAGGTGCCGCGACCCGGCGGCCACCCGCTCGTCATGGAGGTCGACGTCCCGCCCCTGTCGCCCGCGGCCGTCCTCGCCATGGGCGACGACGGTGACTTCCGGAGCGCGCTCGAACAGCTCTCGGCCTTGCCCACCGACGGGACGGACCTCGTCATGGGTCGCGACATGAGCGCCTACGAGGCTCCAGCCCCTCGAAACAACGGTGACGACGCGCCGACGGACTGAGCGTCGGGCATGATCTGTCCACCGCCCGTGACCTAAGCCACGGTCATGGACGGGAACCCGGCCGCCCTCCCCTCCGTCACCATGTCGAGACGATGACCACGACTTCAGAGCAGACCACGAGCGGCGAGCCTGCCGTCCCCGGCACCACCGACTCCGGGACCGCGGGCTTCCTCACGCGGCATCGCCGGGCCGTGGTCGCGGCGGTCGTCACCGTGGCGCTGGTCCTGGTGAGCATCGGCGGCTACGCGCTCTGGGCGAAGAGGAAGCTCGACGACGCCCTCGCGACCATCCACACCGAGCAGGTGTTCGCCGGCATCGACCCTGCGACCAGACCGGCGCCGTCACCGGACGGTGGGGTGACGTTCCTCCTCGCCGGCGCCGACCTGCTCTCGGCCGAGGAGCTCACGGGGACCGAGGCGGGCACGACCGGTCAGGCAGGCCTGGAGACGCTTCTCATGCAGAAGCCGTCCGGCCCCGGGCGCTCGGACATCATCATCCTCGTCCACGTCGACGCCGCCCGGGACAAGGCGTCGCTCATCTCGATCCCCCGCGACTCCCTCGTCACGATCCCGTCCTACGTCGACGCCTCGGGCACGACGCACCCGGCCGTGCGCCGCAAGATCAACGCATCGTTCTCGCTCGGCGGACCGACCCTCCTCGTGCGCACGGTCGAGGACCTCACCGGGATCAGGGTCGATCACTTCGCGTACATCGACTACTACGGCCTGATCAAGTTGGTCGACGCGATCGGCGGCGTGACGGTCAACAACCTCTATGCGACGTCGAACGTGTACGGCAACCCGTCATGGAACTTCCCCAAGGGCGAGATCCCTCTCACCGGCATCCTCGCCCGCGTGTGGGTGTCGCAGCGCAAGAACCTGCCGCACAGCGACCTCGACCGTGCTCGCAACAGCCAGGAGCTGCTGCACGCGATGGCGCTGAAGCTGGCGAGCCCCGAGACGTTCTCCAACCCTGTACGGCTCCAGAGCACGCTCGACCTGATCTCCTCGGTGGTCACGGTCGACGAGACCCTGGACCCCGGCACGATGAAGGGTCTCGCGCTGTCGATGCGGAGCCTGGACGTCAACACCATCCAGATGGGCACGGCCCCGACCGAAGCCCGGACCACCTTCAACGGCGAGACGGTGTTCCCGCTCGACACGAGCAGGACTCCGTGCCTGTGGGCCGCGATCCGGACGAGCGACCTCGCCTCCGTGGCGCGCTGCTCCGCGTCCTGACCGCGGCGGCTCTCAGCTGCCTGGCGTGCGGCCGACCACAGCGGCCAGCAGCTCGGTCACCTCGGCATGGGCGAGCCGCCAGTCGAGGGATCCACGGTCGACTCGCGGCTCGAGGCGACCGCTCCGCCACCACCGGGCCACCGACTCCCGCAGGGCCGCGACGTCCCCCGCGCGACCTGCGACGACCGACCCGGGTGCGTCGCGTACGCCTTTGACGTCGTAGCCGAGGACCGCGCGTCCCGTGGCTGCGGCCTCGAGCGCCACGCGCGGAAGGCCCTCCCAGGCTCCTGTGTGGAGCAGCGCGTGAGCGGTCGACAGGTAGGGCCTCGGGTCGGCACGGCCGACGACGTGCACGCCGGGAGTCGCCCCGGCCAGGTGCCGGACCTGGTCGATCAGGGGTCCGTCACCCAGCATCGAGATCTCGACGTCGAGTCCGGCGACCCGCAGCCCGCGCACGACGGCGACCGCGTCCTGCGGCCGCTTTCGGGCTGACATCTCCGACACCCACACCAGCCGAAGGGTCGTCCGGTCGTCGGGGATCGGGACGGCCGGCCACGACTCGAGATGGAGCCCGACACCGGCACGGAGCCGCACGTGCGGCTGTCCGTCCCGGAGGTGTGCCGAGAACCAGGCGTCGTCCTCGGAGTTCAGGCTCACGACCCCGGACGTCGCGCGCAGGAGCGACCGCTCCAGCGTCCGCGGGACCGTCGTGCGCAAGGAAACCCCGCCGGCCCAGTGGAGACCGTGACAGAAGTAGGCGACCGGGGCACCCACGCGGGCCGTGCGGACCAGCGCGCTTGCCGTCGCGGTACTGGTGAGGACGACGTCCAGCCTCTCGCGCGTGACCCAGTCGCGCAGGTGACGATGAGCCGCCCCGCTCGCGGGTCGCGGCGACCTGGTGATCCCGGGGATCACCGCGGCACCAGGGATCCTCGCGGCCCTCCCACCGGGCCCGGGGCCGCTGGCCGGCGACACCGCCCAGCCGGCCTGGCGCCAGGCGTCGACCCAGTCGGGGAAGAACGCGTCGAGGGTCTCGGGCACGCTCGTGAGGAGGCCGATGCGCACGGTCAGGCCTCCAGCACCGCGGCGCGCCAGACGGGCGCCCAGCGCGCGAACGAGTAGTGGGCCACGACACCGGCTCGGCCCCCCTCCGCCACATGCCGACGATCTGCGGCCGTCGCGCCGAGGAGGTCGAGCAGGGCGTCGGTCCATGCCTGGGTACCGACAGCGGCACGTCCACCCAGGCGGTCGATCGCGGCGGCGTTGGCGCCGACGGGCGAAGCGACGAAGGGGACGCCGGCGGCGGCGTACTGCAGGAGCTTGTAGGCGCACTTGCCGCGGCTGAACGCGTCATCGGTGAGTGGACCGATGCCGACGTCGAAGGACGACAGCGCGCGCGTCCAGCCCGCCGGGGTCCAGGCGACGCGTTCCACGATGCCCTCGAGCGGGCCGAGGTGCGCGTTGCCGGCGCTCACGACGCGGAGCACTGCGCCGGTTCGACGGTGCACGGCCAGAAGTGCGTCAGCGACCTCGAGGAGGTGGGGCTCCGTCGACGGGCTGCCCAGCCATCCGATCACAGGGACTTCAGCCGGTTCGTGGTCGAGCCGCACGACGTAGTCGTCCGGTTCCACGCACGTAGGTACCACGACGACGTCGCGATTGTGGCGCGCCGCCCACCCGGCGAGGACGTCGTTGCCCACGACGACACGACGGGCGCTGCGGGCTGCGCGTTCCGCCTTCACCGGTTTCGGGAACAGCGCCGCGGGGTCGGGGAGGCGGCGCCTGTCCTCGAAGAGTGCGTCGTCGAGGTCGTACACGCCCGGAGTCGCGGCGCGGAGCAACCGCGACTCGATCCCGCCACGGCTGAAGGGCGTGGCCTCACGCAGCAGCAGCAACGGCCCACCGGGCCGAAGCCGGCGCAGGTCCAGTTCGGCACGGGCCGCGCGCGCGGGGTCACGCATGAGGTCCGCCGGGCGGTTGGACGCCGATCCGACGTAACCGTGCAGCTCCATGTCCAGGCCCAGATGACGGGCCCACTCGACGGCGCGGGCCCGGGTCGTCGCCGCCTCGGTGCCGTACGCGGCGACGACGGTGATCTGCCGTGTCACGACGAGCGGAGCGACTCGACGTAGGCAGCGAGAGCGACGTCCCACGGGCGCATCTCGGTGAGGCCCGCGAGAGCCCACCGTTCGTGCCCGAGCACCGAGTACGCGGGGCGAGGTGCCGGCCGCGGGAAGGCGGCGGTCGTGGTCGGTCGGACCCGGTCCGGGTCGAGGCCGCAGAGCCGGAACAGCTTGCGCGTCAACCCGAACCAGGTCACCGCACCCGAGCTGGTCCCGTGGTAGACGCCCGGCGTCGCATCGCTGCGGGCGAGGAGCACGAGCTGTGCAGCGAGGTCGCGGGCCCAGGTGGGCTGTCCCAGCTGGTCGTCGACGACATCGACGGTGTCGCGCTCCTCCGCCAGCCGGAGCATCGTGCTCACGAAGTTCGGGCCGTGGGCGCCGTACAGCCAGGCCGTGCGCACGACGAACCCACCGAGCGGGAGCGTCTCGAGCACGGCCCGTTCCCCGGCGAGCTTCGTCACCCCGTAGACCGACTGCGGCGAGGTCGGTGCGTCCTCGGCGTAGGGCCGGTCCGCGTCGCCCGCGAACACGTAGTCGGTGGACACGTGCAGGAGCCGTGACCCGTGCGCGGCGACGGCCGACGCGAGGTGCCCGGGGGCCGCGCCGTTGACAGCCATCGCAGCCTCGGGGTCGCTCTCGGCCCGGTCGACGGCCGTGTACGCCGCGCAGTTCACCACGACGTCCGGCCGGACCTCCCCGACGAGCTGGTGCACGGCGGTGCGGTCGGTGACGTCGAGGTCCCCCCGGTCGACACCGACGACGGTGTCCTGCCCACCTGTCAGCAGCTCGAGCAGCTCGGTCCCGAGCTGACCCCCCGACCCCGTCACCAGCCAGGTGGTCACCGGGACGCTGGCGCCTTCAGCGCGCGCCACCACGCCTCGTTGGCGCGGTACCAGTCGACGGTCGCGGCCAGCCCCTCGTCGAAGCTCACCAGCGGCTCGTAGCCGAGCTCGGTCCGGGACTTCGTGATGTCGACCGAGTACCGGCGGTCGTGGCCCTTGCGGTCGTCGACGCGCTCGACCGAGTCCCAGGTGGCTCCCATGGCCTCCAGCAGGCGGCCGGTGAGCTCCTTGTTCGTCAGCTCGGTCCCGCCCCCGATGTTGTAGGTCTCCCCGGGGCGCCCCTTCGACAGGACGAGGTGGATCCCGCGGCAGTGGTCGTCGACGTGCAGCCAGTCGCGGACGTTGAGGCCGTCCCCGTAGAGCGGGACGGTTCGTCCGTCCATCAGGTTGGTGACGAACAGCGGGATGACCTTCTCGGGGAACTGATAGGGCCCGTAGTTGTTCGAGCAGCGGGTGATGCGTACGTCGAGCCCGTGGGTGCGTGAGTAGGCGCGCGCGATGAGGTCGGAACCTGCTTTGGACGCCGAGTAGGGACTGTTGGGCAGCAACGGCTGCTGCTCGTCCCAGGAGCCCTCGTCGATGCTTCCGTAGACCTCGTCGGTCGAGACGTGGACGAAGGTCTGCACGCCGTGGATCAACGCGGCCTGCAGCATGGTCTGGGTGCCGACCACGTTGGTGACCACGAAGTCGGCCGCACCCTCGATCGACCGGTCGACGTGGGACTCCGCCGCGAAGTGGACGATCGCGTCGTGCCCTGGCACGAGCTCGCCGAGCAGCGCGGCATCGCAGATGTCGCCCTCGACGAACCGGAACCGGGGATCGTCGTCGACCGGCGCGAGGTTGGCGCGGACACCGGCGTAGGTGAGCTTGTCCAGGACGGTGAGGCCGGTGACCTCGACGCCGTCGTAGCCGGTGCCCAGCACCGAACGGACGTAGTGCGATCCGATGAACCCGGCGGCGCCGGTGACGAGCAGCTTCACGAGGTCCCCATTCCGCTCGGGGCCCCTGGTGGCCTCCGGCGCATGTAGGTTACCGGTCTGTGAAGGGGATCATCCTCGCCGGTGGGACCGGTTCGCGGCTCTGGCCGATCACCCGCGGCGTGAGCAAGCAGTTGTTGCCCGTCTACGACAAGCCCATGGTGCACTACCCCCTCGCCACCCTGATGGCTGCGGGTCTGCGTGACGTCCTGGTGATCACCACCCCCGAGGACCAGGCGTCGTTCGTGCGGCTGCTCGGAGACGGTAGCGACCTCGGGATGAACCTCCAGTTCGCTGCCCAGCCGCGTCCCGAGGGGCTCGCCCAGGCCTTCCTGATCGGCGCCGACTTCCTCGCCGGGGACGGAGCGGCACTGGTGCTCGGCGACAACATCTTCCACGGCTCGGGTCTCGGGACCAGGCTGCGTGACCTGCAGCACGTCGAGGGCGGTCACGTGTTCGCCTACCGCGTCAGCAACCCGCGCGAGTACGGCGTCGTCGAGTTCGACGCACAGGGGAACGTCGTCTCGATCGAGGAGAAGCCGGAGCGGCCCAAGAGCAACTACGCCGTCCCGGGCCTCTACTTCTACGGCTCGGACATCGTCGATGTCGCCCGCGAGGTCCGTCCCAGCGCCCGCGGGGAGCTCGAGATCACGGCCGTCAACGACGCCTACCTGCGGCAGGGGCGGCTCTCGGTCACCGTCCTGCCCCGCGGGACGGCCTGGCTCGACACCGGCACGTTCGCGATGCTCCACGCCGCGGGCGACTTCGTCCGCGTCCTCGAGGAGCGCCAGGGCACCAAGGTGTCCTGCGTGGAGGAGGTCGCCTGGCGCAACGGCTGGATCGACGACGACCACCTGCTCCGGCTGGGCAGCGACCTGGCGAAGAGCGGGTACGGCGGCTACCTCGAGGGACTTGTCCTCGAGAAGCGGGAGACGGGCACGCTGCACCACTGAGCAACCCCGCGGTGGCCCCCCTCGGCGTCGTCGGTCGCGTCATCGTCCGCCCGTACACTGGCCGCGAGCAGCGCCAGCCCAGATCCGGAGGAGTGCCCGTGTTCCGCGAGCGGCTCGCCGATCCCGACTCGGGCTGGGCCCTCCTCGGCGTCCTGAGCCGCCGCGAGATCCGCACCAAGTACCGCGGGACCGTGCTGGGCAACCTCTGGTCCCTGCTCAACCCGCTCGCCGCCATGGTCATCTACACCCTGGTCTTCTCCTTCCTGCTGCGCGTCACGCCGGATCCCGGTGACCCGAGCGGGATCGACGTCTTCGCCGTATGGCTCCTCGCGGGGCTGCTCCCGTGGAACTTCTTCAGCAACGCGATGTCCGCCGGCATGGGGTCGTTGCTCGGCAACGAGGGACTGCTCAAGAAGGTCTTCTTCCCTCGCTGGGTCCTCGTCGGCTCCCAGACCGTCTCGTGGTTCGTCACGTTCCTGATCGAGCTGCTGGTGCTCGTGGTCGTCCTTCTCATCGTCGGCGGCCGACCGCTGGTGTTCATCCCGTTCGTGCTCGTCCTGGCGGTGCTGCTCGCCGTCATGGCGCACGGCTGGGCCATGGGCCTGTCGATCGGCCTGGTCTACTTCCGCGACCTGCAGTACCTCCTCGGGATCGTCCTGCAGATCTGGTTCTTCCTCACGACGATCGTCTACCCCCCCAGCGTCGTCGCCAAGGCGATCGCCTCCACCGAGGCGGGGCACCACGACATCCTCGGCCACACCCCTCCGATCCGACTGTTCTACGAGCTGAACCCCATGCAGCACTTCGTCGACGCGTTCCGCAACCTGCTCTATGACAACCGCCTGCCGACACTCACGGAATGGGCCTGGTGCGCGGGGTTCGCCATCGGCTACCTCGCGATCGGCTACCTCATCTTCCGTCGCTTCTCCCCGACCATCGTGGAGGAGCTGTGACCACGTCCTCGGCCATCTCGGTGAACGACCTCGACAAGGCGTTCCGGCTCTACCGCGAGCGCAACCAGAGCCTGAAGTCGATCGTGGTACGCCGCCGCAAGTCGGTGTTCGAGGAGTTCCTCGCCCTCAACGACGTGTCCATCGAGGTACCGTGGGGCACGACCTTCGCCCTGCTCGGCGACAACGGCAGCGGCAAGTCGACGTTGCTCAAGTGCATCGCGCGGATCCTCAACCCGACCCGCGGCGACGTCGTCGTGCGCGGGAAGCTGGCAGCGCTGCTCGAGCTGGGGTCGGGGTTCCACCCGGAGCTCAGCGGCCGCGACAACATCTACCTCAACGGCGCGATCCTGGGTCTGACCAAGCGTGATCTCGACGCACGGCTCGACGACATCATCGAGTTCTCCGGGGTCGAGCACTTCATCGACCAGCCGATCAAGACCTACTCCTCGGGCATGTACGTGCGTCTCGGGTTCTCCGTCGCCATCAACGTCGAGCCGGAGATCCTCCTCGTCGACGAGGTGCTCGCCGTCGGCGACGCGGCGTTCCAGGACAAGTGCCTCGAGAAGTTCTCGGCCTTCCGCGCGGCCGGGCGAACCGTGGTGCTCGTCACCCACGGCATGGGCGCCGCCCGCCAGCTCTGCGACCAGGGTGCGTGGCTCGACCACGGCCGTCTCATGGCCCAGGGCACCGCGACCTCCATCGTGACGTCCTACCTCGAGGCCGTCTACGCCCACGAGAACACCGGCAACGACTGCGGATGGCACGTCGACGACGTCCGGGTCGTGCAGGACGGTCTCGCCCCGCGCATCGAGCCCGACCGCCCGTTCTCGATCCAGGTCGACCTCGGTCGCTACGCGCCGGGGGGCGACGCCGTCATCTCCGTCGCGGTCATGACGACCGCCGGAGTGGTCGTGGCCGACGTCGAGTCGCCGACCACGACCGCCCCCGAAGCGAGCACCCTGCGTGCCGTCGTCGACCTCGCCGGCATGAGCCTCGCGCCGGGTCGCTACGAGGTCCGGGTCTCGGTCTCACCCGTCGGCCAGCAGGTCCGGGCCGACCACCGGACGGTGCACGCCGAGTTCGAGGTCGGCGCCGCCGGCACCGGCGGCGCGGCGATCCTGGCTCCGCCGGCGTCCTGGACAGTCACGAGCGCCCGATGAGCGATCCCGGGACCTCCCGAACTCCGGGCGGCCGCGTCGGCCACGCCGTGACGATCGTGCGCGACGTCGGGCCGCGCTGGGCGTACGAGCGCACCCGGGAGGTGCTCAGGGACGAGGGCATCGCGGGGGTGCTGCACCGCGGCCGGCGGTCGGTCGACACCCGGGTCTCGCTCGAGGCCCGCGCACGCGAGCTGCGGGTGGCAGCGGCTCCCGAGTCCCGGTCGGCGTTCCGCCGCAGCGTCCTGATCGTGTCCAACATCGCGATCCCCCAGTGCCGCTTCTACCGGGTGGACCAGAAGACCGAGCTGCTTCGCCGCGCAGGCCTTGCGGCCACCGTGGTGAGCCAGGACGACCTCGAGGAGGCGCTGACCGCCGTGCAGCTCGCGGGCACGGTGATCCTCTACCGCGTGCCCTGGTCGCGGAAGGTGGAGACCATCGTCCGCGAGGCCCGACGGGTCGGAGCCACCATCGTCTTCGAGACCGACGACGCCGTCTACCGGCGCGACCTGCTCTCGGAGGACCGCAACGTCAAGTCGCTCCCCCGCACCGTCCAGCTCGGGATCCTGCGCGGGGCCGACAAGTTCCTGCGCGCCATGCAGGAGTCGGACCTCACCCTCGCGTCGACCCCCGCCCTCGCCGACGACATGGCTCGAACGACGGGGCGCCCCTCGTTCGTCATCGCCAACTCGGTGGACTCGCGGATGCAGGCGACCGTGCGTGGGATCCTCGCCGATCCGCTCAAGCCTGGAACGCGGCCTGCTCGCAGCCTGTTCTACGGGTCGGGCTCCCGGGCCCACGACGAGGACTTCGCGCACGCCCTCCCGGGTCTGGTCGCTGTGCTGCGGGAGCGTCCCGACACCCGGCTCGTCGTCGCGGGTCCCGTGCGCCTCCCCGACTCGGCACGGTCGGTCGCGGACCGCGTGCTGCGGTTGGAGCCCATGACGTTCGGCTCCTACCTCCGGGCCCTCGCGTCGATGGACGTGTCGTTGGCCCCGCTCCTGCCGAGCCCCTTCAACGTGTTCAAGAGCGACATCAAGCTCCTCGAGGCCACGCTGGTCGGGGTGCCCAGTGTGGTGTCACCGACCGTGTACGGCGACAGCGCACAGCATGGCGTGAACGCGCTCGTGGCGAGGACACCGTCCGAGTGGCACGACGCGGTGCTGTCGCTGCTCGAGGATTCACCCCTGGGCAGCGCCCTGGTCGACGCAGCCCGCTCCACGTTGGCGCACCGCCGGATCGACGGGCCCGTGACTCCGGAGACTCGTGCCACCCTGCGCGCTCTCGGCCTCGACGTGGAGGCGGAGGACCGATGAGGATCCTGCTGGCGAACGTCTACTTCTCGCCCTCGTCGTTCGGCGGCGCCACCCACGTGGTCGAGCGGGCCGCGCAGGGGCTCGTGGCCGAGGGCCACGACGTCCTCGTCGTCACGGCGAACACCGATCCCCAGCAGCCCAACCACGCGATCACGCGCTACTCGGCCCTCGGCGTCCCGGTGATCTCGATGCGCGTGCGCACGCCCCTGACGGAGCAGTCCATCTTCCTCGACGTCGACGCCGGGGGGCGCTTCGGTGAGATCCTCGAGTCGTTCCGCCCCGATGTCGTGCACCTGCACGCCATCCAGACGCTGAGCACCTCCCTGGCCTTCGAGTGCGCCCGGCGGGGCGTCCCGTTCGTGATGACCATGCACGACCCGTGGCTGCTGTGCTCCAGGCAGTTCATGGTGCGCAGCGACAACACCTTCTGCGGGCAGCGTCGGATCGATCCGGACGTGTGCGCGACCTGTGTCGCGGACGTCGCGTTCAACGTGACTCGTCACGACACCGGGCACCGGGTGCTGGATCTCGCGTCGCGGGTCCTGGCGCCGAGCCGCTACGCGCGCGACTTCTGGGCCGACAACGGCGTCCCGCCGGAGCGTCTCAGGGTCCATGGGAACGGAGTCGCACGGCCATCGCGACGAAGTGCTCCCCGTGACGCCTCGGCGCCGCTCGTCCTCGGCTACGTCGGCGGAGTCGGGCCGATCAAGGGCAGCGACCTCGTCGTCAAGGCCCTCACGGCCCTCGGACGCGACGACTACGTGCTCCGGGTGGTCGACAACACCGGGAACCTCGGGTTCTCCGGCACGCACGAGGGCCAGTGGCAGGTGCCGGGAAGGGTCGACATCGTGCCGGCCTACGACGCGTCCTCGATGGACGACTTCTTCGAGGGGATCGACGTCCTGCTGTTCCCCTCGCAGACCAAGGAGAGCTACGGGCTCACGGTGCGGGAAGCGCTCGTACGGGGTCGCTGGGTCATCGCCACCGACAGCGGTGGCTCCGCCGAGGACATCGTCGAGGGCGTCAACGGGCACGTCGTGCCGATGGATGGCACCGCCGACGCCCTGGCGCGGGCCATCGCGGCAGTCCTCGACGACCCTGCGCTCGCACGCTCGCGTCAGCTCGACCCGACCCCGGTCGCGGATCAGGACGACCACGTGCGCGATCTCGTGGCGATCCTCGTCGACGTCGTGGCGGAGGCTGCCGCCTCCGGGACGGTGCCTGCCTGGCGCCGCCCCGTCGATGACACGAACCGAGGAGTCGAGGGCTACCTCGATGTCTGAGCCCGGCCTCGGCATCGTGGTCGTCGCCTACAACTCCGCCGCCGAGATCCCAGGCCTGATCGGGTCCGTGTCGCAGTTCTGCCCCACCGCGGTCGTCGTCGTGGTGGACAACTCGCGCGACGCGGCCACGGCCGCGGCCTGCGCCGGCCACGGCGTCGACGTCGACTACATCGACCCGGGCAGCAACCTCGGCTATGCCGCCGGCGTGGATCTCGGCCTCCGGCGGCTCAGCACCGAACTGGTGCTGGTGCTGAACCCGGACATGACGCTGATGCGCGACCCGTGCGAGATCGCACCCGACGAGGACACCATCGTCACCGGCGTCCTGCAGATGTCCGGCGATTCATGGTCCCCCGACCAGCCGCCCCCGAACGTGCACCCCCTCCCGACCCCGGGACGTGAGGTCTGGCGCAGCGTCGTGTCCTACCGCGCCTACCGCTGGCGGCGACCGCTCACCGCGGCCACAGACGTGCCGCAGGCTGACGGTGCCTGGCTGCTGGCGCGTCGCACCACCTGGAACCGGCTCGGAGGTCTGGACCGTCGCTTCGAGCTGTACTACGAGGACGTCGACCTCTGTCGCAGGGTCGCCGTGTCGGGGCGGCTGCTCTGCGTGCCCGTCCTGGTCGGAGCGCACCGCGGCGGTTCCAGTGCGGGGAGCGCACGCGCCCTCGCATACGCGCTCCTCGGTGTGAGCCGGGTCCGCTACTACCACCTCGCCGGAGTCGGGCGCTTCCCGCGAGCGCTCGGGATCGGCACGAGCGTCGTGGAGTTCCTGCTGCGCAGCGTGACGCGGCGTCCCGAGGGCGACGCGGCACGCTGGCGCACCCTCCGGCTGCAGCTGACCGAGGCTCGCCGACCCGGCAGCGTCTGGCTGCTCGGCGGTCCGCGGTCCTGGGACGCCCCCTCACCTATGCTGTGACCTCGTGTCACCGGGAGCGCCCGGCTGACGTCAGTCCGAGCAGGGGGCATCGTGGGCGCGCGTCGCTACTGGGCGGTGGTCACGGTGGCGCTGTCCATCCTGTTCGGCTCGTGGGCGATCGCGAGTCCGATCGGCAGCGTGCCGGACGAGTACATGCACTACAAGTGGGGCTACGCGCTGTGGACCGGTCAGGTTCACGCCGGGACGTCGGAGTACCTCGTCCCGGTGCTGTTCACCTCGAACCGGATCACGTGCTACGCCTTCCAGCCGACGGTCACGCCCGACTGCGACAAGACCCTCGAGGGCCAGGACCTCGACAAGCTCGTCCGGGTCGGCACGACCGCGAACTTCTACCCCCCGGCGTTCTACGCACTGACGGGGTGGGCGCTGCGCATCTGGCCGAACGACACCGGTGTCTACGTCGGCCGGCTGGTCAACGCCGCGATCGTCGCGGCGTTGCTCGCCGCGTGCCTGTCGCTTCTGCGCTCCGCGGGGTTCCGCGCACTGGCCTTCGGCGTGCTCTTCTGCGTGTCGCCGATGGTCGCCTTCTTCGCCGGCGGCTACAACCCGCAGGCGCTCGAGCTTGCCTTCGTCGTCGCGATCCTCACCTCGGGGCTGGTGCTGCTGCACGGCGACCCAGGGCCGGCACAACGACGATTCGCTGCGTGCTACCTCGCGCTCGCCCTCGTCGGCATCGGACTGGTGCGGCCCCTGGGCTGGGCCTGGATCGTGGTGCTCCTCGGACTTCTCGCACTCACCGCTCCGTCGCGCCTGCTCGCGTTGCGGCGCTCAGTCCCCGCCGAGGGGTCGGCTCCCGGGAGGTCCCGGACGTGGGCGCTGATGGTCGGGGCCGGGGCCGTGGTGGGGCTCGCGGCCGGCTACGCGTGGGACAAGCTCGCCGCCCAGGCGCCCGCATCCGCGCCACCGGGACCGGGCGGCGGGATGACCATGCTCAAGCACGTGGTCCTCTACCTGTTCGCGCGCGCGCAGGCCTTCCCCCAGGAGTGGGTCGGCCAGACCGGGAGCCTGGACACGCCCGCCCCAGTCCCGGCCGTCGCACTCTGGTACGCCGGTCTCGGCGTCCTCGTGCTGATAGGCCTGGCCGCAGCGAGCCGCTGGCTCGTCGTCGCCGCGGTCGGGTCCGTCCTCGTGATGGCCGTCGTCACGGTGCTCATGGAGTACCGCGTCCAGTCCGCCACCGGAGGCACGCTCGCCCAGGGACGCTACGTCTTCCCGCTGCTGTTCGCCCTGATCCTGGTCACCGCGCTAGCGCTCGACGCGGGTGGCGGCGTACTCCCCTGGCGGACGTTCCCGGTGATCTCCGGGGTCTGGGTGCTGGTGCAGGTGCTCGACTTCGCGCAGGCGCTACGTCGCAACTCCTACGGCATCACCGGGTCTCCCTGGGAGACGCCGCTGAGGTGGACGCCACCGGTGCCGATCCAGTGGCTGTTGGTGGCGGCGACGTTCGGGGCGGTCGCCACGGTGGTGTCGATCGTCCTGGCCCACCGCCCGTCCGGCACGACGCGCTCGGACGAGGCAACCGCCCCCGAGCTCGGTTCGGCGCCGGCGGTCCCGCTCACCGTCTGAGGTCGCCGGTCAGTCGGCGTCGAGCAGGGCGAGGTCGTGGTCGACCATGGCGGCGACGAGGTCGGCGAACGTGGTCGTCGGCGACCAGCCCAGCACGTCGCGCGCCTTCGTGGCGTCCCCGACCATGGAGGAGATCTCCACGGGACGGACGAACGCCGGATCGGTGGTGACCAGGCCCGACCAGTCGGCGATCCCGACGCGCGCGAAGGCGGCATCGAGCAGCTCGCGCAACGTGTGCGCCACCCCCGTCGCGACCACGTAGTCGCTCGCGACGTCGTGCCGCGCGGCCCGCACCATCGCGTCGACGTAGTCGCCGGCGAAGCCCCAGTCGCGGGTGACGTCGAGTGAGCCCATGACCAGCCGGTCCTGACGACCTCGCGAGATGGCGGCCACCCCGGCGGAGATCTTGCGGGTCACGAACGCCGTGGGGCGCAGCGGGCTCTCGTGGTTGTAGAGGATCAAGCTCGACGCGTGCAGGCCGAAGTGGTTGCGGGAGAGCCCGACGTACTGGTGGGCGAACGCCTTGGCCAGGCCGTACGGCGAGGTCGGTGACAGCGGCGTGCTCTCGCGCTGCGGCGTCTCGCGCGGATTCCCGAACATCTCCGCGCTCGACGCCTGCACGAAGCGCGCCGGGATCGATCCCGCTCGCTCCCGGAGCAGCTCGAGGAGCCGCACGACCGCGAGACCGTTGACCTCGGCGGTCACCGACGGGTCGGACCAGGACTGTGCCACCGAGGACAGGCCCGCGAGGTTGTACACCTCGTCGGGACGCACGGCGTCGAGCAGCGCACCCATGGCCGGGACATCCGTGACGTCGCCGTCGACGAGCTCGACGCCGTCGAGGTGGTCCGACAAGGCTGCCGGCACCGGTCCCTCGAGCTTCAGGCCCACGACCCGGCATCCCTCAGACAGCAGGCGGCGTGAGAGGTAGGCGCCGTCCTGCCCGTAGACGCCGGTGATGAGCGCTGTCGTCATGCTCGGCGGGGAGGCTGGTCGCCGAGCGCAGCCACCTCGGCGTCGACCATCATCGCGACGAGCTGGTGGAAGGCGACGGTGGGCCGCCATCCCAGGACGTCGTGCGCCTTCGACGAGTCGCCCACCAGCATGTCGACCTCGGCAGGTCGCAGGAACGCCGGGTCCTGGACGACGTGGCGCTCCCAGTCCTGGATGCCGACGCGGTCGAACGCGAGCTCGACGAGCTCTCGGATCGAGTGGGTCTCGCCGGTCGAGATGACGTAGTCGTCAGCAACGTCCTGCTGCAGCATGCGCCACATCGCCTCGACGTAGTCGCCCGCGTAGCCCCAGTCACGGCGCGCCTCCAGGTTGCCGAGGCGCAGCTCGTCCTGGAGGCCTGCCGCGATCCGCGCCACGGCCTGGGCCACCTTGCGCGTGACGAACTCCGGTCCCCTCCGGGGGGACTCATGGTTGAACAGGATCCCGCTCGACGCGTGCATCCCGTATGACTCGCGGTAGTTGATCGTCATGTAGTGCCCGAACACCTTGGCGACGCCGTAGGGCGATCGCGGCCAGAGCAATGTCGACTCGTTCTGCGGCACGCTCTGCACCTTGCCGAACATCTCCGAGCTC
>Ga0302321_100002555_pt1 | contig 15610 bp, 13 predicted proteins | sample Fen_T0_1_FD_202505 | JGI IMG/M metagenome (GOLD analysis project Ga0302321, IMG submission 202505) | Peat permafrost microbial communities from Stordalen Mire near Abisko, Sweden - Fen_T0_1 | ecosystem: Environmental > Terrestrial > Soil > Wetlands > Permafrost | place: Sweden: Abisko...
TAAAAATGTCGTCACCACGAAATTCTGTTTCGAACGCGCGCTCCAGCCTGAACTTCGGCTGCTGAAGGTACCCATTACCGATGCCGACGAATTCGTTGAAGACGGTCGCCTATGGCATGCTCTTGGTCGCTGCGGGTTGGAGTTTCGGCTGCGCTTCCAATTACGAGCCGACGGGCCAGTTTTGGCCCAATCTGAGCTCCGGCGGCGTTGCCGGGGCGATCAGCGCCGAGGGGGAAGCCGGGACCGCATTTCCGACGGCAGGTGCCCCAGGCAATTTCGCAGGCTCGGGTAACGACAGCGCTGGGTCAATCGGTGCCGGCGCGGGTGCCGGTAACAATTCGTTCGGCGGTAGCGGTTCGACGGGCGGCGCCTCGGCTAGCGCGGGCAGCGCTGCTGGCGGACGCCCGGAGACCAGCGGCGGCAGCTCAGCCGGCGGGCGCCCTGGGATGGGTGGCGGCGGCTCAGTCGGCGGCAGCTCAGCCGGCGGCAGCTCAGCCGGCGGCCCGGGGAGCGGCTCGGGCGGGGCCACCACGTCTGCGACATGCTCGCTCAGCGTGTCGGTAACGACTACCGCGCCAGGGGGCCAATACGCGCCGCGAAACGTGGGCGCCATTTGGGTCGCGAACTCTACTGGAGCGTTCGTTAAATCGCTCGAAGTTTGGGGCAATCAGCGCCTCTCGCATGTCACCGCTTGGAACGCGGCCACCAAAGCTGCAGGCGTCTCGGGAAACAAGGTGGATGCCATCACCTCTGCGACCCTGAGCGCGCACCGCGCTCACAACGTGACTTGGAATTGTCAGAACTACAACCATCAGGCAGTGGCCGATGGTACGTACCGCGTGTACTTCGAGGTCACTGACTCGAACCAATCCGGGCCGAATCACTTCGAGAGCTTCGCCAAAGGCTCCGCGCCGGTGACGGTGCAAGGCAGCTCGACGAACTTCAACAACATCTCGTTGGTCTTCAAGCCATGAGTGCTCATCACCTGCGCACGGCCCTAGGCCCGTCGGTAGGCTGTCGCGAGCAGCAGCGGAACGAAATTCGAGCAGGCACCGGCAGCGCAGGTGCGCAGTGCGCCGTGGTTCGCGTAGGTCCAACGCGCGCGGGCAGTTCGGCTCGAGCGTCCGCCAAGCAACCGGCTGAGCGTGTGGAGTTTGCGCGCTTCTGGCGATTCGGGCAGGGTGTGTTGGCAGCCATCGCGATTTTTGGCCTGGTCGCCACTAGCTCCGGCTGCGCGAGCCTCAAGCCCTATGAACGCGGAAAGCTCGCACACCCAACGATGTTGCTTGGGGATCTGTCGCGGGCTGGCCCGGCGCATGTTTACGCAATCCACGAAGGTGCTGTTGGTGGTGACTCGGGTGCTAAAGGTGGATGCGGCTGTAACTGACAAATCGCACCGCCGGGTCGCTCGATTTTTTTTCGTTCTTTCTGTGCTCGTCCTGATTGGGACGTGCCTGCCTCGAACTGCAGCGTCGGAGCCCGGAAGCGGAGCGGCTTCTGCGAACCCGAAGGGGCACGAGAAGAAAGCCGGGAAGAAGAAAGGTCCAAGCGTGAAAGCGAAGACCCCGAGGCACCCAGCAAAGGCCGAGGCAGCGGAAGAGCCGGAGAAGGTCTTTCTAGAGGAGGACCCCAGTCCCACGAGCCCAACTTCCGAATCTGCGCCCCCCGTCGTGGATCACGAGCCCGTTGCCGAGGACAGCAAGGCTGAGACGACCAGCCAGTCGACGCCCGTTGCCCATGGCGGACCGAGCGCACACGTCTCACTAGAGACTTCTGGCTACGCTGACACCGATCACGTGAACGTACTGAGCCCGAGCGTCGCGTTCGGGCTCACCGACGAAGTCGCCGGTTGGTCGGTCAATGGCCACTACCTGGTCGACGTGGTGAGCGCTGCCTCGGTCGATATCGTGTCTACTGCCTCTCCTCATTGGACCGAAGTACGTCACGTTGGTGGTTTGTCGGGCAGCATCGCGTTCGAACCCGTGACGGTTGGAGCCGTGGCGGTGATCTCGCGGGAGCCCGACTATCTGTCCATTACGGGCGGGGGCACCTTGAGCATCGATCTTTTCGAAAAAAATGCGACGCCTTACTTCGCGTTCTCGCGTGAGCAGGACTCGATTGGGCGCACCGATCTGCCGCATGAATATTGGAAGTCCAAGCACGTGACGAACCTGCAGGCGGGCATCACGCTCGTGCTCGGGCGCGCGACGATCGCCAGCGTGCAGCTGGATGGCAGCTTCGAACGTGGATATCTAGCAAAGCCCTATCGCTATGTGCCGTTGTTTGCCCCCGGCCAGGCGGCGTCTGTCGGCCCGGGTGCTTCGATTGACGCGGTCAATCGTCTGCGTCTCAACATGCGACCCATCGAGCAACTGCCCAACGCCAGGGATCGTTACGCACTGAGCGGGCATCTCGCGCACCGCGGCACGGATACGACGTTGCGACTCGACGAGCGACTGTATGCCGACAACTGGGGGCTGCTCGCAGCAACCAGTGAGCTTCGGTACATCATCGACCTGAGCCGAAGGCTCGAAGTTTGGCCGCACGTACGCCACCACATCCAAGGGGCAGTCAACTTCTGGCAGCGCGCATACGAAGCGATTCCGGGTCCGAATGGCAGCCTGGGTGTGCCGGTCTATCGCACCGGTGATCGCGAACTCGGGCCGCTGCAACTGATCGTGCTCGGAGCCGGCACGCGGCTGAAGCTCGCCGATTCCCCAGGCAGTCAGTGGGATCTGGTTTTTGAGTTCGATGTCGGCCGCACTAGCTTTACCGACCAGCTCTACATCACCGAACGCAGTATGGCTTACTCCACGCTTGCGCTCGAGGCGGCATTCTGAGCCATGCGACACGATCGACAGAACAGCCGAGCTGAAAAGCCGCCAGGGTTGCCGACGGCCCCGTTCGGGTGGGGCCGAAGACAATCTGAACCGGAGCTAATCGGCCGACGCGAGTTCGAGCAGCTGATCTTCGATCTTTTTCAGATCGGCGCGCTCGAACCCGGCATTCATATGCCGAACGACCCCTTTCCGATCGATGACATAGGAAGTGGGCATCTTCGGCGGCTTGAATCGGTCGGCAGTCTTCTGCTCCGGGTCGTGGCCCAAAGTGAGAGTCCAGCTGCTCTTTCGTTTCAAGAATTGCAGGGCGTCAGCCTTGCTCTCGTCGATGGACAGCCCGACCACTTCGATGTCCTTGCTCTTCAGGCGACTGGCCAAGTCGTCGAGGAGCGGCAGTTCCTCCTGACATGGAGCGCACCACGACGCCCAAAAATCGAGGAGCACGACCTTGCCGCGCAACGAGCTCAGACTGACGGTGCCCGAGCCCGGCAAGGTCGCAAACTCGGTGTCGGGTGCCATTTGACCGACGGCCGAGCTGCCACCCTCGGGCGAGCTCGCGCTGGGCTGACTGGCTCCGCCACACGCAGAAAGCCCCGCCAAAGCAGCGGCCAACAACAGCGAGTGCTTGCTGAATGCAAGGCCCCCCGAGACGAGCCGAATCAGAACATTGGTTCGCATGTGCAGTCATCCTTTCTCATTGGTCGGCCGATCATGATCTGCCGTGCCGAAGTCTGCAGCAAGAATGTTAGCTAGCATACCTTCATTGGCCGCTTGCAAGGTTATTGGCGTGCGCCGCGGAACATCGTTACGGGCGCAGGTCGAAGATCGTCTCGGGTGCGGTGCGCACGTGTGCGTGAGGACTGAGTTTCGAAAACTACGCGCGTTACTGACGCTGGCGCTGCTGAGCGCGCTGCTGGGCGCTTGCGGCGATCCAGTTCACGATCGAGCGGTCGACGAGCTCGGTCCAGAAGTGCCCGGCGTGCCGAAAGGCCCGCTGCACCGCCCAGGACAGCCATGCGTGCTATGCCACAGCGCCGCCGGCGGTGACCCGCCGTTCTCGTTTGCTGGCACGGTTTATATCAACGCCGCTAGCGCGACGCCGATCGACGGAGTCGAGGTGCACATCGTGGATTCGTCGGGCAAGAAATTTTCTACGGTTACGAACTGCGCTGGAAATTTCATCGCGCGGCCCTCAGAATATTCGCCAGATTTCCCATGCTGGGTCAGCTTACGGAGTGGCACCGTGTTCCGAGAGATGGATTCGCCAATCTACCGAGAAGGCTCGTGCGCAGCCTGTCACAGCGAACCGCGCGGCCCTTCGTCGGCCGGCCACGTCTTTTTGATCGACGATCCAACGATCGAGCAAGCACCGGTCAGCCAATGCCATTGAACGTTGCGTCTTCCGTGCAGATCGTCATCCTCGCGCTCGGGTTCTATCTGCCCGCGTGTGGGCCGAATCTGGAGCAACAGACAGCCGAACAAGACGTGCAACTGCAGGCCCCCTCGCGAAACGACTTTCCTCCGGTCAGTGATGCGCTTCAGTTGCGCTGCGCGACGCTCGATTGTCACGGGCAGGCTGGGCGCAACTTGCGCATCTACGGCTACGGCGGCCTCAGACTCTCTGCCACTCAGTCTCCTCTCGACTTCCCGACGGCCGACGCCGAGTACGTGGCCTCTTATGACTCGGTCGTAGGTCTAGATCCCGAAGCCCTGTCGAAAGTCGTGACACTTCAGGCAGATCCCAACTCACTTTCGATGATCCGCAAGGCCCGCGGGATCGAGCATCACAAGGGCGGACAACAAATGCAAACGGGCGACGCCCTGGACCGCTGCATCGTACTTTGGCTCCAAAATAAGTCCGATGCCAATCCCTGCATTGACGTCGCTCAAGCCCCTCACCCCACCACCGAATGAGATCACGGCCATGCCCCAACATCCCGATAGACGTCAAGTGCTGCGCTTCCTTCGCTCGAGCCTCGGCGTTCTTTCGCTGATCGTACTTTCCCCGGGTCGCGCGCTAGCCGCGGGGCCCGGCATGTTCGAGCAAGGGCTCGCGCGCGGTCCGTTGTACGCAACCCTAACGGCTTTTCTCGGTGGGCTTTTGGTATGCCTCACGCCGTGCGTTTATCCAATGGTCGCCATCACGGTGAGCGTGTTCGGTGCTCGCAGTGACACCTCGCGCGGCCGAGCGATGGCACTATCCACCGCGTTCGTGCTCGGCATCGCTGCGATGTTCACCCCGCTCGGCCTGATCGCGGGCCTGACGGGCAGCCTTTTCGGCTCTGCGCTGTCGAACCCTTGGGTGACGTCGCTCATCGCGCTCGTCTTCTTGGGTTTGGCGGCCTCCATGTTCGGGGCCTTCGAGTTCATGTTGCCGAGCGGGCTCACCAATCGCTTGGCGAGCGTCGGTGGCGGCGGCTACGGCGGAGCGTTTTTGATCGGCTTGGTGAGCGGGCTCGTGGCCGCGCCCTGCACCGGGCCCGTGTTGACCGGCATCCTGCTCTGGATCGGCAAGACCCGCAGCGCGGGACTCGGGTCGCTAGTGCTGTTTGCGTTTTCATTGGGCCTCGGCATCCCTTTTTGGCTCGTCGGCACCTTCGCCGTCAGGCTACCGAGAGCCGGGCGCTGGATGCTGTGGACCAAGTCGTTCTTCGGCATCGTGCTCACCGTGCTTGCTCTGTACTTTCTCAAGAATGCGTTGCGTCCACTGGCAAGCCTTGCCCACCTGGGCGATTCACGGCCAGTCTTGGCTGCGGTCCTCTTGATCGGCGGCGTGCTCCTGGGCGCCATCCATCTGGCATTCGACGCCGGTCGAAGCGCCGCGCTGCGCAAGGGGATTGGTATCGCAAGTGCCGTGATCGGCGCCTTCCTGTTCGTAGCCTGGCTAGAAGCGCCGCACGGCCAATTGCGCTGGGAACACTCGGAAGTGGCGGCAATGCAGCGCGCCAAGGACGAGTCCAAACCGATCCTCCTGGATTTCACTGCCGAGTGGTGCGGTGCCTGTAAAGAGCTCTCGCGTCATACGTTTGCCGATCCGACGGTCATGCGGGAAGCTTCTCGCTTCGTTGCCGTAAAAGTAGATGCCACCTCCGACGATGACCCGGCAGTCGACCAAATCAAGAACAAGTACGGCGTTGTCGGCCTGCCCACGGTGATCATGCTCGGTGCGGATGGTCAGGAGCGGGCGCGCATTACGGAGTTCATGCCGCCTGAACAGTTTCTGAGCACCCTGCGTACTGTCAACTGAACTTCTGCACCATCCCATCATTCGAAAGGAAGCCCACTATGCCGAAAAGTCCGGTCCGTTTTTCCAAATCGGCGATGCCCGCGCTGGTTGCCGTGGCGCTGTTCGCGTCCGCGCTCCCGTCAACCAACGCCCGAGCGGCAAGTGAGGGTCCGGAAGGTAGCCCGTTGCCAAGCGCAGCCAACGTAGAGGTGGATACCTACCGCGCCGAGATAACCACTGATGGTACTTACAAGGCAGGGGCAGCAGGCAGCGTCAAGATCAAGCTGACCGCGAAGGCGGGGTTTCATATCAACGGGCAGTATCCGTATCGCTTCAAAGCGTCGGCCCCGGCGGAGGGCGTCTCCTATCCCAAGCCAGTGCTCGAGCGTGCCGACGGACAGTTCGAAGAGAAAACGGCGGTCTTCACTTTGCCCTTCGTGGCCGCGCACGCAGGCAAGTTCGCTGTCGGCGGAGTTCTCAACTTGAGCGTCTGCAGTCCCGCCAGTTGCATCGTACAGAAAGCACCGCTGGACGTTACAGTCACTGTTCAATGAAACCGGTTCTCCAGCGCTCGCTCGCGCCATACTGAGCGGGCGCCTGGGCGTCTCCTCGTCGCCGGACAAAGTATCGGTCGGTTCGGTTGCAGCAACTGGGAGCTGCTTCGAACGGAGTGGCCCGTGAAGTTCGAGTGCGGCCAGCTTCGGAGCTGCGGGAGCGCGGCGCCGACACTCCGCGTCGAGTGTGACCCCGTTCGAGACGAGCAGGCTCAGCGCACGTATCGCGTCCGGGCGACTCAGGCGAGCACGACCGGTAGCTGCCCGTCTGGGCCGGCCCCGAAGTCTTCCATCGTTTCGCCGGTGTCTTGGATGGCGGCGGTGATCAGGGCGTTGAGGAGTGGGCTATTGGTCGTATTGCCCGCGTCGACGTAGGCACTCTGCTTCAGGTGACCACCGCCGTCACCCCAGATAATGTTGGGCACATTCTTGAACGAGTCGCATTCCGCGATTGCATTGGTCCAGAGCACGAATGACTTGTCCTCCAGACCGCGCGCTTTGAAGTGGTCGAGGCCAGCGGCGAGCGTTTGCATCCTGAGCGCGTCAATCTCGGCGTGGGCTTGGGCCGCCAATGGGTTGTTCCCCGAATTACCGTCGCTCTGGTTGCGATGACAGATGAAATTGAACGGCCACAACCCAAGCGCCAAATTCGACGGGACCTGGTAGACGGTGTGATCCGTGCCGCCGCCCCACTGCAAGGTCGCGGTCCGGTTGTAGTTGCAGGCAAACGCCAAGGCAACGAGGCTCATCTGTAGCCTCACGACGTCCTCGATCATGCCCTGATTGGTAAACGTGAAGTCCTTTAGCGCGTCGAGCTTGCTGATCTCGAGGCCGCCCCACGCGCAGCCTCTGACGGTCTCGTTGCCCATGCCGTCCATGGTGACTTCCATGTCGCGAATGGAGTCGAAATGCTGCTGCAGCCGTTGCCGATCGGCTGAGCTCATGCGGGGGTTCCCCATCAAGGCGCGCAGGTCGTCGCGTACGAGGTCGTGAATGCTCTTGCGGCTCTCTAGCAAGAGCTGCTGCGCTTGCGCCGCGCCTGGCGCAGGGTTGCCGTTCGGAGAAACGATACCGACGAGCTTTTGATAGAGCTCATAAGGGTTGTAACTCGCCGCAGTCAGCGTGTCGGCCGCGCTGAACGACAAGCGCTCATTGATGTAGCCGTTCTTTTGCCCGGCATACAGCGTCAGCGGTGCAATATCGCCCTGCACCTTGCGCGCGATCACCCAGTCCGCCGAGGGCCCACCGGCCATTGCCCTGACTCCGGAACTGGTCGGCGGTACGGCTGTGAGAGCCATGCACAGGGATTCCGCGTGAGGCTCAGCGATCGGACCACCCCCTGGCCAATTGACGCCGCGCAGGAACAACAGGTTCTTGGCGTGAGCCGAAAGCTGGCTCGTGGCTTTGCCGGCCGCGGCGAGGTCAGCGGTCGTCAAGGCTCCCGTAGCATTCGGGAAAAAGCTGGCGGGAACGACGCCATCCACCGCGCAGATGAACAAGCTGAAGACCGGAGCGTGGCCCGCGGCCCATGCGGACCGCTCAGGCACGCTCTCGAGGAAGGGGAGCCCTACGGCGACGCCAGCCGTGCCGCGCAAAAATGCGCGACGATTGATGCGCGAGCGTTGCGTGCCAAGCAAAGATCGAGTCATTCTAGTTCGTCCTTTCGCGTGCGGAACGTAGGATCACGAATGAGCGCGACGATCAGCGGTTCAATGACTGCCGCCGGCTTACCCAACGCTCGACGCCATCGGTGAGTGGGCAACTTTCCTGTCGACAAGTCGAGTGTTGTCCAGTTCGTGCGTGCGTTCGCACCAAGCCGCCCAGCTCTGGATTGATCGACGACTCGTACCGGGCGCCCCTGTACGCAACAACGTAACACCTCGCTTCGGCAAAGAGCACACTGCCCAGAACGACGGCCTTTGAGCACAGTAGCGCGACCCCAGGCGAGGCGCGCGGCATTTTCGCGATCCCCCTTCGAAGAGGAGAGAGACTCGTCAGATTGCCGCCGTGGATGCGAGCGGTTCGACTGCTCGTCGGCGCGCGCAATGAGCGTGCGGCTGAAAAGTTGAGGGCGAGCGGTACGCCGACGGCCAAGACGCGATTCAAATGCCGCTCGACGACTCGCAAACGGGCCATTCGAGCTTCTCTTCTTGGCGATCGGGATTGCTCCCCCCATCTCGACCAAGCGTAGCGAAACGTCTCACGCAAAGGGCTAACGCGCTCTCATCCCGCGAAAAATCCACGAACATGGGGTGTTGGCGCGGTGCTTGCAGCCGTCTTCCGCGACGATGCCTACGCCTCGGAACAAGAGCACACGCAAGGGTTCGCTCGTCCGGTTCGAGCCGACGGTGAAGGGGCTTGCGCTCACCGCGTTCGCGCTTGCGCTGGGCTGGGTGACGTTGCGGCTCGCCCCTGTGCTGCTCGTGTTGGTGGTCGCGCTGATGTTGGTGGGCACGCTCAACCCGGCTGTGGAATGGCTCGAGAAGAAGAACTGGCGGCGCGGCTGGGCTATCGCCTTGGTGTTTGCCGTAATGCTGGTGGTGACGCTGTCGCTGATGGCGGTCACGATTCCATCGCTGATCGCTCAGGTCTCGGCACTAGTTAGACAAGAACCCGAGCTGCGTTCACATCTGGCGGACCTGCTCTCGAAGTCGAAGGCGACCGCGCCGCTCGCGGAATCGCTGCGAAATGTCCATTACGAAGCATTGGCCAAGGCGTCAGCAGGTGCAGCTCTCAGCTATTCCTCGCGTTTTATCGAGCTGCTTGCCTATCTCGCCAGCGCCGTGTTCCTGGCGCTGTACACGATGCTCGACCGCGATCGCCTGCGTGGCGGGCTGTTTGCGGTGTTTCCGCGGTCGCACCACATTCGGCTGTCGCGAGTGCTGCTGAACCTCGAGACGATCGTGGGCGGGTATATTCGTGGACAAGCGCTTACTTCGCTGTTCATGACAGTTTTCACGGGGGTGTTGCTGTTGGTGTGCGGCGTCAAAAACGCGCTGGCCATTGCGATATTCGCTGGCCTTGCTGACATTTTACCTTACGTCGGCACGTTTCTCTCGGTGGGCCCCGCTTTGGCAGCTGCGGCGCCGCGCGGGCTCGCGGTGTTCGTCATCGTGCTCGTCGCTATGCTCGCGTACGAGGAGTTCGAAAGTCGATTTCTGGTGCCAAAAGTTTACGGGAAAGCGTTGCGCTTGCCGTCTTCTGTCGTGCTCTTCGCGTTGCTTGCGGGTGGCACCCTGATGGGGATCCCGGGTGCCCTGCTCGCGCTCCCCGCAGCGGCGGCGATGCGCATGTTGGTGATGGAGCTGCGCATCGCAATGCCGGGCGAAGTCGCAGACGATCCTAAGCTGCGCGCGCGCGACGAACTCGCCGAGGCGGAATACGGGCGCCGAGCTGCAGGCGTACCAGCGCAACGGGCCGCGGCGATCGCGGTGGAGATTGCCGAGGTCCGACAAGCACAAGAGGGCGGCGCAGCCCGTGCGGCTGAGCAACCCATCACGTCAGGCGAACAATGAAAAAGTGAGCGGGCAAGGGCTGAGCGTCATTGTCCGTGCGTTGCCCGCCGGCAAGGCGCAGACTGCGCGGATGGCCGACCCGGCGAGCGGATCCAATGAAGTGGTCGAGTATCGGCGTTCGACCGCATTGCCTGGTGTCGAAGTGATCGCTGCGCGGCGCTCCCCTCGAGAATGGCGCATAGTTCCCGACACGTACGGGGTGGTGTTATTTCGGACTTGGCGCGGCCAGACTCGCACTCGCGGTCAGGTTCACGCGGCGGACCCCGGGCTCGTATACTGCAATGTGCCCGGTGAGCTGCTGATCGCCAACCCGCACGGCGCCGGATCGTTCGATGTGCTGGAACTCCAGCCTGGGATCCTGGAGCAATGGTTGGAGGAACAGCAGCCGAGCTCGGTTCGTGCGGATTGGGCCGCGGTCATGAAACCGCTTTCCGAGCACCTTCGTCGGCATTTTTACGCTTTCTCCGGACTATTGCAGTCCGCCGCCTCGGCCATGCAATTGCAATCACAGCTGCTCGAGCTATCCGAGCTGATGATCGGCGAGTTGATCCAGGGCGCGCGGCAGCCACGACCGTTTATCGGTCCGCCGCTGCGCGCTGCGGCGCGTATGCGTGAGTGCTTGAACGAAGAGGGCCTCAATGTCGATCTCGAAACCCTCGCTAAACGGGCCGGCCTCAGTCGCTTCCAGGCTCTGCGGGCATTCAAGCATCGTTACGGGTTACCGCCGCACGCCTATCAGCTCTGCCTGCGCATGAACCAGGCTCGTCGTCTCTTGCTCGAGGGAACTCCCGCCGCGGACGTGGCACTGCGCTGCGGCTTTGCCGACCAGAGTCATTTCAGTCGCCATTTCAAGCGGTTTTTCGCTGTGACTCCGATGCGGTACGCGCGAGCCAAGGCCGCGATGACTCGCAGTACGCGCACGCCTGACCTGACCTGCGCCCCGAGCGCGTTGATGAAGTGCTCCGATCGCTGATTGTCGCGTACCCAGAACAACCACTTCGCGAGTGAGCTCCCTTTCGACCTACTTGCCGTAGCCCGCAGCGAGAATGTTGGCGTGAACCAGGGTCATGACCGACGCCGACGCAGCGCCCGTGGTCATCACGCCTTCGAAGAAATACCCTTGCCCGTGGTCGCTATTGTCGCCTCCGGTGCCAAGCACGATAGCGCCTTGTTTCTTCATCTTGGTGTAGCCGTTGGGTCGCGCACCGTCGTACATGGTCTTGAGGTCACCGGCCTGTGCATTGCCGGCCAAGAGAGCGTAGGTCCCTCCCGCTCGACCAATCAGGGCCGCGGTGACATAGGGATAGGGCACCGAAGTATTACCTGTGTAGTTATTGGTCGCCCCCGAGAAGACGCCGTTTTCCATATCGGCCAGCACCCACGGGCCGCTACCGCCTCCGCGTCCCCAGCCGGCTCCGCCGCCGAAGTAGATCGCCTCCATGGTCGCGGCGCCGTCGTCCTTGTCGCTCGTCTCGACGTTGCCGTAATCGAAGCAGCAGCCACTGTTGCCGTGAGCCTCTGAGGAGCCGCTCGTGACCATGTATTCGGTCTCGGCGTCGTCGCCCGTGGCGATCCCGATCGTCTTGTCCAGTCGGTAGCCGGTCCCCTCGCTGCCCGCTGGCGGCGTGCAGCCGCCGTTCGCATCGGCGACGACTTTGATTGCATAAACCTTGTGTCCGCCCAACATCAGCGGCAAAGCATCGGCGACGGCTTCCTGATCCTGGTGCCGACACACTTCAGCGCCGCCGTGGGACCTGGTCAGGTGGTTGCCCTTCCCCGATTGATCGTAGACGACTGAGATCGTGCATTTGGTGCCGGTGCAGAAGGTCTCCTGTGCAGTCGAATCGGCAGTCCCTGTTTGAGCCAAGAACGGGATGTCTTGAGTCTTGCTGTCGGAGGGGCGCCGAACTTGGTAAAGCGGCCCGCTATACGTACTCGCGAGTAGGCGGACCGTACTGTGTGCGGCTACGCATGGCGTCTTGCCCGTCTCGAAGATGTCGCAAGGCCCCACGAGGGTCGAGGGCCCGCCTCCAACGCCGCCGTGTGCGTTGGTCGAGCCGCCGGTCGCGGCGATTCCGCCCGCGCCCGCGCCACCTGCCGCGGTGCTTCCCCCGCCAGCTGGGGCTCCGCCGCCCTCGCTCCTTCCTGCACCGCCGCCATGGTGGGCTGCTCCGGCGCCGCCATCGGCACGCGCACCGGCCGTCTCAGCGCTCCCCCCAAGACCGCCGCCCGAGCTGGAGGCGGGAGCGCCGCTGGCGCCCGACCCGCCGCGGCCGGCGTGCTCTTCAGAGCCCGAGGAACACGCCGAAAGGCCCACGAAGAGGCCCGCAAAGAGGGAGAAGAAGGCAATGTACGATGGCGGTGTGCGCAAGGAGGACTCCGGGTTAGGGCCACTGGCCCCCTGCGCAGGATATTCGCGACGTTGGCGAGCTTGCGGCATTGGGCTTTCTCGAGACGGCTCGCGGACTCGCGAGGGGTTGGACGAAAGCTACTGTGCCTTGTGCAGCGTTTTTGTACGTCAAACCGCGGCCCGACGCAGCCAACGGGATTCGGCGCGATCCCTACTCCGCCGCAACTGGCTCGCTGTGCATGAGGTACTCGAACGCACCAAGGGCCGCCTTGGCGCCGTCGCCAGTGGCGATGATGATCTGCTTGTAGGGGACTGTCGTAGCGTCGCCCGCCGCGAAGACGTTGGGTAACGAGGTGCGGCCCTTGGCATCGACCACGATTTCACCGAAACGGCTGAGCTCGACCACGCCCTTCAAGAAATCCGTGTTGGGCAAGAGCCCGATCTGCACGAACACACCTTCGACATCGACGCTCTTCAGCGTGGAAGTGGCGCGGTCTTCGTACGTCAAGCCCACGACCTTGCGACCGTCGCCACGGACTTCTGTCGTGCGGGCCTTGGTCAGGATGTCGACGTTCGGCAGGCTCCGCAGTTTGCGTTCGAGTACGGCATCCGCTTTCAACTGGTCCGCGAATTCGAGCAGGGTCACGTGAGCCACGATGCCCGCTAGGTCGAGCGCGGCTTCAACGCCCGAGTTGCCTCCGCCAATCACCGCGACGCGCTTGCCCTTGAACAAGGGGCCGTCGCAATGGGGACAGTAAGTGACACCGCGGGTGCGATACTCGGCTTCGCCGGGCACGTTCATGTCTCGCCAGCGCGCACCGGTCGCAACAATCAACGTCTTGGTGCGCAGCGTCGCGCCACTCTGGAGCTCGACAGTGACGAGCGGACCGGGCTGGATGGCCTTGACCCGCTGGTTTTTCATCAAATCGACCGGATAGGAGAGCACGTGTCTTTCGAGCGCGGAAGCAAACTGCGGCCCCTCCGTGTGCTCGACCGAGATGAAATTCTCGATGGCCAGTGTATCGAGCACCTGGCCCCCGAAGCGCTCGGCGACGATGCCCGTGGCGATGCCCTTGCGCGCAGCATAGATACTCGCTGCCGCGCCCGCGGGGCCACCGCCGACAATCAGGACGTCGAACACTCCCTTCTTGGACAGCTCTTGGGCTTTCCGCTCTTGCCCACGGTTGTCGACCTTGTTCAGTACCTCTTCGAGCTCCATGCGGCCCTGCCCGAAGCGTTCACCGTTTAGGTAGATGGTCGGTACGGCCAGAATCTGCCGCTCCTCCACCTCGCTTTGAAAAAGCGCGCCGTCGACGGCCACATGTTCGATGTTGGGGTTCAGCGCGGCCATGATGTTGAGCGCCTGAACGACGTCCGGACAGTTTTGACAGCTCTGGGAGAAGTACGTCTCGAACTTCAGCGACTGGTCGAGCTCGCGAACCTGGTCGAGCGCTTCCGGACTGACCTTCGGCGGGTGTCCACTCACGTGAAGCAGGGCCAAGACGAGGGACGTGAACTCGTGCCCGAGCGGTAGGCCGGCAAAGCGCACCCGCGACGGGTGGCCGGGGCGCGCGACCGCGAACGACGGCACCCGCACGCCCGGTGGACGATCACTCGTGATCGACACGAGCTGCGACTCTCCCCGAATCTCCTCGAGCAAGGTTGCCACCTCTCGCGATGCGTCAGATTCGTCGAGGGCGGCGCGCAGCTCGATCGGCCCCTTGAGGTGAGCCAAGTACTGAGCGAGCTGAGAGCGAAGTTGTTCGTCGAGCATAGCGGGTCCTTTCGTATCTGGGGAGAAGTGCAAAGTTCGAGAGACCTCAGCGCCACGGTCGGCGCGAGATCTCTCGAACCCATCGAGTGCGTCGACTCAGATCTTGCCGACGAGGTCGAGAGACGGCTTGAGCGTCTTCGCGCCTTCTTGCCACTTGGCCGGGCAAACCTCGCCCGGGTGCGAGGCCACGTACTGAGCGGCCTTCACCTTGCGCAAGAGCTCGCTCGCGTCGCGGCCGATGCCGTTGTCGTGGATCTCCGCGATCTTGATCTTGCCTTCGGGATTGATCACGAAGGTGCCGCGGTACGCGAGGCCTTCTTCTTCGATCAACACGTCGAAAGCACGAGACAGCGTGGTCGTCGGATCGCCGATCAGCGGGTAGGTGACCTTCTTGATGGCTTCCGACGTGTCGTGCCACGCCTTGTGGGCGAAGTGCGTGTCGGTCGAGATGCCATAGATCTCGACGCCGAGCTTCTGAAACTCGGCGTAGGTGTTGGCGAGGTCTTCGAGCTCGGTCGGGCACACGAACGTAAAGTCAGCGGGGTAAAACACGAACACGGACCACTTGCCCTTGAGCGTTTCGTTCGAGACGTCGACAAACTTACCGTTGTGGAATGCGGTAGCCTTGAACGGCTTCACGTCGCTATTGATAATCGGCATTTCTAATTTTTCCTTTCCCGAGCTTTCCCCCAAACAGGAGTTCCGTCATCGGTAAGGGCATCATGGTCACGTGCACCTAACAATTCCAATCGAACATTGTTGGATACCGTTCATTATTAGTGAACGCTCGGTTCGCCAATCACGCGAAATTCATGCAGATTTTGCAGGTGCTGGTTCGGCGCCTTGTCTAAATCGTGCCTGGCGCCCATCCTGATCGGGTGGATCTCAGTCAAGTCACCTTGCAGCAGATGCGCTACGCGCTGGCCGTGCTGGAGACTCAGAACTTTCGGGCCGCTGCGACGCGGAGCAACGTGTCTCAATCGGGCCTCAGCATGCAACTCCACAAGCTGGAGGCGCTGCTAGATACGGTGCTCTTCGACCGCAGTCGACAGCCGGTCTTACCCACGCCAGATGGCATACGAGTGCTCGAGCAGATGCGCACCATTTTGCGTGAGACCGAGCGGCTCGGCCGCATCGTCGCTGACGAGAGCGACCCTAGCGGTGCATTTCGATTGGGCGTGATCCCCTCGCTCTCGTCGTCAATCGTTCCGCTCTTCTTGCCACACTTCCTGGCGAAGTTTCCCAAGGTGCAGCTCTCGCTCGAGGAACTGAAGACAGAAGACATGATCGAACGGATCCGTTCCGACACGTTGGAAGCGGGTATCGCTGCCATCCCGCTCGAAAGCCCGGG
>Ga0302321_100002556_pt1 | contig 15610 bp, 10 predicted proteins | sample Fen_T0_1_FD_202505 | JGI IMG/M metagenome (GOLD analysis project Ga0302321, IMG submission 202505) | Peat permafrost microbial communities from Stordalen Mire near Abisko, Sweden - Fen_T0_1 | ecosystem: Environmental > Terrestrial > Soil > Wetlands > Permafrost | place: Sweden: Abisko...
TTGCGGATTCCGCCCCGGGACAAGTTTCGCTCACCCAAACTGGCGTCATGATGGGCTCCCCTCTCTACATGGCACCCGAGCAGATGCAGTCTGCTCGCGAGGTCGATGCCCGTAGCGATATCTGGGCACTTGGAGTCGTTCTTTATCAATTGCTAACTGGCAAAACACCCTTCGGCGGGGCATCCCTGCTTGAACTTTTTGCTTCGATTTTCAACGGCAGCCCACAGTCGCTCACGGGAATTTTCCCCGATTTTCCGCCAGAACTAGAACGCACCATATTCACCTGCCTGCAAACCAATCGTGAACTCCGATATCCCAACGTTGGCGAGCTCGCGGTGGCGCTTGTAGATTTCGCGCCACCGCATGCACGCATTCATTGTGAACGAGCCAATCGCGTCCTTCGCCCAATAACGGGCAGTTCGCGAGCCTCGCTTCCCAATCTGAGCGGCGGACTTGGACCGTCGACCCCGAGTGCCGTTCGCGCCATCACGCCCTTGCACCCCTCGGCAGCAGAGCCTATGCTCACCGCGCAATCAGCGCAGAACGGGCCCGTCAACATGCCTGAGACACGGGTGGCTTGGGACGCGAAAACGGGCAACGTCACCCCCCGATCAAACCGCAAATTCGTGGCTCTGGGTCTTGCCCTGAGCGTGACCATCGGGGCGTTTGTCGTTTGGCGCGCATTCATTCAACCGGCACCTAGGGAACATGAGCCGGAAAGACCCCAGGCGATAGCGACGAATACCTCACCGCCCGTCGCCACCTTCGAGGTTCGTGAGGGCGCGGCGTCCAATGCTACGACTGCGAATCAGGGACTTCCGGATACGAGCGTTGTGCCCATAGCGCCTGAGAGTCCTTCGGCAATGCCGCAACACCCGGTAGCGGCCCCCGAACTCACGAAGCCGCCCGGCTCTGCAAAGGGGCCTCGCCTTCTACCCAAACCGATGACGCCAAAGAAGTCGGCACCGGTTTCGGCGACGCAGAACCTCCCGGATTATGGTGGAAGACGTTAGGTGCGTGAGGAATCCATGTCACAGGTACAGAACGTAGGATTGCGATTTGCCCTGAAACTGCTGCTTTGTGCTGCCATTCTCGGTTGGCAATCAATCAGCTTAGCTCAGCCCAGTTCGCAAGCCAAAGCCGCTGCAGAAGCGCTGTTTGACGAGGGTCTCGCACTCTTGAAATCCGGCGATTACCCGAACGCCTGTAAGAAGCTTGAGAACAGTGAGCGGGTGGAGCCAGCCGTCGGAACACTCCTCTATTTGGGCGAGTGTTACGCACGCCTTGATCGAACGGCAAGCGCCTGGGCAACATTTAGAGAGGCTTCGTCGCTGGCGACGGAAAGTGGCCAGCAGGATCGCGCCAAACAAGCAAAGGCACGGGCTGACGAACTTACGCCAAATCTTGCTCATGTGACCATCATCGTTCCCCAAGAACTGCTGAAGCTTCCCGGGCTCGCGGTATTGCGCGGTTCGGAACCGATTGACATCGCTGTCCTCGGAACTAGCACGCCTGTCGATCCGGGACGGTTCGAGGTCGAGGTGCGAGCGAACGGCTACGAGCCATTCCACACATCCGTAGACATTGCCGCGGCAAGTCGTTCAACGGTGCAAGTCCCCGCGCTTCGGCCCTTGCCACCACCACCGGCCTCTTTGTCAACGTTGTCCAGCGGATCGACCACGACGTCGCCTTCGACGGCCTCCAAGACACCACTCAAACGCGAACTCTCAACCAACCACGTTGATCCAACGCAACGCAACGCAGGAATCGTTCTGATGGGAGTCGGCCTCGGCGGCGTCGGACTAGGAACTTATTTGGGGCTTAAGGCGATCTCGCAGAACTCAAAAGCCGAATCAGGCACCTGCAGCGCAACCGTGTGTCAGAAACAGTCCGACTTGGACTTGGTGAACTCCGCTCGGCACTTGGCGGTGGGAGCAGACATTGCCATGACTGTCGGAGTTGCGGCAATTGCCGGCGGAATTTTGACCTATTGGCTGTCACCTTCGGTACGTCAAACGGGCCTAACCATTCAACCCCAATTCGCCGGGCGCGATGTGGGTCTTCAGATTGGAGGGGCGCTATGACAACTTCCTCTCGATATCCCTGGTCTCTAGCGATTGTCGCCGCAACTCTAAGCTTCGGAACCGTTGGCACCATCGGTTGCCAGTCGATTGCCGGAATTGAGAGCCGCCGCCTCGGGCCTTGTGGTGAGTATTGCGACACCGTGATGGCCTCCTGCAAGGGAACACATGCCACGTATGCGACGTATGAGGCCTGCATGGGTGTCTGCCAACTTCTCCCCGAAGGAAACGCCCTCGAACCAGCCGGAACGAACACCGTCGCCTGCCGCCTTACCGAAGCGCGCGCAGCTGCTATCAGTGAGCCTGACGTGCATTGTCTTGGTGCGGGTCCGGGTGGTGGAAGCGTGTGCGGAAGTGACTGCGAGAGCTACTGCCTTTTGTACAAGGCTGCGTGCGGAAGCAACTGGTACACTTACGGGACCCTTGAGCAATGCACAGAAAGCTGTCAGGCATTGCGCGACCGCAAGGCTTTCGACGCAGTGTCCGACCACGACGGAGACACGCTTCAATGTCGGCTTGTGCATACTTCTTCGGCAACCATTGAACCCGCAACGCATTGCGAGCACGCGGTGCTTGCTCCTCCAACGGCGCCCTGCGTCGACGCGCAAGACGCGCCACCCGTTTGCACCCATTACTGCAATGTGGTGAGCGTCGCGTGCCAGGGTGAAAACGCTCAATACGAAGATACAAGTACTGAGCACACCCAGTGCTTGGCGGCCTGCAAAGCGTTTGCTCTTGGCACCAACGCCGATGAAGACATAAACACGGTGGGGTGTCGTACTTACCACGCCTACAATGCCCTGCTTGCGCCTGGCACACATTGTTCCCACGCGGGCCCCACCGGCGACGGACATTGCGGCAAGGTCAACGACACGCAAAATTCCATCTGTGCGTCCTACTGCAAACTCGTGGAACCCGCCTGCCCTGCTGAGTTTGCCAAAACGTACCCGAACGGCACCTGTGAACAGGCTTGCACCGGTCTTCCCGGTACCAGTAGAGATTCGCACTACACAATTGATAGCGGTAAAGCTGCAGGCAACTCGCTCGATTGCCGGATGCTGCACACCATCCAATCGCTTGCGGGAGACGCTACGCAATGCGCCGCCGCGTTGGGCGGGAATGGCTGCAATTAGCGCGCACATTGGCAAAGTCCACGGCCCAACCCAGGGCAAACTTGCTCGCGTTCTGTCCCGCTGCCATTCTTTTGGATGAACGACGCCTTGCTCCGCGTCCGCATTACGGGCCTTCAGTCCCTACACAACGTCACGCTTGAACCCGCAAGGCTCACGTTGTTGGTAGGCGCCAGCGGCACGGGAAAATCCAACCTTCTAAACGCTATACGCATGGCAAGTCATCTGCGCAGCGGCGCACTTCAACGGTTTATTGAAGACACAGGCGGTGCTTCAACACTCCTTCACCGTGGGCGAAAGGGCACCTCGGAGTTTGGTCTAGAATTCGACTTTCGCCAGATCGACAAAACGAATCGCTATTCGGCAAAGCTTCGCCTTAGCCCCGAGGGAGTCCTCACTTTCACCGACGAGTCGATTGGATTTCAGCGTCAACGATTTGAAAAGATGCAAGTTCATTCGCTTGGCAGCGGGCATACAGAATCACGACTGCGTGAAGCCGGCAAGGCGGGCGACACCACGGCCAGAGTCTTGAACTACCGGCTCTCCCGCGTGGTGGCGTATCACTTCTACGATAGCTTGAGACGGTCGACATTGAAGTCGTTTGCGCGGGCACAAGACAACCAATTTCTGCGTAGTAACGGAAGCAACCTGGCCGCCTATTTGCTACGCCTTTCGAACAGCGACAAACCCTCTGAGCTGCTCGCTTGGCAGCAAATTAACGAATACGTTCGCGCCATTGTCCCGCACGTATTGCGCCTCCGTCCAACACTCGTGCCAAACGACCCAGCCAAAGTGCACTTCGCTTGGGAGGCCTCCGACGGTCGTCACGTTGAAGACATGACTCTTTCAGAAAGCGCATTGCGTTCCATTGCGCTCGTGACCGCATTGGCCCAACCTACGGAGCAGCGACCACAGTTCATCTGTATCGACGAACCGGATTTCGAGCTAAAAGCGGGTGAAGTGGACGTCCTTGCGGATCTGGCACGCCAAGGTTCACCCTATGCTCAGGTGCTTTTCGCGACGCGCTCACCTGTCTTCCTTGATTGCTTCAAACCGGAAGAGGTGGTCGTTGTGGAGCGCAACGGGGACGAGACTTCGCTCGAACGAATGAACGCAACGGAGCTTGAACGATGGGCAGCGGCGAATCTGCCACCCGTCTAGCGCAAGCTGCCAGCGATCAAAACGATGTGGCAACCTTAAGGTGAGAGAGCAGATTTTATTGGTGCGCCGCAAGAAAGCCCGGATTTCATGCCAGCCGTCCAGTAGCAGTCCTGTGTTTCGCGGCGAATTCGGCAATTCAGGAGCGCAAACAGGTGCATTGTGCGGAATTCGGTCGTCCCCACGTGCCCAGGGAGGTCAGCATTTTCAGCGCCGTTGACAGAAGCCGAATTCTGCGAGAGGGTTGAAAGCCTGTAGCGGTGGCCGGCATCCCATATCGAATTGGAGCACAAACAACGGTGCGCAAGCGCAATTGGCGGCAAATTCGGTTTCCCAACGGCTTAGTAGGCGGCAAGCGACGGAATTGCTCCGTTCAAGTCACAGTTCCTGGTGCGCAACATGGCTAGAGTCTTGATAATTGACGATGAGCCGCAAATGCGGCGTGTGCTCCGCGAAGCGCTTGAGCGCGCCGGGTACACCGTAGATGAAGCGAATGACGGCCTTCACGCCCTCGTTCGATTCGCGGACAATCAGCCTGACGTCGTGGTGACGGACATCATCATGCCCCAGCGGGAAGGCCTTGAAACCATTCAGGCATTGCGCCAAAAATGCCCCAACCTCCCGATTATTGCTATTTCAGGCGGCGGGCGACAGACGCCGGACGGCTACCTGACGCTGGCGACCAGTTTAGGGGCCAATCGCGCCTTCGCGAAACCATTTCAGGTCAAAGATCTCGTTGCTGCGGTGGGCTCGCTCGTTGCCACCGGTACGGGCTAACCAGTCGTCGCGCGTCCGCGGTGGAATTGTCCCCGCGCTTTGCTCCCCGCGGCAGACGTTCAGCTGTCGGATGCTCTCGTACCTTGAACGGTCAGGGGTGTTCTCAATTGCTCATTTGTCGCCGATACTGGGTGAGATTACTGTAGCGTCGATTTCGTCGGGGGGAACTTGAGCCTAGACACGAGACGTCGGTCGAAGTCGAAGATAAGACTGTCGCGTAACGCCGCCGCAACGGCTGCCGCCGCGAAGCGCGTTCCCGGGCGTCCTGAAGATGCGTTGTTGTTCCGCGCTGCATTTGACAATGCCGTCGTCGGAATGGCGATTACTTCTCCTGACTTCCGATTCATTCAAGTCAATAGCGCTTTTGCTCAGATTCTTGGCTATTCGGTCCAGCAACTCACCGGGATGAGTTTCCTAGACGTAACCCATCCGGATGACGTCGCAATGAGCCGCGAGAAGTCCCGGGAGGTTCTAGCGCGCGAGCAGGCAACTCTGCACATAGAAAAGCGCTACCGGCACCGAGATGGTCATGACATTTGGACGGAGATTTCCTCCTACCTGCTACGCGATGAGCAGGGCGAGCCGCTCTATTTCATATCGAGTGTGCTTGACATAACCGAGCGCAAAAGACTGGAGGAGGCGCAGCTCAAGTCCGACTCCTTGATGAAGGCGGCGCTTGAGAACCTCCCGCTGATCTTCTACGTTATCGACCCAACCGGCATCTTTCAGCTCTCAATCGGCGCTGGGCTCACGGGCCTTGGGCTAAAACAAAATCAGGTGGTCGGGCTGTCCGTATTCGACGTCTACGGCGCCTATCCGGACATCATCGCAGGCATTGGTCGCGCGCTTCAAGGAAACACCGTCACCTATGAATCAATGGTTGGGCACGCATCCTATTTCAATATCTGTGTTCCAATTCACAACGCACAAGGTACGTTTACCGGTACCGCCGGTGCTGCACTAGACACGTCAGAGTTCAAGCGCGTCGAACAAGCACTGCGGGACAGCGAGTCCGGATACCGAGCATTGGTTCGCGGCTTGCCTGACGTAGTGATACGTTTTGATCGGGAATGCCGGCACCTCTTTGCTTCAGAAAATGTGCGCTTGATTACGGATCTTGAGGCGAGCCAATTTGCCGGAAAAACCCACCAAGAGCTCGGGTTCTCTGAAGGACAGTGTAAGGTCTGGGAAGACTCCATTAAAGCGGTATTCAGGGATCGGACGGCCGTGGAGTCCGAATTCGAATACGACCTTCGTGGTCAGCACTGGGTCTTCGATTGGCGCCTTCTACCGGAATTTGACGAACAAGGGGCCGTAAAGTCCGTTCTCTCGATTAGTCGCGACGTAACACGTCAACGCCGCGCCGAAGCAGACTATCAAACGTTGTTTCGCGAGATGCCCTACGGTGTCGCCCTTCATGAGATCATTTGCGACGAACACGGCAGGCCCACAGACTACAAATTTCTCTCGCTCAATCCCGCTTTCGAGCGCCTGACTGGGTTAGAGACGAAATCCATTGTTGGCCGCACCGCACTCGAAGTGATCCCGTCACTTGAGCCGCACTGGATAGAGCGCTACGGCAAAGTCGCGCTTACGGGGGAGCCCGCGTATTTCAATTCCGGAAATGCCGCAATCGGCAAACACTTCGACGTAACGGCTTTCTGCCCAGCGCCGCGTCAGTTTGTCTGCATCTTCTCCGATGTAACCGATCGTGTTCACGCCGAGCAAGCCAAAGCCAAACTCGAGGCGCAACTGCAGCAAGCTCAGAAGCTTGAGTCTGTGGGTCGACTTGCCGGCGGCGTTGCCCATGATTTCAACAACATGCTCGGGGTAATCCTGGGGAACGTTGAACTTGCTGTCGCCTCAATGGATCGAAAAGACCCAGTTTTTACTGAGTTGACTGAAATCCGCAAAGCTGCCGAGCGTTCCGCCGATCTGACGCAGCAGTTACTCGCATTTGCTCGTCAGCAGCCAGTTCTGCCAAAAGTGATTGAACCTAGTGAGGCCATAGAGGGCATGCTCAAGATGCTCCGCAGGCTCATTGGTGAACGGATTACCCTCAAGTGGCAACCGGCGGACGCATTGTGGAACATTCGGATGGATCCTTCGCAATTCAATCAGATCTTGACAAACCTATGCGTCAACGCTCGGGACGCGATCGCCGACATTGGGACCTTAGTAATTGAAGTCAACAACCAAGTTGTCACGCCTGAAGCGGCTCATCGCCGCAACGGTGTGGCTCCCGGTGAATACGTACTTATTTCAGTGAGTGACAGCGGCAGCGGTATACCGGATACGGCACTTGAACATATCTTCGAACCCTTCTTTACCACCAAACGCGTTGGGGACGGGACGGGGCTTGGCCTTGCAATGGTTCACGGCGCTGTCAGTCAAAACGCTGGATTTGTCGACGTAAAGAGCCAACTAGGCCATGGTTCGACATTCTCGGTCTACCTACCGCGGTACGTGGGGGACGAAGCCGAAGAACGACCCACCGACGCCATCGAACTCCGGGCAAAACTTAGCGGAACGGTGCTCCTCGTGGAAGACGAAATCGCGATGCTGCAGGTGGTTCAGCGCTTGCTGGAGGCGAATGGTTACACCGTAATTGCGGCTAGTACGCCAAATGAAGCCATGGCCGCAGTTGAAACCAATGGGGCATCAATCGATCTGCTGATTGCGGATGTGATCCTCCCCGAAATGAACGGACGGGAACTCTCCGAACGAGTCGTTGCCAAGTGCCCTAGAACCAAGGTTCTGTTCATGTCGGGTTACACGGCCAACGTTCTTGCTCCGCACGGTGTGCTCGAGAAGAACATCCACTTCATCGAGAAACCATTCGCACGGAAGGATTTGCTGGCACAGGTTCGAGAAATACTGACGGGTCCCCCTGCCGCCAGTCAGTCCTCGCCAGCTGCATGACTCGTTACAGTCTTGCCCTTCTTCACGGGCTTCTCGTCCTCGACAGGAATTGCGATCTCGCAACAATCGCCCTCACGCGTCAACTTGCAACTCATTGCGATTTCTTCCCCGGCGGCTAGAGGAAACCCTTGCTCTTCCCCATTGCATTCGTCGACGGTAAACATGACTGTGCCGGCGGGAATTGAGAAGGTTGAGCTCTTGCCACCAGGAGCCTGGAACACGCCCGAGACTTTTGTACCGTTAACGGTGAACCGTAGGCGCAGCGCATCACCATGTTTTGTGGGATCGGAATTGACTACGACGCGACCAATCTGGCGTGTGGATTTGTGAGCGTTGTCGTCAACCTCGGGATGCGCGACTTTCCACCAATCGGCGGTTTCGCTCTTCTTAGGCGGGTCGTCAGTTTGCTTCACCGATCCTGACGAACTCTGTGGATTCGAGCCGGCAACAACGCTATCGCCATCGCCTGCCGAGCCCGATGTATTCGGATCGCGATGCGACGTGGACCCACAACCCAGGGCTAGAAAATAGACCAACGAGACAGCTACGAGTTTTCGCATGGGGGGCTTCTTTTGACCCGCCTCTCGTAACATGGTTGCACCAGCAGCGGCAACGAGGCGGCGCCCACAACCATTGCGTTGAGCGCGGAATGCCGTCTTCCGCGCCGTTAGAACCACAAATTGCTCGCAGCTACCCCGGCCGTTGACATTCTGGGGAGTCTCTTGATAGGGTTTTGACAAGCGGAAAAATTAGCGGGCGATCCGTTGATGGGAGCAATTTATGAGACAAGTAGCAATTGGTTGGGGGCTTTTGGGCATCGTCACAGCGTCTGTGCTTGCCTGCGGGGGCAAAGAGGACAGTCCGGCATCCGGTAGCGCTGGAGGCGTCACGCAGAACGGCCAAGGCGGCCATCAAAGTCAATCTGGTGGCAGTCGTGCAGTGGCGAGCAATGCCGGGGCAACATCGCAACGTGGCAATGCCGGGGCAACATCACAAGGTGCCAATGCCGGGGCAACATCACAAGGTGCCAATGCCGGGGCAACATCACAAGGTGCCAATGCCGGAGCAACATCTCAAGGTGCCAATGCCGGAGCAACATCTCAAGGTGGCAATGTCGGGGCAACATCACAAGGTGGCAATGTCGGGGCAACATCTCAAGGTGGCAATGCCGGCGCGCCTTCCCAAGGTGGCAAGTCTGGCGGCGGAAATCAAGGAGGTGCTGGCACTGGCGGTGTCACTGTCTCAAACAGCAACACTGGAACAATTGCCGTCAGCGTTCCACTTGTCACAAACAAACTTGATCTACTGCTCATGATCGACAACTCCCTGGCCATGGGAGATAAGCAGGCAGTGCTTGCCGCCGCGGTACCGCAATTGTTGCGGCGCCTCACGAATCCCGACTGTGTGTCTAGCGATGGTACGGTTCGGGTGGTTACGGCGGACGCTACGGCAACTTGCGCGCCCGGTCTAACCCGCGAATTTGCCCCGATAGACGACATTCACCTCGGGATAGTCACCAGCTCGCTGGGCGATTTTGGCGGCAATGGTTGCCCTGAACCAGGGGAGGGCAGTGATCAGGCGTTTCCCGATCAGAATGATCACGGGTGGTTGCTTGGCGCGCTACCCCGTACCAACTTGAATGCGCCATTTTTGTCCTTCACTTCAGCGGACGGTGCCAATAACACCGCCGTTGGCACCAGAGCTCAGGAGATTCACGACTATGTAGCCGCCGTCGGACAAGTTGGCTGTGGCGTCGAAATGAGTTTGGAATCTTGGTATCGCTTCTTGATTGATCCGAAGCCGCCAATCGACGTAACGGCGCCAGGAAAGGGCCCCACCACTAGGGGGACGGCCGTCGATCAAACCATACTTCAATTGCGCTCCCAGTTTCTGCGCCCAGACTCCCTGGTTGCGGTCCTCATGCTATCGGATGAAAGCGACTGTTCGCTCCGGGATACGGGTTCTTACTCTTGGTTGACCGCTACGTCGGGGTCTCCCGGAATGTGGCGTGCCTCGAGCACTTGCGCCACGGATCCCAATAGTCCTTGCTGCTACAGCTGCATGGCTGATTTCACAGCGCCCAGTTCCGTATCAGCAGACTGCAAAGCCTTGGATCCAACTTGCACGTACGCTGGCGGCACCGGAATGGCACAGGGAAATGATCCCAATGCGGCAAACTACGACAACTTGAATACGCGCTGCATTCACATGAAGCAACGCTTCGGTGTTGATTTTCTGTTTCCGGTTACACGCTACTCCAATGCGCTCACTTTGAAGACGCTGTGCCCAGACCAAACCTACGGGGATCTGGACTGCAACTGCACTGAAGCCAAGCGGAGAGGCGTCAGCTGCACCCCCGGAGCGCCCGTTGCGAACCCGCTCTACGCAAATCTAAGTGGAAGTACTAGCACCGGGCTCAACCGCACGGACGTATCCTCGGTGTTCTTCGCTGTTGTGGCGGGCGTGCCCTGGCAAGACCTTGCAACGGCTGAAAGTCTGAGTGCTTCAGCAACTCTAACGTACAAGCAAGCAACCGATCTTGATTGGGCTCTCTTTGCGCCGCCGCGCGACGATATTACGAATCCCAAGGATCCATTCATGATCGAATCCACGACGCCGCGCAAGGGTAACAATCCCGTTACTGGCGACGCTTTGGCGCCACCTGAAGCACCATTCATGACAAATCCAATCAACGGCCACGAATGGAATACCAGCGGGAATGATCTCGAGTTTGCGTGCATATTCCCTCTACCTAAGTCAAGTGGAGGCGCAACTGGCGCTCGCGACTGTGCACTCGTTGACTACTGCGCAAGCGCCGCTGATCCTGCAAAGTGCAACCGAGAAACGGCGAGCTGCGCGTGCGCTGCCGGGGGATTCGGCTCCGCAAACTCGCCGCTCTGCCAGGATACAACCGGTGCCTACTCAACCTATCAAGGTTGGGCAAGAGCCAATCCCGGAACGCGCCAACTACAGGCACTTCGCGCTTTCTACGAGCAGAACGCCCTTTCCCCCAACAATGCGATTGCTGCATCCATCTGCCCCAAGGATCTTACCCCAAGCAATGCCAATAGCAGCGGCTATGGCTACAACCCCGTGGTCACGTCACTTGTGAACCAGCTGTCAAGGCACGCGAAGAACTAACCCCAGAACCGGGCAAGCAATCCGGTGGCGTCATCGCCACCCGACAAGGGGCTCCTCGAAACTTCATCGCAAGGAAGTTTCGGTGGGGCCCCGCCAGCTTGACGCGGAAACCAGCAAGTCAGTTCCACTTCACGGAGGGCTCGATGGTGCCGGCAAATGCTCCCCACTACAGGCGTTTTACTAAACACTTTCCAGCGTTTACCTGGCTGGGGCTCATCGCCCTGGGAAATCACGGGCTGAGCAGATATCGTGCAAAAATTGAGATTTACCCATGAGCATGCATGAACTCGCAGAGAAGATTGAGGAAGTGGCGCACCACGGACACGGCTCGGATCACCACAAGTCCGGGCCCGGCAAATCCATCGGCATTACGATGGCAATCCTGGGCGTCATGTTGGCCTTTTCAGCGGCCATGGTTGGTGCACAACGCACTGAATTAGTAAAAACCATGGTTCTGCAATCGAACCGTTGGGGACTCTATCAGTCAGAAACCACGAAGTATCGGGTGATATCTGCAGATCTTGAGATGCTAAAGAGCTTGTCTCCCAGCAAGGACGAGATTGCGAAGCTTGACAAAACCTTGCGCGATAAGCGGCGACCATCAGGAAAGGCTGACGATGAAGACACAGCCGAGGTCAAGGAGCTCATCGCTACTGCAACGGAGGATCTGGCCGAACTGTTGACGCCAGATCCAAAGGAAGTAGCCAAGTTCAAACACCTCAGTGATGACTACTTGCGCGATCTGAAGGAGGCGAAAGAGGACGCAGAAGCGTACGATCTTGCCATTGAAGTCCATCAGCAAGCCGCAGAATGGTACGAATGGGCGCAACTCGCTGCAGAGGTTGGCATTGTCATCGCGTCGATTGCGTTGCTCCTTTCCAGTCGCATTGTCTGGGTAATATCACTCGCTCTGGGCATCTTGTGTGGCGGCACGCTGGGTTTCACTATCGTTCACACGCGCAGCGGACAAGCCCTGGCGGACCAGAAGCTCCGCACCGCGAACGAGAATATTCAACAGATTGAAGCCGACGATACGCAGGATGAAGAACCAGCGAAACCGGGCACACCAACAGCAGAGAAGCCTGCGAAACCGGGCGCACCAGCCGCAGAGAAACCTGCGAAAGATTAGCGCTGTACGCATTTGCGCCCTCAAAAAGGAACTTTTCTAATGGCACAAAAGACATTTCTCGCGTCACTCGTCACGCTCCTGTTCATGGGTAGTTTCGTGTTTGCTACCTTGGCGGGCGCAGCTATCGCTTCGAATCAATTGTCCTTAGGCCTCGCTCTGGGTCTGGGCGTCGCGGCAACGGTAGTTTGGTCCCTGCTCACCTGGCTCATCTCGCCCTTCATCATGGACCTGATGCAACGCTGGGTGTATTCAGCGCGCAACTACACCATTGAACAGCTTCGGCAGGAACGACCCGCAGTGGCGGACTTCGTTGCCGCAGTTTGCCAGCGCCACAACGTTCGAGTGCCTCGATTGAAGGTTATCGAGGATGGGACGCCGCAAGCGTATTGTTATGGTAGCTACGCCAATAATGCGCGCCTGGTTACGACGCGCGGCCTGATGAATGTCCTCAATGACGAAGAACTGAAGGCCGTGTACGCCCATGAACTGGGCCACATCGTGCATCGCGATTTTATCGTGATGACAATTGCCGCAACGTTACTTAGCGTTCTTTGGACAATCTACGTGATTGCCCGGAACATTCGCGGGAAGAACAATTCGCGCCCCGCCTATCCAATTGCACTAGTGGCGCTCGTGTTTTACTGGATCTCGCAATACCTCTTGCTGTTCTTGTCCCGAACGCGCGAATACTACGCCGATGAATTCGCCGGTGCGCAGACGGCCAACCCGAACGCGCTTTCGATGGCCCTCATCAAGATTGCGTACGGCCTGACCCAGATCGAACAAACTCCTTGGCGGCAGAAACTCCTTGGTGGTACGCGCGTCATGGGCGTCGCTGACACTCGCGCTTCCTCCGGCGTAGGCCTTGCTTACCGAAGCGTCAGTACGCAAACAGCTCCGGCGGGTGGATACGCTTTGCCTGGTCAGGCGGTAGCGGCGGCCCAACCCGTCTCCTGGGAAGGCGTGCAGCGCATTGAAAAGGTGATGCTGTTCGATCTGTTCAATCCGTGGGCAAAGGTCGCGGAGCTGGGAGCAACCCATCCGCTCACCGGCAAGCGGATCCAGGCCATGTGCACGCAGGCAATGGCACTCGGGCAACGCCCCTTAATGACGTTCGAACAGACAGATATGGCGGGACGCCCCCTCGACAAAGGCCGGCTCTATGGGACGTTCCTATTTGAGCTCACTGTCTACTTTCTCCCGCACATTCTGGGTGTCATGTTCACGATCCCGGCAATTGCGAGCTTCGCGTTCGCCAATAACACCCTCGGCGGCGCGTTCACCGGTCTCATTGTGGCTGGCATTGGCCTGGGAATGACTATCAAGGGCTTCTATTCCTTCCCAGCGCTTGGCCAACCGGCACCCGCAACCGTATTGGAATTGATGAGCGATCCATATGCATCACCCCTCAAAGGTCGCCCAGTTATCGTTGATGGAACGGTGATTGGCCGTGCGGACGCCGGCAACAAGATTGGCGAAGACTTCACGCTCATGGACGACGCCGGTGGCATGATGATGATCAATTACGAGTCGCCCTTGGGGAAGCTCGGCAACTTCTGGTTCGCGATACGGACCGTGGGCAAGTTGGTCAATCAGCGCGCAAGGGTCGTTGGTTGGTTCCGCCGGAGCATTTCCCAGCAAATCGATCTTCGCCAGCTGAACACGTTGGGCGGCATGCAAATCCGTTCCTACACCGGTTTTTGGGGAAAGGCAGGCGGTGTACTTGTCTTGGTGCTCGGCCTTGTGCTCGCCGTTATCGGTGCCGTAGCAGCAACGTAAACACCTCACCGAACGTCATCATGTAAGTCTCGCGAAATCCGGGGCGCAATCGATGCGATCGATTGCGCCCAAGCGGGAACCCAACCTACAACCTGTCCATCTTGCGCGGCCGCCTGTAGCGCGTTGAAGGCGGTGTTCGGCGCCTGTCGCAGTGAAGCCGCACACGAAATTGGTCCAGGGGTATAGGGCGGAGGAAAGCCACAATGGGCTAAAACCTTTCGACTGGAGGTGCGAACGATACTCGATGTAACACCTCCTCCGCTTTCTCCACTAGTTGGGTAGCGGTGAAAGGCTTGCCTAAGAATTGGAGCCCCGCCGTAAGCACACCGTGGCTAACGATCGCGTCATCCGTGTACCCGGATACGAACAGCACACGCATTGCAGGTCTGCTCGCCACTAGCCGCTCAGACAGCTCCTTGCCACCCATTCCGGGAAGAATAACGTCCGTTAGGAGCAGCTGGATCTCCCCTGGGTGTTGTGCACTCAGTCGCAACGCGTCGAAGCCATCCGCGGCGGAAATCACGGTGTAGCCCGCCGATTCAAGTGCTCTTTGCGCAACGTTCCGCAACGCATCCTCGTCCTCAACCAGAAGAACCGTTTCCGTCCTACAGCCACGCTTCGGCATCGTTCGGCGCGCAATCAACACTTTTGTTTCTGCCGATTCCACCTTGGGCAAGTAGATATTGAAGGTGGTACCTTGGTTCGGTGCGCTGTGTACCCGAATATTGCCGCCGCTTTGTTTGACAATCCCGTACACCGTAGAGAGGCCCAGACCGGTGCCGCGCCCCTTCTCCTTCGTGGTGAAAAAGGGCTCGAAGATCCTGGCTTTGGTTGGTGCGTCCATACCAAAACCACTGTCGGAGACGGTGAGGCGTACGTAGCTTCCTGGCAAAATCGCAACGCTATGGGCAGCACTCAACGCATCGACCTCCACATTCGCAGTTTGAATGGTAAGTGTGCCACCCAAGGGCATGGCGTCGCGCGCATTGACGACTAGATTCATGATCACTTGCTCGAGCTGACCCGGATCCGCCGTGACCACGCCGAGGTTCGGCTCGAGTTTCTGGGCAAACTCGATGTTCTCCCCAATAACTCGGCGTAGCATCTTCTCGAGCCCAAGCGCTATCGCATTGAGATTGAGTGAAACCGGTTGCATCACCTGCTTGCGACTAAAAGCCAACAGCTGTCGCGTTAGGCTCGCAGCACGCTCCGTAGTTCGCTCCACTTCCAGAAGGTCGTTTCGCGCTGGGTGATCTTGCCCGATTTCCGAAAGGGCGAATTCAGTGCAATTGAGGATAACTGAAAGCAAGTTGTTAAAATCATGTGCCACTCCACCGGCTAGGCTTCCTATCGCCTCCATTTTCTGCGCTTGACGCAACTGCTCTTCAAGTAGTTTCCGCCCGGTGATGTCTCGTGCAACGGATTGAATCGCGGTGCATTTCCCATTCGAATAGATAGCGGACCCTTTCGTCTCAACATACACAAGCGTGCCA
>Ga0302321_100002557_pt1 | contig 15609 bp, 10 predicted proteins | sample Fen_T0_1_FD_202505 | JGI IMG/M metagenome (GOLD analysis project Ga0302321, IMG submission 202505) | Peat permafrost microbial communities from Stordalen Mire near Abisko, Sweden - Fen_T0_1 | ecosystem: Environmental > Terrestrial > Soil > Wetlands > Permafrost | place: Sweden: Abisko...
CAAGCTGCGCTCCGTACCCGCTGACACCGATCGTGGAGCGATCGTCAAGGATCAGCTGTTTTTGCATTTGAATGCCGGGCTCGCGCTTTGGGATCGGGTCAACCTCGACATCAGCGTCCCGCTTGCCTTGCTGCAAGATGGTGACGATCCGAGCGCCGGCGGCCAAACGTTCGCATCGCCGAGTTCCGTCCAATTCGGTGATCTACGCTTCGGTTTGCGTGTGCGTTTGCTCGGGGAGTACCACGACCCGTTTCAAATTGCGGTTGGCGGGTACGTGTGGGCTCCGACGGGCGCAAGTGATTCGTTCGTGAGTTCAGGTAAGGTGCGCGGGTTGCCGCAGCTGATTTTGGGCGGTCGCATCGACGAGCGCGTGGTTTGGTCTGCCGCCGCTGGCCCGCAGATCCAGAGCCAGAGCACGTTCGCGAACGTCGACCAGGGCACGATGTTCAAGTGGGGCGCAGGCCTCGGTTTCCTGCTGCTGGACAACCGCCACCTGCAAATCGGTCCGGAGGTGTACGGCGCGGCAACCTTGCGCGACGTGCAAAAGCACACCACCAACGCAGAGATCCTGCTCGACGTCCGTTACCGCATCGTCGATGACCTAGAGGTGGCCGCGGGCGCCGGCCCAGGGCTCACTTCAGGCATTGGCACACCGGACCTTCGCGCGCTGCTTTCACTCGCGTACACACCCGAGCAAAAGCTGGCCCAGGAGCCCGTAATCACCCCCGAAGCGCCGCCCGCGCCAGCAGACAGTGACCACGATGGCATCCTCGACGCGGACGACGCCTGCCCCGAGCTGAAGGGCGTTGCCGACGAGGATCCGAAGAAGAACGGTTGTCCGCCGCCGAAGCCGATCGATACCGACGGCGACGGCATCTTCGACCCGGAGGACGCTTGCGTCACGGTCAAGGGAATCGCTGACGAGGATCCGAAGAAGAACGGCTGCCCGCCGCCCAAAGACAGCGATGGCGACGGCATCTTCGACCCCGAAGATGCGTGCCCTGCCGAGAAGGGCCCGCGCGACGACGACCCCGCCAAGAACGGCTGCCCCAAGTCCGTGCGCGTCGTGGACAACGAGATCGTGATCTTGGAGCAGGTGCAGTTCGACACTGGCAAGGCCACAATCAAGCAAGCAAGCAATGACCTGCTGGATCAAGTTGGGCAAGTGCTGACGCAGCACCCGGAGATGACGAAAGTCGAAGTTCAAGGTCACACCGACAATCGCGGTTCGGCAGGCTTGAACAAGAGGCTTTCGCAAGCGCGTGCAGATGCCGTGCGGACCGCACTGATCCAGCGCGGGGTAAGTGCCGAACGGCTAGTGACCAAAGGTTACGGGCCGGACAAGCCAATCGACGAAAATGCCACGGACGAGGGACGCCAAAGGAACCGCCGCGTGCAGTTCGTGATCCTCGACAAGCAGCCGAAGGAGACTCTCTGATATGCGCATCTCTAGCTTAGTTTCGGGTTGTCAGGCTCTCGGCCTCGCGTTCAGCTTGCTGCTCAGCGCCTGCACGCCCGGTTCAGGCCCGTCGGATGAGCCGCTTGGCAACGCGCAAGAAGCGGTGTTCGTGAACGGCGGGTTCGAGACCGGCGCCGCGGGCATCGCGCCGCCTTCGTGGACGGTTCAAACCTACATCGACCCGATCAACACGGGCATCACGGTGCAAACACCGCAGACGCGCGCTGGGCTCAACCTGCAAGCTGGGGGAGCTGCGCTGACCACGCAATTGAACGCCTCGAACCAGCCCGATCCGAACTTGGGCGCGGCTGCATCTCTTCGCTATTGTCGCTACGGCGCGCAATGTGCAGTCGTCAATTTTCACAGCAGCACTACTTACGGTCACGGTCAGAACGTCAACGGCCTGACGCAGAGCATGGTCATCGGACCGGGCGACATCGATGCGAGTGATGGGCAGGTGCACGTTCGCTTTGCGATTGCCCCGGTGTTGCAGAACCCCGGGCATCCGGACAATCAGCAGCCGTACTATTTCGTGCAGGTCACCAACACGACCAAGAACACGCTTCTCTACAGCGACTTCAACCTGAGTGCGCAAGCTGGCGTGCCATGGAAGACGATCAACGGCGGCACCATGAACGAAATCGACTACGTCGATTGGTCGCTCGTGGACATCGCGCCGGGACCGTCGAGACTCGCGCAAGGCGACGGTGTGACGCTCGAGATCATCGCCAGCGGCTGCTCGCAAGGCGGCCACTACGGTGAGGTCTACGTCGACGGCGTGGGCTCGACCATCCCCGGCCTGTTCGTCAGCGGAGTGGGCCCCGCGCAGGCGAACCCAGGCACTTTGGTTACCTACGACATGCTGTACAAGAATGGCTCGGGCGCGGCCGAGACCGGCGTGGTGTTGAGCTTCACGACTCCACCCAACACGACGTTTCAATCAATCACGCCACCGGCGAACGCAACCTGCGCGTCGCCCGCGGTCGGGAGTGCGGGCACGATCACTTGCACCATCGCGGGTTCGGTAGCCGCGGGTGCATCCGATACCTTCCACGTCTCGGTCAACCTTTCGGCTTCGGCGACCGGCACACTCGTGTGCGGCACGTACGACATTCGCTCCACTCAAGAAACGGCGCTTATCGGTTCGAAGATAGTCACCACCATCGGCTGCGCGGCGGACGCGGACTGCGCCACCGGCAAATGGTGCAATATCAGCGGCAACAAGTGCACGGATACGCTCGCCAACGGCGTCGGAATTCCGACCGATACTTCGCACACCACCCCGCCCCTGATTGGCATCTGTACCGCCGCGGCCGCAACCCTGGTCTGTCAAAGCGCGGTCTGTGAGGCGAGCGACAACAAGTGCGGCAAGCTGAACGGCAGTGGTACATGCACGGTCGCGAACCAAGCGACGATCTGCCGCTCCGCGGTGTGCGACGCGGATGGCTCGTGCGGCTACGCCACCAATCACGGCCCGTGCACCGCGGGCACCGCGGCCACGGTTTGCCGGTCGGGTATCTGTAGCGCCAACCTGCTGTGCCAGCCCGTTGGCGGCTGTAACGTCGACGCGGATTGCTCCGGAGGCCAATGGTGCAATGAAACCACGCAAAAGTGCACGGCCAAGCTGACCAACGGCAGCAACCTCCCGATCGACGCCCCGCACACCAGCCCGGTCCTGGACGGCAACTGCACGACGGCCGCGGGGACGCTCGTCTGCCAGGCCAGCGTGTGCGACCCGGACAAGAAGTGCGGCTACGCCGACAACTCCGGCCCGTGTACGACTGGCAACGCGGGAACGGTTTGCCGCTCGGGGAGCTGCAGCAGCAATTTGCTTTGCCGCCCCGCGGCTGGCTGCAACGTCGACGCTGATTGCTCCGGAGGCCAATGGTGCAACGAGTCGAATCACACCTGTAGCGCGAAGCTCGCCAACGGCGTCAGCATTCCCATCGATCTACCGCATACCAGCCCGGTGTTGGACGGTACCTGCTCGGTCCCCGCGGGCAGCTTGGTCTGCCAGGCCACCGTGTGCGATGTGATCGACAACAAGTGTGGCAAGAAGAACGGCAGCGGCACGTGTACGGTCGGTAATCAAGCTACCATCTGCCGTTCCGGCGTGTGCGACGCGGACGGTTCGTGCGGCTACGCGACCAATCACGGTCCGTGCTCTCCGGCGAACGCCGCCACGGTTTGCCGCTCCGGATCGTGCAGCGCGAATCTTTTGTGCCAGCCCCCGGGCGGTTGCAACGTGGACGGCGATTGCACGGCCGGCCAGTGGTGCAACGAGACCAGCCATACCTGCAGCGTCAAGCTCACGAACGGCACCAGCATCCCGAACGATGCGCCCCACACGGGTCCGACCCTGAACGGGGTTTGTACGGCGCCGGCCGCTACCTTGGTTTGCATCTCTTCCGTGTGTGATGGAAGTGACAACAAGTGCGGGTATGCCGTAAACAGCGGCCCGTGCAGCTCCGCGAGCGCCGCGACGGTGTGCCGCACGGGCTCTTGCAGTAGCAATCTGCTGTGCCAGCCCGCCGGCGGCTGCAACGTGGATGGCGACTGCACCGGCGGAAACTGGTGCAACGAGACGCTGCACGCATGTGCGCCGACGCTCGCCAACAACACGGCCATTCCGACCGACACGGCGCACGCGAACCCCACGCTGAACGGCGTGTGCTCGATCGCGGCCAGCTCGCTCGTTTGCCAGAGCGCGGTATGCGATAGCGCGGATGACCGCTGCGGCTATGACGTCGGCCATGGCCCGTGCACGACGGTCAATGCCGGGGTCGTGTGTCGCTCGGGCGCGTGCGGAAGCGACGGCAAGTGCCGTCCGGCGAACGGCTGCAACTTGGACGCGGACTGCGCGACCGGTAAGTGGTGCCTGCAGAGTTCGCATATTTGCGAGTCCACGCTGCCTAACGGCAGTCCTCTGCCGACCGACGCGCCGCATACCAACCCGACCCTCGATGGCAGCTGCGGCGTCGCCGCGGCGACTTTGGTTTGCCAAAGCGCGGTCTGCGACAGCGCGGACAATCAGTGTGGCTTCGCCGATGGTCACGGCCCGTGCACGGCGGCCGACGGGGCCGTGGTGTGCCGCTCGGCGAGCTGCAGTACGAATGGCCTGTGCCAACCCGCGGCCGGCTGTAATGTCGACGCCGATTGCGTGGCGGGCAAGTGGTGTAACGTAGCCATGGGCGCTTGCTTGCCGCGACTCGAAAACGGCACTGCGCTGCCGAGCGACACCCTGCACGCAGACCCGACGCTCGACGGCTCCTGTAGCGCGCCGGCTGCGACGTTGGTCTGCGTGAGCAGCGTGTGCGACTCACACGACGACGAATGCGGCTTTACCAACGGTGTTGGCCCGTGCACGGCCGCCAACGCGGGTATCGTCTGCCGCTCGGGTCACTGCGCGACCACGGGGGCCGCCCAGGGAACCTGCGTGGCTTGCTCGCAAGACGCGCATTGTGCCGGCGACACGCCGGTTTGCAACCTGAGCACGGGCAGCTGCGTGCAGTGCAGCTCGTCCGACACTTGTAGCGGGGATACGCCGGTCTGCGATCTTTCGCACTCCATTTGCGTAAAGTGCAATGGGGACCACGGCTCGTCGGCGAGCAACCCATGCGCCACCGATGCGGCTCCGTTCTGCTTCTTGTCCGGATCGGATCAGGGCACTTGCGGGAAGTGCGCTTCGGACGCGAGCTGCGCCGGCCACATGGGTACGATTTGCGACCCGGGTGGTGGCTTGTGCAAGAGCGGTTGCCGTCTCGACGCGGATTGCTCCAGCACGGAGTGGTGCAACGAGAGCGAGGGTGTGTGCACAAAGAAACTCGCCAACGGCACCCCGCTACCAAGCGTGCCCGAGCGGGTGGCCACCTGCAGCGTCGAGATCGGTCGCGCCGTCTGTCAATCCGCCGTCTGCGATCCGGTCGATGGCGCCTGTGGTCTGGCTCCTGGTGACGGCACCTGCACCGACTTGGACCAGTGCCGAGTCGGTGTTTGTAATGCCGAGACCCAGCTGTGCAGCAGCGGCTGCGACAGCGACACGGACTGCTCGACGAACGAGTACTGCGGCAACGCTCGCGTGTGCACGGAACTGCTCCCCGTCGGCGCAGCGTGCAACGCGAATACTCAGTGCAAAACCCACGATTGCTTGCACAACGTATGCAGCGGCCTGGTCGCGTCGGGCGCTGGGGTGGCCTGTGCCACAACCCCCGTGGGCGGGTCGGGTGCCGATTGGGGCGCTGGGCTCGTCATAGCGCTGATCGGCGCCGCGGCTTCAGCGCGGCGCCGGCGTGCCACACGTCCGACGCACGCAGCCTAGCGCCTCGTCAACGCGGAAGTAATCAGGAGCAAGGGACGCTGGCGCTTCTCGTGGATCTCGCCCCGGCAAGCGGGTGACGTGCGTTCCAAGTCACGGCATATGCTTGGACGCGATTCATAAATCGAACACACGAATTGATTCGTGACCGCATCGACTACTAGGGCCGCGCAGTGTCCCTCGAGCATGTTCATGTAGCAGCGGTTTCCGTCGAAATGCGTCAGCGCTTCGACCTGGACGCCAATCCGTGAGTGGTCCGCACCGTCCACGCGGACGTAGTTCGAAAGCTTCGAGAAACAGCAAGCGCCGCAGCCCAAGCAAGGGGGGAAGGCTTCGGCCAATTCACTGTCTCCCATTGCACACTTGGCGTGCAACCGATTCGACAATGCTATGCAAGGAGCAGTTGTCGACTCGGATCGCGCAGGACGCAAGCAGCGGTCGAAAGAGCGCCATCGGGGCGGAGTTTAGGCAAGCGTTCGGCGAAAGTCTTCGTGCTCGTCTTGGCCTTCGGCCTCGACCTCTGAGTCGGGGTCCTCGCTGAGTGCCATGTTTTCAATCTCGAGCGTCAGGTCCGATTCTGTGAGGCTGTTTTCGGTTTGCGTGGCTTGCATCAGCCAGGCAAGGCCCAAGTCGTCGGCGCCCGGAGCCTCCTCGTCGTCCCCACCGAAGGGTGCTGGAACGCGGACGTGCGGGCGAACGGTGGGCGCCCGTCCGTCCTCGGACTGGCCATCGAAGATCCCGTCTAAGCTCATGGCGATGTCGAGAGCATCGGGTGTCGAAGCACGCGTGCGCTGCATGCGGGGCGTCCGCGTAAGCTTGCTGCTGGACCGTGCTTGGCTTGCGAGTGGTTGCAGCGGGCGCCGCTGAGAACCGCGGCGTGCAACGCCGTAGGTCAGGCCGGCCAGTGCCGTGGCGCCCAGGATGAGGGTAAAGAGGCGAGTTTTGTTGGTCACTTTGTGCTGTAGAGCACATCCAATGCCAAACCCTTTCTGGAACAGAGCACGCTCATTCCACCCGAAAATCCGCACTCTCGAGCCAGGCGCGCGCACGGCTGGCGGCGCGCTCTGCCTCGCTCGTGGCGACGTGCCACAAGCCGAGCACGCCGCGGCCGAAACGAGGCTCCCAAGAAAAGGCTGCCGTGGGTCACAACCAACCACCGATGGTGAGACGCCCGGCAGTCGTCGTCTGCTTGGCGTTGCCCTCAAATCGGTGTCGAAGGCCAGGCCGAAGCCCGGCTCTCAGTGTCTCGGGGTGTTGTCAATCAGGCACAGCGCTGGGTCGCGGAGCTGCCACTTACCGAGGCCAGCGGCTGCCCTCTGTAGGCGCCCTCGGGCGACGACCGCTTGGCTTTCAGCGGGCACGCTACAGCAAAGTGCTGAGTCGTCCCCCGAACAGGTGAGACCGAGCAGAGGAAGCGAGCCCGTGGGTTCCCCAACCAGCACGATCTGCATTTCGAGCGTGTGGCAACACGCTCCCGGTGCGCAGGTGCCCGAGCCTGTTTTCTTGATCAAAGACAGGCCGAGCGTGCCGCTGACCAGGACTTCCTTATCCAGCAAGGCGTCGCCTTGGGTCACGACGTCGACCCAGGGCCGTTGTGGAACCTGCACGTCGCAGGTTGGGATCTCCTTGCTCTCGGGCTGGCAGGCACGTTGGATTTTGCAGCTCTGCTGCCAGTCCTTCTTGACGCGCTTTGCGTGTGGCTTGGGGCGTGGAGCGTCGTTGCTGGGCAGTCCGGCAGCTCCGGGGTCATCGCGCATCTCGGGCGTTTTGGGCATGCCGAAGGCCGGATGCGCTTTGACAGTCGCTGCCGCTCGAGGGGCGTCGGAGGGGGAGCTCGACTCGCAGCCGAAGCACAGCGCACAGGCGGCCACCGGGGACGCCAGTTGAGCCCAACTCGGCGAGCGCTGCGGACCGAACCGAGCAGGTGACTTCATCGTCACCGAAAATAGCCGCCTGATTTCGCGCTGCAAGGGGTTTCGCGTTGCCGGCTCCTCGCGGCAGGACAAGGCTCGCGCGGGTAGCCATGCCGCTCACTCCGTTCCACTCTGCGATCAACCGCTGGTTCGGTGAACGTCTGGGTGAGCCGACACTGCCGCAACGCGAAGGCTGGCCCGCGATTCGCGCTGGGAAACACACGCTGATCGCCGCTCCAACCGGCTCGGGCAAGACGCTGGCCGCGTTCCTCTCGGCGCTCGATCAACTGCTGTCTCGCGGTGCCGAGCTCGAAGATCGCACGCAGGTCTTGTACATCTCGCCACTCAAAGCGCTGGCTAGCGACATTCAAAAAAATTTGGAGGGACCGCTGGCGGAAATGTGCGCCCTCGACCCGAGTTTGCCGGAGCTGCGTGTTTCGGTGCGCACCGGCGATACTTCCGCGAAACATCGCGCGGCGATGAGCAAGCGGCCGCCACACATCTTGGTCACCACGCCAGAGTCCGTGTACATCTTGCTCACCAGCGAGGGCGGGCGACAGATGCTGAGTTCGGTGCGCACCGTGATCGTTGACGAAATCCACGCTTTGGCGCGTGACAAGCGCGGCTCGCACCTGGCGCTCTCGCTCGAGCGTCTGGAAGCGCTCACTGGCGGTCGACTGCAACGCATCGGACTCTCGGCGACCCAGAAACCGCTCGATGAGGTCGCGCGCTTCTTGGTTGGCGTTGGTCGGGAGTGCGTGTTGGTCGACGCTGGTCACCTGCGGAACATCGATCTCGGCATCGAGCTGCCGCTTTCACCTTTGACTGCGGTCTGCTCGCACGAGGTATGGGAAGAGATCTACCAGCGCGTCGCTACTTTGGTGCGCGAACATCGCACCACGCTGGTGTTCGTCAACACGCGCAAAATGGCCGAACGCGTGGCGGCTCGGCTGGGCAACTTGCTCGGTCAAGAAGCGGTCGCCTGCCATCACGGGAGCCTGGCTGCGCCGCGCCGCCACGACGCCGAACAACGTCTGAAGGCCGGGCAGCTCAAGGTGCTCGTTGCCACCGCTTCGCTCGAGCTCGGCATCGATATCGGGGACGTCGATCTGGTGATTCAGCTCGGCGCGTCACGTTCGATCGCAACGCTCTTGCAACGCGTTGGGCGCGCTGGCCACGGCATCGCGCGCACGCCCAAAGGTCGGGTTTTTCCGCTTACTTTGGATGAACTCGTGGAGGCCGCAGCGCTGCTACGCAGCATTCGCGCGGGCCTGCTCGATCGCACGCCGCAACCGGGCTGCCCATTGGATATCTTGGCGCAACAAGTCGTCGCTGCTTGCGTGGCCGAGACGTGGGACGAAGAAGCGTTGTTTCAGATGTTGCGTCGCGCTTGGCCGTATCGCGCCTTGGCGCGCCCTGAATTCGACGAGGTCGTGAAGATCCACTTGGAGGGGCGCTGGGCGCTCCTGCATCGCGACGGGGTGGGACGGCGCCTGCGGGCAACGCGCCGCGCACGCCTGACGGCGATCACCTCCGGTGGCGCCATCGCGGACAACGCGGACTACCAAGTGATCCTGGATCCCGAGGGCACGCTGGTCGGTACCTTGAACGAAGATTTCGCGATCGAGTCGAACGGCGGCGATATCTTCCAGCTCGGTACCGCCTCTTGGCGGATCCTGCGCGTCAGCGGCGGCGTAGTGCGTGTCGCCGACGCTCAGGGATCGCCGCCCACGATCCCGTTTTGGCTCGGTGAAGCGCCAGCGCGCAGCCGCGAATTATCACACGAAATCTCGCAACTGCGCGAGCAAGCGGTCAGCGGTTTCGCGCTGATTGCGGCCGAAGTCGGCGAGCCCGCAGCGCGCCAGATCGCCGACTACGCGAGTGCGGGCGTGAGCGCTCTGGGTGCGGTACCGACCCAGCAACGCGTGATCTTGGAGCGCTTCTTCGACGAAAGCGGTGGCATGCAGCTGGTGATTCATGCGCCCTTTGGTGGGCGCATCAATCGTGCCTGGGGTCTCGCGCTGAGAAAGCGCTTCTGTCGTGGTTTTGGGTTCGAGCTTCAAGCGGCAGCGAACGAGGAAGCGATCGTGCTCTCGCTCGGGCCTCAGCACAGCTTTCCGCTGGAAGACGTTTTCGACTACTTGCACCCAGAAACCGCGCAAGATTTGTTGGTCCAGGCGCTCTTGGCTGCGCCCATGTTCAAGACGCGCTGGCGCTGGAACGTTTCGCGCGCGTTGCTCGTCGAACGCATGCGCGGCGGTAAACGCACTGCGCCGCCGCTGGTGCGCATGCGCGCGGATGACTTGCTCGCCGCCAGCTTTCCGGCCGCGATGGCCTGCGGCGAAACGCTGCCTCCGGGCGATGTCGAAGTGCCCATGGAGCACCCGCTGGTGCGTCAAACGGTCACCGATTGCCTGACCGAGGCCATGGATGTCGACGGGTTTTTGGCGGTCTTGCGCGGTCTGCGCGATGGCAGCATCGAGCGCCGCGCAGTGGACTCGCCCGAGCCGTCGGTATTTGCGCACGGCATTCTGGCAGCTCAGCCGTATTCGTTCTTGGACGACGCGCCGCTCGAGGAACGGCGCACGCAAGCCGTGCTTACGCGCCGTACATTGGACGTGAAGTCCGCCGACGAGCTCGGCGCGCTCGACCCGGAAGCCATTCGTCGCGTGCGCGAAGAGGCGTGGCCGACACCGACTTCGGCAGAAGAGGTGCACGAGGCACTGCTTTGGATGGGCTACGCGACGAGCGACGAAGTCCGCCCGTGGACAGATTGGATCGCGGAGCTGATACGCGCCGGACGCGTGCTGCTCGAAGGCGATCGCTACTTCGCCTTCGAGGCCTCGCGCAACCCGAAGGAAATCTTGCGCGGGCGCTTGGAAGCGCTCGGCCCGATCGTCAGTGACGATCCGCTACTACTCGAGCTGGAAGGCGAGGGCTTCGTACTGCGCGGACGCTTCGAGGGGCGCCCCGGTTGGTGCAGTCGGCGTCTCCTGGCGCGCATCCACCGCTACACCTTGGAGGGGCTGCGGAAAGAGATCGAGCCCGTCACGCCGGTCGAGTTCTTGCGCTTCTTGGCGACCTGGCAGCACGTGGACGCCGAACGCAAGCTGGACGGTCCTCGCGGTGTGCTGGAGGTGATTCGCCAATTGTCGGCGTTCGAGGTTCCGGCGTTGGCTTGGGAATCGAGCGTGCTGCCGGCGCGCGTGCGTAACTACAAGCGAGAGTGGCTGGATGAACTCACGCTTTCGGGTGAGGTCGTTTGGGGACGGATCTGGGGCAGCGGCGCCGCGCCGATTCGCACGACGCCGGTATGCCTCGTGCCACGCGATGACTTGGACGCATGGCTCGGGCTCGCCAGCAGCCCGGCGATCGCCGAGCTGGGTCATGCCGCGGGCGTCCTGCATGGTCTGTTGGCCAACCGCGGCGCGATGTTCGCTCAGGGGCTCCAGCGCGCCTCTGGGCTACATCCCGACGAACTCGACGAAGGGCTCGCGGAATTGATTGCGCGCGGCATGGTCAGCTGTGATTCATTCAGCGGCCTACGCTCGCTCCTGCTCAGCGTGTCGAAGCGTCGCGCTGCCGCCAAGATGGCCGGCCGTTGGAGCCTGCTGCGCCACGATGGTTTGAGCGCGCCCTCCGCGGAGTTCGTCGCGCGTCAACTCTTGCAGCGCACCGGCGTCGTCTTCCGAAAAACCGTAGCGCGCGAGAAACAGCCGCTCCCCTGGCGCGATTTAGTGCGCGTCTTGCGCACCCTGGAGGCGCGCGGTGAAGTCCGCGGCGGGCGCTTCGTGGCCGGCTTCGACGGCGAGCAATACGCCTTGCCAGAGGCCGTGCCGTTGCTGCGCTCGGTCAGGCGCCGCGGCCCCGGCGAGCCGGTGCACGCTTCTGCCGCCGATCCGCTCAACTACCGCGGTATTCTCACGCCCGACGAGCGGATCTCGCCACTGTCGCGCCAGAAAGTGTTGGTCGCTTGAGGGCAAGCTCCCGAGCCGAAGTTCCTGGAGGGTTCCATGGTCACGGGTCAATGCCACTGCGGAAAAACCTCCTTTCGGATTGACGGGGTGCTGCCACGAACCGTCACCCGTTGTACCTGCTCCATCTGCAGCAAGCGCGGCGCGCTGTACGCCTACTACAGACCAGAACAATTTTCGGTCACGGCACATGCGGACCATATCTATCGTTGGAGCAGCGAACTCGTCTCGAGTCACTTCTGCGCCGAGTGCGGCTGCGCTACTTACAACGAGAGCCCGGCATTCGCGGCAGACGGTAGCTGGGACTCGAAAAGACGAGTGATCGCCGTCAATGCGCGGCTACTCGACGACTTCGACGCCGACGACGCCCCCGTCACCGTGGTCGATGGCAAGAGCCGCATGGTGCAGGGAGTGCCGCAATGCGAGTCTTAGGGTTCAAGTTCACGTTTCAGGGTCGCGGCGGTCAGCTCGCGACGTACGTCATCGCCGAGCCCAGTAGAGTGTCTCGTCTTCGCCGAAGCGACCGGACGAATCCACGTCAGTCGGTCGACGCCAAGAATTCATTCACCGCGCTGGCGAACAGGGCGGGGGCCGAGAGCATGGCGACGTGCTGTTGGTCGGCGAGCTCCGTCAGAGTTGCGTTGGGCAGGCGGGCGGCGATGGTTTCGGCGGCGCGGCGCATGCGTGGCGGACTCGTCGCGCCGAGCAACATCAGAGTTCGAATTCGAACACGAGCTAGCGCGGCGGGATCGGGCGAGAACGCGCGTTGAACACGCGCGTCATAGGCAACGGTATGGGCTAGCCCTTTGACCATCTGCGTCCACGCTGGGCCGGCTTTCATGCTCTGCAGTTCGGCTTCCGAGGCTCGCGGGCCTTCGCGAAAAAATGTCTCTACCGCTGCCTCGCGCTCGCCCGCCACGAGCAGCTCTTCCAGGCGCTCCGGCAAATCATCGGCGATGCAATCGGGCGGGTCTTCGAACACCGGGGGTTCGTACACGATCAAGCGCTCGAGATTTGCTGGCGTTCGCTGTGCCACCTGCAGAGCCAAGATCGCGCCCGACGAATGCCCCAACAGATCGACCGGTCCCTCCAGGCCTTCGAGCACTGCCAAGAGGTCTTCGATCTCTCGCTCCGGTGTATAGGCTGGGCCGTCGCTGCTCTTGCCGCGGCCACGGCGATCGACCACGACCGCCGCGCGCTGGGCCGAGATCAGCGGTATCACCCGGTGCCAAAGTTGGCTCGCGAACAGCGCACCTGAAACAATCACTAGCGGGCGCCCCGTACCATGGCGCTGGGAACTAATTTGTGTGCCGTCGGCGGAGGTGACTGAAAGCTGTACCATTTTTGCAACGATGATTTTGCGATGAATTGCCACGTAGGGCGACGGAATTCGAGCCCTGACGACGCTATTCGGCTTCTTCGATGCAGACTTCGCGCGCGGCCGCCTTGAGCTTGCCGGACTTGATCTCGTCCAGCGCTGCGCTTCGCTCGTCTTGGCTGAGCTTTTGCTCCAGACACTCGATGGCGAGCTCCAGCGAGCTCAGGTCGTCCGGCGTGAGCAGTACGGTCTTGTCGCGTTTCTGCACCCAGACGCTGAGCATCTTGAGCTTGTTCAAATCACGCTGCTGCATGGCATCAATCGCCGTCTCGATCGACACGCTGCGCGCGGCGAAGCGCTCCATGCCGTCCATCGGGCGTACGCTGCGGTCGCCCCGGATCGGCTTGTCTTTTTGCTCCTGACACGCCGGCAGGGAAAACGCAGCGACCAGAATGGTCGCGCGGCGGATCCGGCGAAGCATGGCGAAACCCATCGGAATCATTGAGCACAACCTGCCGCCGAAAGTCACGCGCCAGGGTTCGGGTGCGGTAGAATTGCGCTTCCGGGAGCCCGTACCGGCGATGCTCGGTGGCTCCTGCGTACGAACGGCTGTAAAGTTCGAGCGCAACGCGGCGAAGGGCGCCGCGAGATGGAGGCCGTCATGAACCGATGGGTAATCGTGATTGCGGTGACTGCGTCGTCGTTGGGCATTGGCTGTCAGGATGAGGTGCGCTGCGAACGAGAGCGCATGGACCTGAACCGTACCTGGTCCGAGCTGCGCACCGCGGCTACGCGCTACAAGTTGGAAGGCACGGACGTGTCTACCTGGACTGTCATCGAGAAGAAGGCGGAAACGCTCGAGAGCTCGTTCGTGACTCGGCAGGTCACCTGGACCAGCGCGAAGAAGGCGAGTGAAGACATCGCGTCCAAGTTGCCGGCCCTCGAGTCCGGTGAGGGCGTCAAGTTGGCCAGTTTCCGGAGCTCCGCCGAGACCGCGATCAAGCAACAGAGTAGCTTCGAAAAGGAGTGTCGCTGAGGTCGCTCTTCCGGCAAAACCTCGGATCGCCAAGGGCCCGCGAATGGCTAAGTCGGTCGATGATCGCGGTCGAGGCGCCCGGGAGGCGAGGCGCCACGAAGGCGCATACTGCTGGTATGTGACTGAGGAGCAACGAAGCCAGCCCGGATGCATCGGCCGCGAAGGCGATCGACTTAGCCTTTCCCGGGCCCCAAGACTTGCGCGTGCAGGTGCCCGCTGCGCGTTGGCGCGCGAAGCCGTCGGCAGTCCAGCTGACCGCGCGCTTCGGCGAGCGCACTGGCCGGGCCGCGCAAACGTTCTCGCTCGACCCATCTGGACATCCTGCTGTGAATGGGCAGGATCCGGCAATGAACGACCCCGCCTCGCTCCCTTCAGTATTTGCGCCCGGCAATGTGGCCGTGGTGACTGGCGCCGCGAGCGGGATTGGTCTCGCTGCGGCGCGGCGCTTTGCCGGCCTGGGCATGACCCTAGTGATGGCCGACTTCGGCGGAAAAGCACTCGAACGCGCCGCCGCGGAGGTCGCGGAGGTCGCGGAGGGCGACCTGTTGGCCGCCGCGACGGACGTTTCACAGGTCGCGCAGCTGCAGCGGCTGCGCGATGAGGTTGCTTCGCGCTTTGGTAGCGTGTCGGTGTTGATGAACAACGCAGGCGTGGGCAATCACCCAGGCCTACCTTGGGAAAACGGCGAAGCTTGGCAGAAACTCGTCGATGTCAATTTGTGGGGTGTGGTGCACGGCGTGCAAGCGTTCCTGCCCGGCATGCTCGCCGCTGGCAAGCCTGGCCTGGTGATCAACACTGGTTCGAAGCAGGGCATCACCAGCCCGCCCGGCAATTATGCGTACAACCTGTCCAAGGCCGCGCTTCGCAACTACACTGAGTCGCTCGCACATGCTCTCCGTGGTGCCTGCGGCGCGCGCATCTCGGCGCACCTGTTGATTCCCGGCTTCACTCACACCGGGATGACAGGCGTGCTCGAGAAGCCGGACTCGGCCTGGACGCCCGAGCAAGTCGTAGAATTTCTGCTCGCGCGCATCAGCGCGGGTGACTTCTACGTCTTGTGCCCGGATAACGCGGTCGATCGCGCGACCGACGAGCGGCGTATGCGTTGGGCAATGGACGACATCATCCTCAATCGCCCGGCGCTCTCGCGTTGGCATCCCGACTTCGAAGCCGAGTTCGCGCGCTACATGGCTATGCCCTGAAGCGATCGGCAATTGACCGGATCGCGTCGTGCGAGTAGCTCCTGTGCTGAGACCGATGTCGACGCCCCAGAAGCCCGTGCGCCCATTGCTGGAGCGCCTCGGTGGGCGCTATCTCGAAACCGGAAAGTTCGCGCCCCAGCAGGCTGACGATCCGATCCACGTGCTCAATCCCGTGGAGCGGGCCGGGTTGTTACGGGTGACGCGCGGCGCAGTGCTGCGAGCTGCGCTGGCCGGCGCCATCAACGCCGCGGCGACGGGCTTCGGTGCGCTGTTTGCGGCGCGCTTGTTGGGGCACCAGCCGCAGCACGCCACCTGGTTGCAGCATGTCTCCTATTGGGGGCTGTTCGGAGTATTGGCCGTGATCGCGGCGGTACTCGAGATCGCTTACCTGT
>Ga0302321_100002558_pt1 | contig 15604 bp, 11 predicted proteins | sample Fen_T0_1_FD_202505 | JGI IMG/M metagenome (GOLD analysis project Ga0302321, IMG submission 202505) | Peat permafrost microbial communities from Stordalen Mire near Abisko, Sweden - Fen_T0_1 | ecosystem: Environmental > Terrestrial > Soil > Wetlands > Permafrost | place: Sweden: Abisko...
GGCCAGTCGTTCCCCATCCTGGTCAACATGACCCTGACCAACCGCTGCAACCACCGCTGCCCGCTCTGCACGTCCCGCGAGTATCTCGACGACCGGACCATGCCCACCGATGAAGCCAAGCGCATCATCGCGGAAGTGGCGCGCCTGGGCGCCAAGGCCATCGGGCTCGGGGGCGGTGGCGATCCCACCTGCCATCCCGACCTGGCCGAGATCATCTCCTTCATCGGATCCCAGGGGTTGGAAGTGGCCCTCAACACCAATGGTCAGCTTCTGGATGCAGCCATCATCCAGGCCGCCATCCGCCACTGCACCTGGATCCGGGTGAGTCTCGACGCGGATAGTTCCGAGACCTTCAAGAAGACCCATGGCCTGGGGGAAGAGGCCTTCGCGCAGGTCGTCCACAACATCGGCGCGCTGGTGGAGGAGAAACGGCGCACCGGCAGCGAGGTAACGCTGGGGACCACCTACCTCGTGGGGCCACACACCCTGGCCGGGGCTTTTCATGCCACCTCCAAGGTCCGGGACCTGGGCGTGGACTACATGCGGCTGCGACCCTTCTTTGAGTGGGATCAGGCGGCGGCGCATGGGGATGAGGAAGACCGGGACGCCTCGGGCCGCGTCCGTCCGAGCCGGGCTTACGCGGCCCGGGTGGCCTTCCAGGACGAGATGGTCCTCCAGCTGGCCCGCTGTGAATCCCTCAACAATGACGTTTTTCTGGCCTCTTTCCCGAAAGAGCGGACCCTGGCTGCGGGCCAGCACCAGTCCCGGCTTCACAAGGCCTGCTACGTGCACCATTTCGAAACCGTGGTGTCGGCCGACCTCAAGCTCTATCCCTGCTGCATGCTGGAGGACAACGCCAAGTACAGCCTCGGCTCCGTCGCGGGCAAATCCTTCGAAGAGGTCTGGACCTCCCAGGGGCGCCGCGACGCCTATGGCCGGGTCGATTTCAGCGATTGCCCGAACCCCTGCATGCTGGAGAAGCACAACGAGCTGCTCTGGGAGCTCAAGCACGATGAGCTGAGGCCGGAAACCCGCGTTTCAGATCTGCTGGCCGCCTCCCGCACGAAATACCCCCACGCCAATTTTCTTTAAGGTTTGGGGACGGGGTACAGGGTCCTGCGATCCAGCCGCCCGCCCAATGTAAGGACACCGGCGGAGGGCATCGATGCCCTTCGGGTGTCCTCTGCCCCGGCTCGGTCAATCGGTGTTTGCCACCGTGGGTTCTGAGGATTCAAGACAACGAACCCGCGCCCTAGGATCGGACCGCCTCCACTCTGCGTGGGCAAAACACGCCCTCCATCCCTCCTCCCATTCCAGACTGGGTGCGGCAACAGGAGGCAACGGGTTCAACGCACTCATATATAAATAAAGCAAATAAATGGTTTATATTGTTTTTGTGTTTATCCAAATGGGTTGGCAAGGTTGATGCGCTCTGGTTCCCAAAGGAGGAACACATGCCTAGCATTCTTCAAAACGTCACCGCCATGGCCGCCAGCCGCCAGATCGGTATCACCCAGATGGGGTTGAAGCAGGCCATCGAGCGGCTCACCACCGGTAAACGCGTGAACCGCGCCACCGACGATGCCGCCGCCATGGCCAGCGGCACCGTGTCGGAAGCCTCGGCCCGGCAGGCCGCTGCAGCCGTCAAGGCCCAGCAGGCGAAATACTTCCAGGTCCAGTCAGCCGACTCGTTCCTGGAAGAGGCCACCAACCTCTCCTACCGCCTGGCCGAGCTGGAAGGCAGCGGCAACACGGGCGCCACGGAATACAGCGCGGTCCAGACGCTCATCGGCACCGCATGGGCTGCCGCCTCGGCTGCGGCTCAGGTCAAGGTGGCCGGCACCACCGTGGCGGCCGCCATCGCCACCTACTCCACGGGCACTTCCACCGCGACATTGTCCCTCATTCAGGTCGAACGGGATAAATTTGCCGGTGTCATGGCCACGGCGAACAGCACGGCCAACATCAGCGCCATCACTTCGGAAAATCAATTCTCCATCTCCGATACGTGGATTGGTGCCGACATCGGTGCTGAAACCGTGAACCTCACCAAGTCCCAGATCCTGATGCAGGCCGGCACGAGCGCGCTGTCCCAAGCCAACCAGGCGTCTCAGACCGTCCTCGCCCTCTTCCGCTAACCATTGATCTGAGTCTGCGCACCCGGGCGGATATGGAGGGGTTCACACGTACCCTTCACGGCCCGACTGCCTGCCTCTGGATTCTGATTCCTGTCTGTTTCGGGGGATCCTAGCCAACGGCCCGAACCAATCCTATGGTTGGTCTTCGGCCTGTGGATAAAACGGTTGGATAAGATGCCTCGGTCAGCCAAGGGAGGGACATCTTCATGATGGAGCCTGTCGACAATCCCAGGGAATCCATGCTCGACGTGGATTCCCTGTTGGATTCCGCCATGGCTTTTCATCAGCAGAACGAGTTGGACAAGGCGGAAACCCTCTACGCCGCCATCCTGTCCCGAGAGCCAAGGCATTTCAGCGCCACCCACCTGTTGGGGCTCATCAGCTCCTCAAGGGGGGATTTTCAGGCCGCGGCCGAGAGGTTGCGGCGGGCCGTGGCGTTGAATCCGAGATCCGCCCTGGCGAACCTGAACCTTGGCCTCGCGCTCTGGAACCTGGGGCAGCCAGAAGAAGCCCTCAAGCACTACCACCACTCGCTCCGCTTCAACCCGAACCAGTTTGATGCGCTCTTCAACTGCGGCTTGGCCCTGCAGACCCTTCAGAGGCCTGCGGAAGCCGTCGTCACCTACGAACTCGCCAAGGCCCTGAAGCCGGATTCGCCGGGCCTGCTGATGAACCTCGCCTCTGTCCTGCATCAACTCGAAAGGCACACCGAGGCCCTCGTCAACCTGGACCTGGTCCTGGACCTTCAACCCGAAAACGTGCCGGCGCTCTACTCCCGGGCCACCGTCTTGCGAGCCCTCCACCGCTCCGCCGAGGCCCTGGTCAGCTGCGATCTCGCCCTCGCCGCGCAGCCAGATTGCGCGGAGGCCCACGTGAACCGCGGCAATGCCCTGGGCGACCTCAATCGCACGGTGGAAGCCTTGGCCAGCTACGAGCGGGCCGTGGCCCTGCAGCCCGATTCCCCAGACCTCCTCATCAACTGCGGCACAGCCCTGCACCACTTCGGCCGGCACCAGGAAGCCCTCGCCTGCTACGACTGGGCCCTCACCCTGGACCCCAGCGATGCCAAGGCCCATTCCGGTAAAATCGCCCTTCTGGAATACATTTCCGAGGGTGGCTTTCAGGAGCATCAACAGGAGCGCCAACGGTTTTTCGAGGCCCACGCCAGCCGTTTTACAGCCCAGGCCAGCAAGCTCGACCGAGATCGCGATCCCACCCGGAAGCTGATTCTGGGGTACGTGTCTGCCGATTTCCGGAATCACGCCACCGCCACCATCTTCCTCCCGATCCTACAGCGTCATTCCAGGACGGATTTCCAGATCAACTGCTATTCGGGGGTCTCGACGGAGGACCACTGGACCCAGCGCTGTAAGGGTTATGCCGACGTATGGAGGCAGACCACCCACCTTCCCGACGAGGCCCTGGATCAGCTCATCCGGGACGATGGCGTGGACATTCTCATCGACCTATCAGGCCATTCTGCCGGCAATCGCCTGCTGGTCTTCGCGCGGAAACCCGCGCCGATCCAGGTATCTGCCTGGGGCCATGGGGGCGGCACAGGGCTTCCCGCGGTGGATTACCTCTTCGCAGATCCTGTGGCCATCCCAGGCTCAGTCCGACCCCTTTTCGCGGAAGAAGTCTACGACCTGCCCTGTCATATCACCTTCGAAGCGCCGGCTGACGCCCCGCCCTTGGTGGATCTGCCCGCGCAGTCCAGAGGGTGGGTCACCTTCGGCTGCTTGAACCGGTACTCAAAAGTCACGCCTGCCGTGGAGCAGCTGTGGGCCCGCATTCTGGCGGCAGTACCCCATGCGCGGTTGCTGCTCAAGGCCGGATTGTTCGACGACCCCAGGGGCCGGAGGACGGTCCTGGAATCCTTCGCTCAGCTTGGCATTGAAGCCGAGCGGATCGAATTCCGTGGCGCCACATCCCGCCGGGATCATCTGGCCGCCTACGGTGACGTGGACATCCTGCTGGATCCCTTTCCCCAGAACGGCGGCATCACCACCATGGAGTCCCTCTGGATGGGCACGCCGGTCCTCGCCAAGCTGGGCCACACCCTCGGCAGCCGCGCCTCCGGGGCCATTCTCCACGCCCTGGACCTGGCGGATTGGGTGGCTCAGAGCGAAAACGACTACCTGGAGGTCGCTCTTCGCAAGGCCGCGGATATTGAGGCTCTGGTGCAGTTTCGCCGGGGCATCCGAGCCAGGTTCATGGCCTCGCCAACGGGGAATCCTGAACGCTATACCCAGGCAGTGGAAGCGGCTTACCGAACCATGTGGCTGCGATGGCTGAAACAGTCTCCGTGGGAGAATGAAGCGGAGGCCCTGCCATGACTGAGTTCGCCGAAGATCGAGGGGAACCCCTCCACGACACGGCCTCCAGACTCGAAGCGGGCATGGCCTTCCATCAGCGGGAGGCGTTCGACCAGGCGGAAGCCTTGTACCTCGCCATCCTGGCGGATGAACCCAACCATTTCCCCGCCACTCATTTGCTGGGTGACCTCAAGAACAAGAAGGGCGATTTTCAATCCGCGGCCCAAACCCTCCAGCGGGCGTTGGTCTTGAATCCAAGATCGGCCCTGGCGCATTTGAATCTGGGCATCTCGCTCTGGAACCTGGATCGCCTTGAAGAAGCCCTGACGCACTATCGCTACTCAGTTCGTTTCAACCCGGCCAATCCCGATGCCCTTTTCAATTGCGCATTTGCCTTTCAGGCGCTCCAACAGGCCGAGGCAGCCCTGTTCCACTGGAATGAGCTGCTCACCTTGAATCCCGACCACGCCGCCGCCCTTCTGAACCGCGGCATGGTGCTTCAGGATCTCAAACGGCCCGACGAGGCCATGGCCAGCTTCGTGAAGGCCCTGGCGCTCGACCCCGCTCTTGCCGAGATCCTGCTGACCCGGGCCGTGCGGTTGAACGAGCATCTTCGCCATCTGGAGGCCCTGGCGATCCAGGACAAGGTCCTCGAAATCACACCGGATTGTTTCGGTGCGCTCGTGGACCGCAGCGGCACCCTGGTCAAGCTCGGTCGCCCCCGGGAGGCCCTTTCCAGCCTGGACCTGGCCTTGCTTCTGAACCCCGACAGCTTCGCCGTCCTGTACTGCCGAGCCACGGCGCTGTTGGATCTCAAGCGCCCCGAAGAGGCCCTCGCCACCTGTGATCGGGCCCTCGTTCTGCAGCCCGACAGCGTGGAAGCCAACATGAACCGCAGCGCGGCCTTGATTGCGCTCAACCGCCATGCGGAGGCCCTGGCGGGGTATGACCGGATGCTGACTTTGAGGCCCGAGGCTCCGGATATTCTCAGGAACCGTGGCGCGGCCTTGCATGATCTCGGCAGGCATCAGGAAGCCATCGACTCCTGGGACCGCGCCCTCGCCGTCGTGCCCGAGGACGCCATCATCCATTCAGGGAAAATTGTCGTCATGGAATATGTGGCCGGGGACGGATTCCTGGAACATCAGCAGGAACGCCGAAGGTATTTCGAGGCCCACGCCAGCCGTTTCGCATCGCAGGCCACCACCGCCACCCGGGACCGCGATCCGTCGCGAAGGCTGGTTCTGGGCTATGTGTCTGCGGATTTCAAGAACCACGCCACGGCCTCCATTTTCCTGCCCATCCTGCAACGCCATTCCAAGGCCGATTTCCAGGTCAATTGCTATTCGGGCGTCCTGTCGGAAGACGACTGGACCCTGCGCTGCAAGGAGTGCGCTGACGTGTGGAGGCAGACCACCAGCCTTTCCGACGAAGCCCTGGACGCCCAGATCCGGGAGGATGGCGTCGACATTCTCATCGACCTGTCGGGCCATACGGTGGGCAACCGCATGCTGGTCTTCGCCCGGAAGCCCGCCCCGATTCAGGTGTCCGGCTGGGGCCACGGCGGTGGTACCGGGCTTCCCACGGTGGACTACCTCTTCGCCGACCCTGTGGCCATCCCGGTCTCGGCCCGGCCCGGTTTCGCGGAGGAAATCTACGACCTGCCCTGCCACATCACCTTCGAAGCGCCAGGCTACACGCCACCCCTGGTGGATCTTCCCGCCCTATCCAGGGGCAGCATCACCTTTGGCTGCCTGAACCGGTATCCGAAGGTCACGCCTGCCGTAGAACGCCTGTGGGCCCGCATCCTCGCCGCGGTTCCCGATGCGCGCTTGCTGCTGAAGTCCGGCATGTTCGACGATCCCAAGAGTCGGATGAAGGTCCTGGATGCCTTTGCCCAGCTTGGCGTCGCCCAGAATCGGATCGAACTTCGCGGCTCCACCTCGCGCAAAGATCACATGGCCGCCTTCGGCGATGTGGACATCACCTTGGATCCCTTTCCCCAGAATGGGGGCATCAGCACCCTGGAATCCCTCTGGATGGGGACTCCCGTCATTGCGAAACTGGGCAACGCGCTCGGCAGCCGTGCCTCCGGGGCCATTTTGCATGCCCTTGGGCTCGGGGATTGGGTGGCCCAGGATGACGAGGGATATCTGGGCGTGGCCGTTCGCAAGGCGGCGGACATCGGGGCTTTGGCGCAATTCCGTTCGAGCATCCGATCCCAAATCATGGCCTCCCCGGCGGGAAATCCGGATCTGTACACCCGCGCCGTCGAGTTGGCCTACCGAACCATGTGGACCAGGTGGCTGGAGAAGACATCTTCGCCCGCGGAGGGCGTGCCTTCATGAACGGGACCCTGCAAGCGTCTGATTCCCTGAATGAAACCAACTCATGGTTGGAAGAGGCGCTGGCCCTTCATCAGCAGAACGATCTGGAACAGGCCGGAATCCTTTACGCGATGATCCTCGACCGGGAACCAAGACACTTCAATGCCAGCCTCATGTTGGGACTCCTCAGACACCAGGAGAGACGTTTTCCGGCGGCCATCGAGGTGCTTCAGCGCGCGGTATCCCTGAATCCAAGGTCCGCTCCGGCCCATCTCAATCTGGGCATCTCGCTCTGGACGGTGGGACGCCAGGCCGAGGCGCTCGGGCACTATCAGTGGTCGCTCCGGTTTGATAAGGACCATTCGGAAACCCTGTTCAACTGTGCCTACGCCCTGCAGGCCCTCAACCGGCCCGACGAGGCCATCCTCATCTGGGACCGGCTTCTGGCGCTCTGCCCCGGAGCTCCCTCGGCCCTCTTGAACCGGGGCCTCGTACTTGAGGCTCTGGCACGCCCCGAGGAGGCGATGGCCTGTTTCGTACAGGCCCTCGACCGGGATTCAAAACTGGAAGAGACCCTGGTCGCCAAGGCCGAAAAGTACAATGAAGAATCGCGTCATGAGGAGGCGCTGGCGCTCCTCGACAAGATCTGCGAACGGTGTCCCGATTCCGGGGGGGCGCTGCTCGCCCGGGCAGCGACTCTGTTCCGGCTTCGCCGCCACACGGAAGCCCTGGCCGACCTGGGCCGGGTGATCGTCCTCCAACCGGATTGCGTCGATGCGCTGGTCGGCCGCGGCCACGCCCAGCTGAAGCTGCTCCGCCCCCGCGAGGCCCTGGCCACCTTGGATCTGGCCCTGATTCTCGAACCCAACCACCTGGAGGCCCTCTACTGCAAGGCCAACGCTCTGCTGGTTCTTCAGCGTCCCGTGGATGCGCTCGTGTGCTGCAATCAGGCCTTGGTGGCCCAACCCGATTGCCCGGAAACCCTCTTGAACCGTGGCATTGTCCTGGTTCACCACCACCGGGCCATGGAGGCCCTGGTTGACTTCGAAAGGGCCTTGGCCCTGAGGCCTCACTGGGCCGATCTCCTCATGAACCTAGGACTGGCCCAGCACCTGGTGGGTCGGCCGAGGGACGCCATGGAGAGTTATGAAAAGGCGCTTCGCCTCGACCCCGGCAACGCCGTGAATCACTCCATCAAGATCCACCTGCTGGACCACCTGCCCGAAATGGGTCTGCCAGAGCATCAGCTGGAACGCAGGAAATTCCAGCAGGTCCATGCCAGATCCTTGGAATCCCTGAAACCCGTGTTTCTGAATGACCGCACACCCTCCCGCCGTTTGGTCATCGGTTATGTGTCCCGCTGTTTCATGCGGGGTTCCACGGCCTCGACGTTTCTTCCCATCTTTCAGAATCATTCGAAGGCCGATTTCCAGATCAACTGCTACGCCGATGTCCTGGTGGAGGACGACTGGACCCAGCGTTGCCGGGACTACGCCGATGTGTGGAGGCAGGTCGTCTACTTGTCGGACGAAGCCCTGGCGGCCCAGATCCGTGATGACGGGGTGGACATCCTCGTCGATCTGTCCGGGCACACACCGGGGAATCGGCTGCTCGCCTTCGCCCGCAAGCCCGCTCCCATCCAGGTGACCGCCTGGGGGCACGGCGGTGGCACCGGACTCGCCACCATCGACTACCTCTTTGCGGATCCGATGGCCATCCCGGCCGGCGACCGGCCTCATTTCGCAGAGCAGATCTACGACCTGCCCTGCCACATCACCTTTGAACCCCCCTCCTTTTCACCTGATCTGGTGCCCCTGCCCGCACAAACGAATGGCTACGTGACCTTTGGCAGCCTCAACCGGTATTCGAAGGTCACCCCAGGGGTGGAGCGTCTCTGGGCTCGGATCCTGGCTTCGGTGCCTGGTTCCCGATTGTTGATGAAAGACACGCTGTTCGAGGACCCCCAGGGACGGGCGATGGTCCTGGATTCCTTCGCCCGGCTTGGCATTGAGAGGGAGCGGATCGAGCTGCGCGGATCCACTTCACGGGAAGGCCACTTGGCCGCATACGGCGCCGTGGACATCCTGCTGGACCCCTTTCCCCTCAATGGCGGAATCACCACGTGGGAGTCCCTCTGGATGGGCGTCCCGGTGGTTTCCCTGCTCGGCAACACCATCGGCAGCCGCGCCTCTGGCGCCATTCTGCACGCCCTGCATCTGGACGATTGGGTGGCCCAGGACGAAGAGGGCTATCTCGGTGTGGCCCTCCAGAAGGCCAAAGACATTCAAGCCTTGGCCTGGTTCCGCCAGGATATTCGCTCAAGGGTCAACGTCTCCCCTGCGGGCAATCCCGAGCTGTATACACGCGCCGTCGAAGGGGCCTATCGAGCCATGTGGAAGACGTGGCTCCAGAAGGTGTCTCAGTAAGCGCCGGAGATCCTCCCTCATGATCAGACCCATGCCCGACCCTCAGGAACGGATCAGGAATCTGCAGACGATCTGTTTCAAACTCCACACCCTGAATCAGGAGTTCGACCAGGTTGTCGGTTTTTTGGATACCTACATCGAGGACCTCCATCACCTGGTGGCCGCCTATCCGAGGCTATCGGACGCGCATGCAGTGCTGGGGAAGTGGTACCGCTCCAAAGGTGAGTTCACACAGGCGGTCATCGGGGGTCACAATGCCCTGGCGATAGACGCCGCCAACCTTTCAAAACAAGCCTGGCTGGGTGAGCTTCTGCGGGAATGCGACGACCTTCCCGCCTTGTTCACCGAAATCCAGCCGCAGCTGCTGGCTTTCCATCCGCCCTACATCGAGATCGAGACCATCAACGTCTGCAATGCAGCCTGTGTCATGTGCCCAGCTTCGGAAAAGGAGCGCCAGGCCAAGGTCATGCCCCTGTCGATGTTTCAGAAGATCATCGATGAGGTGGCCTTGTATCCGGTGCCACCGAACATCTCCTTGCATGGTATTGGCGAACCCCTGCTGGATCGCCAGCTGGCGGAGCGCATCGCCTATGCACGCGAACGCCGGATCCCCTATATCGCGTTCGTCAGCAACGGTTCTCTGTTGACCGAAGACAAAGCCCGGGCGGTTTTGGAAGCCGGCGTTTCGGGGATCACGGTCTCCATCGAATCCATCCACCCCAGCGTCTATGAACCCATCCGGGTGAATCTGAAGCTTGAGGAGGTCATCCAGAACGTCATGCGACTGGCCCAGCTTAGAGACCAGCTCCGCCCCGATCTTTCCATCAATGTGGCGAGGGTGACCTCCGAAGAGAACGAGACAGAAGAGGAAGCCTTCAAACAGTTCTGGAGGCTGTGTTTGAGGCCGGGGTTGGACCGTGTGTTTTCCTTCCCCCGGCACAACTTTGCCGGGAAGTACCCCTCCCCTTTCACCCCGGGTTCCATGCCTTGCTCCAAGGCCTTCTCGGCCATGAACATCCGCTCCGACGGCACGGTCCCGCTGTGTTGTGTGGATACCAGCAATGCCTATTGTTTCGGTCAGGTGGGCGATCGATCCGTGCTTGAGCTCTACAATGCGGAGGCGTTTCAGCTGGTCCGTTGGCGGCAGCTGGCTGGCTCCCGGTCGAGCCTGCCGCTCTGCGGTGTCTGCAACGTGCCCGAAGCGGGTGAGCCGAGCGTGTCCTCGGGGCTTTAACCGGGTGTGGGGCGCCGCGCCAGGGGCGCGCTTCAGTGATGGAGGCCTGGATCCCTGGCCTCGATGGCCTGCGCACACAACGCCCGGAATCCAACCAAGGCAGAGAAAACCTGACGCTGGTCATTGGAGACCTTCGCCAGCAGATTCAGGATGATCTGATCATCCGGTCTCAGTGCCAGCGCCTTCCGCAGATCTGCCTCAGCCTTGGCGGACCTGCCCAGTTGATGGTTGGCCAAGGCTCGATTCACCAGGGCATCGGGGTTGCCCGCCTTGATCACCAGGGAGACCCCGAAGTGAGCAAGCGCCTTTTCAAATTGCTGGAGATTGCACAATGAAATGCCGAGATTCAGGTGCGCCAGCGCCGAACGTGGGTTGACCCGAATGGCGTCCTCCAGCCATCGGCAGGCCCCTTCGAAGTCACCCTGCCCATTTTTGATGGTTCCCATCTGGTGCAAAGCCACAAAGTGGGCGGGGTCGACGGCAAGCACTTCCTGGAAAATCAACTCGGCCTGGGCCAAATCATTCTGTCCCTGGCAGGCCAACGCCGCTTCCACCCGGGCGGAAAGCATGGACGGCAGATCTTGTGGGCTGGGGGTCGAATCAGACATGGTGCCTTCCCTTTTATCGAATGGAACCGGCCCATCACGTGGTTCCCTGGGCTAGCTTTCCGGCAGGCCGCCAAAGTCGGCCCTCGCCCGCTCCAGACGCTCCGGTGAGTCAATGGCGCAACGATATCCGGTGAGCGGACATCCGTAGACCCGCCCTTCAGCAATCAGAGCTGGGAAGACATCCCTGGGAAAGTCCCGGAGGACCGAGGGCTCGATGTCTGACAGCACGGAAGGGTTCAACAGGTAGACTCCCGAATTTACCCATGGAGATTCCACCCCAACACGTTCTGCTTCCGTGGGTCGTTCGAGCAGATGCGTGATCCTGAACTCCCCATCCACCACCACCACGCTGTTGGAGCTCACCCTTTGATGGAGAAGCAACGTGGCCTGGGCCTGCTTCTGGCGATGGCTGGTGACCATGGCCCCGAGGTCCTGATCGGTGAGCACATCGCCATAGTGCAGCAGGAACGGATCGTCGCCCTGAAGCAGGTGGGCCGCGTGGCGGGCGCTTCCTGCGGTGCCGAGCAGCCTTGGTTCATGGATGTAGGTGATGCTCAGCCCAAGGAAGGATCCGTTTCCGAAATGATCCTGGATGGCCTGGGGATGGTGATGGAGGTTGAGGACAATCTCGTGAAAGCCGTGGCGGGCAAGGTTCCGCAGGATGTGTTCCAGAATGGGCCGCCCCTGGACCTGGAGCATGGGCTTGGGAAGGTCTCGTGTCAGATCTCCCATTCGGCTCCCGGCGCCTGCCGCCAACACCATGGCCTTCATCGGGCCTCCAGAATCCAATGGGCCGCCGCGGCCAGCGAGTCGCAGACATGGGCGGGCGCGATGCCATCATCCAAGGCGTCGGAGCTTTCAATGGGCGGATCCCCATGTCTGCCAGATTGAACCCAGATCGATCGGCAACCCGATCGATGTCCCGCCTGCAGATCGGTGGGGCGGTCTCCCACCATGTAGCTGGCCGGAAGGTCCAGGTTCAATTCTTCGGCGGCCCGCAGGAGCAGGCCCGGGCGCGGTTTGCGGCACGGACAATCCAACCGATAGGCGGCCAGGGTGGCGGAGGGATGGTGGGGGCAGTAGTAGAAACCATCGAGCGCGGGCGCTCCCGCAGCCCTAAGGTGGGACTCGACCGCGCCCTGCAGGGTCAGGAGATCCGCTTCAGAGAGCAGGCCTCGCGCCACCACGGCTTGATTGCTGACCACCACCAAGGCGAACCCCGCGCCGTGCAGCAGCGCAAGCGCCTCCGGTACGCCCGGGAGAATTCGGATGTCTTCAGCCTTGGTCAGCAGACCCTGGTCTTCCACAAGCACCCCGTCCCGATCCAGGAAGACGCATTTCTGGACTTGGGCCCTGGTCAACACCGACCTCCATCCACCTGGGCTAGATGACCATGAGCAGGGTGCCGAGGCTGGTCGCATCCCCCAGGTTGAAACCCGGGCTGAGCCAGTCGACGATTCTTGTTCCTTCGGCGCCATGTTGTGTTTTTTTGCAGAACACCTGGACGGTATCCACCAGCTCCTGGGGGGTGAGCGTGGCTTCCTGGGAGGCCGCACGGCCCACCAGCATCACCCTGAGGAGCGTGAAGCCCAGAATCAGGTTGATGAAATGCCGGTACGGGGTTTTCTCGGACCAGGGAAAGACCTCGCTCAAGGCCTCATTGAACAGGTAATGCTCCAGCAGCCACGGTGCGCCCAGCAAGGCCACTTCGAGGCGTGCCGTTCCCAGTTCCAGCCCGCGCATCAACCCCGCTTCATCAGGGCTCCCATCCGCCGGGATGCTCAAGCCCGAGGCCACAGCGTCCAGCACCTTTCGCTGGTGCGGTGACACGGCCGTGTTGCGCATGGCGGCCAGATGGCTCCATGCGAACTTCGCCCGGGTGTATTCACGCGCGTTCAGGGGTTTCAGTGGAATCTGCAAAGCACCATTTTCCATGACGGCATCCATCGTCTTGAACAAGCCCTGGATGTTGGCGCCTTTATCCTGCTGAAGCAGTTCGGTCAGGCGCTGGCAGAAGACGCCCATGACCGCCAGGCGCCTGGAGAGATCCAATTCTCGCGTCTGGAGAATCTGGAACAACTGGGTCCGGATGTCTTCCATTTCACCCATGGACAACCCGAACCGCGGTGCAATTCGCTCAATGGTTCCGGTCCGCACGCTGGCTTCGCTCACATCCATGTCAAAGGCATCTGCCTCCAGAAGCGCGAGACGAGCGGCCTCTGGACAGGAGAGGCGCAAAACCATCTGATGAAAATCTCCGCAGAGAACGGTGTTGCGGGGAAAGGAATCACAGGCATCGGAAAGCGCCTCTTCTCCCAACTTCGCCTGGATTCGGCAGAGCCTCGACTCATCCAGGAAGGGACATTCCTGACACGGGGTCTCACGTTTTTCGATGTGTCCATAGTCCAGGGTGGTTTGGGGCTTGGGATTTCGCCGAACGTATTTTTCGATAATGGGTCGCAACTCAGGATCCTGGCTGGCCTCGTATTGGAGAAGGGTGGGCTCATCCAGACCGACCCGCCAAACCGAGCAGCAGGCGTCCTCGCAGTCGCTTCCTATGCAGGCGAAGCGGCTCACGTATCGCGGCATGAGCATGGATTCTGTCGTCACCAGCTTTTCCATGCACTCTCCCTCAGGGTTCAACGAGAACTGGCCTTGTAGCCACGCAAGGCCCGATTTCCGTGTTCCTGCTCGTCCAGTTTGGCCCTCAATTCACTCTGGTGTTGGGCCAATTGCTCGACGCGCATCTGGAGTCGCTGGCCCACGGTGTGGGCCCAGCTGACGAGGTCAGCCCAACCTGGGCCTTTCTCTGCCTGGGCGATCGCGTGCTGCAACCGATCGTTCCATTCGGTGACAGCCACAAGGTCTGGTTCCCAGTTGGAGTCAGACACCCAAGCCTCCATCTGTTCGATGGCGGCACGAAGGTCTCTATCGCTCATCCGACCTGATCCCCTGCCTGGAATTCAGGTGCCTGGACACCGCGGACCTGCTTTTCGTTGAGTTGTTCCCAGGCTTGGCGGATCTCGCCCATCTGGTTGGAGATGATCCCCAGCCGAGCCACGTCCTTGACCTTGCTCGCCTCGAAGATCTCACTGGTCCACCAGGTGTAGACCTTGGCCAGATTGTCGACCAGCTCACCGCCATCCTCATAGTTCAGCCGCAGGGCTGACTCGGTGATGACATCGGTGACCCGAGTAAGGCAGCGGCCGGTTTCCGCATGATCTTTCTGTTCGATGGCCTTGATGGCTCTTCCCATGTATTTCTGGCCTGCCTCCATGAGCAGGGCTGCTTGCTGCTCGGGGTTGGCCCCCAGCACCCGCTGGGCGAGGTAGGTCTCGGCAGATTGTGCATATGGGTTCATGGGTTATCCTCCACGCACAAATTCAAGCAAATCCCATTCCACCTCATGGTATTCCGAACAACCAGGGCCAGTTACAGGTTGTTGAGGCTGGTCGCTCCGGCATGAAGCTGGCCGACGATGACCTCCATATGGGCGAACTGCCTTTGCAAATTGATCTTCTGCTTGTCCAAAGCCGACTGGGCCGAATCGATCTGCAGGGCGAGGGATCGATTCTGGGTCTGGATGCTGAGCAGGGTCGAGGCGATGGAGCCCGTGCTCGAGGAGGTGAGGCTCGTGATGAGATCACTGGCGGCCTGACCGGCACCTCGGCTCAAGGTCATGATCCCTGAACCAGGGCCAGTCACCGCCAGATTCAGCCCCTCCAGGGCCGTTCCAATGGCTCCCACCATGACCCCATTGGAGGCCGTCATATCAATGTTGAAGGCCGTACCGTTGGCTGTGCCGGTAAAGTTGCCGGTCAAAACCCCGGTACCCGCATCTTTTGAAATCGTGAAGTTGACGGTGCCTGTGGCGGTTTTGGCCCCCGCGCTGCTGACAGACACAACGCCGTTATCCGAATCTCCAGAGAAGGAGAAGAGCCGCTTGACGGCCGCTGGATCCTTGTCGAGGGCATTCTGGAACGCCGTGGTATCGAGACTGAGGGTTCCATCTGCAGCCGTCTTGACACCCAGGCTGCCAAGGTTCTGGTAGGCCGCGGTGCTGGGAAGTCCGGCGGATACGCTGGTGAGCGAGAGCTTGATCTTGGACATGATGGCTCGCGTGGCGGCATCGCCGGCGAGAGGGGCCTTCGTGACAGAGCCATCCGCATTTTGGGTGATCGCCGAGGCGGTTTTGTAACCGGTCACCAGTAAGTTGTATTTGGTGAGCACATCCTGCATGCCCGCAGTGGCCGTGGTCTTGTCCTGAACCACGGTCAAGGAGGTTGTTCCCGTTTGCCCGCCCTGTTTGAGGGTGAAGGTGACACCGTCCGCTGCGTCCGTCACCACATTGGACTTGCGCGTGAGCTGGATGCCATTGACCGTGAAGACCGCGTCTGAAGCCGTGGTTCCGGACGCGCTGGAACTCAGGCCCGTGAGGGTATCCGGGGCTGGCGCCGTGTTGACCGTCTGGATGCCCGCGGGAATGCCCAGGGAATTCACCGCACCGCCACCCGTCATATCCGCCAGAGTGATCACGCCGTTGGTCGAGCCCGTGC
>Ga0302321_100002559_pt1 | contig 15604 bp, 14 predicted proteins | sample Fen_T0_1_FD_202505 | JGI IMG/M metagenome (GOLD analysis project Ga0302321, IMG submission 202505) | Peat permafrost microbial communities from Stordalen Mire near Abisko, Sweden - Fen_T0_1 | ecosystem: Environmental > Terrestrial > Soil > Wetlands > Permafrost | place: Sweden: Abisko...
AAGGCCTCGACCGCGTGGGTCAGTGCGTCGATTCCGGTGGCTGCGGTGATATGCGGCGGCAGGCCGGTCATCAGGCAGGGGTCGAGCGCCGCCATTTTGGGTACGAGGCGGGTGTCGACGATGACAATCTTGCTGTGGAACGCGGGATCCGAGATTACCGCCGCCACGGTCACTTCCGAGCCGGTGCCTGCAGTGGTGGGCACGGCGTAGATCGTTACCGGCGTGCGCAGGCCCTTGAAATAACCCGCCAGCTTGCGTAGCGGTTTGCCGGGATTGGCGACCGACACGGCGATGGCCTTAGATGCGTCGATCGGCGAGCCTCCACCGACCGCCACGATAGCGTCGCATTCGTGCTCTTTGTAGAAGTCGATGCCCCGCTCGATCAAAGGGATTGGAGCATCGGGCGTAATCTCGTCGAACACCACGTAGCGGGCACCGCCGGCGCTGAGGGCATCGGTCAGGTCTTTGATCAGCCCCAGTTTGACGATGACGGCGTCGGTGACGATCAGTATCTTCGCATGGCCGAAGCCTGCGATGGCCTGCCCCAGGCGCCCACTGGACCCCGGCCCCACCAGCAGCTTGGGTTGAGGAATGGGCAGAAACCGGATCACTAGGCCGACTCCCTTCATCAGTGCCCTGAGACCAGAGGCGCGTGTGGAATCGGAAATGAAATCGAAGTTCATGGCAGATCTATCCCCTAACATGTTATTTTTTTATAGCCGATCAATAATATAGCAATCAGACCCTATAACAATATACTTTATCAAAAACCTCTTGCCAATCCAGCAGCAGTCATCAATTTTTGCTGATATGGCTCTTTATTCTAATGAAATATCAGCTAATATTGATTGGTATGAAAAACTTGTAGAGCTTGGTAATTTTGTTTTTCTAATAGAAAGTAAAACTCGTAAGAAGGCTAATAAGCCTTAAACAGTCCGTATCAAAATGTCTTGTCAGTTTACCGACACCAATATATCCAATTTGCATCTTTACCCCTATTAAACCAACATCATTTTTAATAGGGGTAGTTACCTCATGGCTGCCAAAAGTGCCATATTGGTTGGATTCTATCAAAAGCATCCATGATGCAGTGATTGAGTGCCTATCAAAAGTTGAAAATAAATCTATTGAGAGTATTTTTGGGGTATTTTATCTTCTATCACTAGGGTAAACTCTATTAATAGTTTAAATTAAAAAAACGTTAGTATGTTGATTATATTAAACTAACTTTATCTATATGGCGAAGATGGCACTTTTAGCAGCTATGTGGTAACTACGCCATAATGCTCGCAGTTCCGTTTTACCCTTACGGGTTCGACTTCATCTTTCGATTGGGTTACATTGTCAGAGTGGCTTCAAACATCACATTACTGTTAATGCCTGCACTCTTAGGCTACTGCCAGAGGAACGGCAGGTTTAGTCATGATTTCTCAAGCTAAACAATTACTTATACGACTTCACGTCGCACTACGAACGAATCCTTACGGTCACCCAATAAAAGACAGAAATGTTTCATAGGATTTTAGCTAATTCCTTATCCGACTAGAGATCAAGGCAGATAAAAACTTCCCAAAACAAGCCTATTTTTCAGCCTTTCTTTTTGGGAGAGAGGGAATTTACACGAAACAGGTAAAGTGTAACTTGAACCAGCGTTTAGGTGACACATACGGCGCAATACGCTACGCTATTGCGCCCTATGGATTACGCCTTACCGAGTTGTTCCCAGATGGTCTTAGGTTTACAGGCTCTATCTGATTTCCCATTTAAGTTACATGGAAAAGATGAAAAACAACAGAAAACCGATAAAAAAAGCAGCAGTGATATAGGCGTTATCGGGCAGTTGGTGCGCTTCTCGCAGTAACTCTTCAGTGACAAGATAGATTAATGACGCTAAACCAAATGCCATTATCAAGGTAATGCCACTGCTAGGAATAAACTGTATTAACAAGTAACTCAGCACTGCGCTGATCACCACGGTTGCGGCTAATAGTGTAATAATTAAGCTACTGGAAAACCAATGGAGTTTAGTTTGACTCAAGCTAACCGATAACGCGAGTCCTAATAAAAACATTTCCAAACCCAAAGCAAGGCTTAGAAACTGCCCTGTCTGTTCGTTTGCGACAAAGCTAACGCCAATTAAGAAGCCATCCACTAACACATTAACCGCTACGATTCCAAGCAGCGCAATAGGTAGTGTCGCTTGCTCATGATTAGGGTGATTAGCCTCTATTTTTTCTGCATACGCACGAATAAAGAGCATCAGTATGATACCGCAGCTAAAGCCAATGGTCATTTCATAGGGAGCGTGATCTTTAATAATGTCGGGTAGTAAATCAATAGCAACCACGGCAAAAACAACTCCAGAAGTAAAATGCTGGATGGCAGAACGCCATGTATCTGAGGGTTTGCGTATCTTTGCAACATTTCCGCCAAGGATGAAGGTTACAAACGGGATAAGAGCGTATAAAAAAACGGATTGCATGATCGAGTCGTCCTATTAACGTTAACTTAGTTCGTAGATACTTTAGTGTCGTTTGGTTAATTGCACCCGACTATCTGCAGCAACCAACCAACGCGTTTTGGTTTGCTTCTTTGATTGAATTAGCTTTTAGAATGTACAGCATTTTCAAGTGTCTGACGAATAAATCGTTGATAGGGTATTCCCGATCGTCCAGCTTCCTCCTTGATGGCTTCGAGCAACGGTTCAGAAAGGCGCATGGTGATGCTTCGTTCTTTAGGCTGAAACTCAAAACGAATAGGACTTAAAACAGACAAGTCGTATTCAGTTAGATCAGCGTTGTCGATAATGTCTTCAGCCTCTTTATCGGTCGTGAGTATGGGTAATTGCTTTTTCATAGAATTCAACCTCCTTTCGGTGCATGTAGCGTGCGCTAACAGGACGAATATAGGTTTTACCATCGCGTTGGCGCAGGGTAAAAGCCACAAAGACACTTCGCCCTTCTTCTGTGTTTCCAAGAGCAATATATCTTGACTCGTTTTACGAATGAGCTTGATCAGGAAAGAACTGCATCGTTCTGTGAAAAACGGATTCAATCTCGGCAAGCGAAATGCCGTGCTTTTGGCACTTAGCTTTGTTGCCATTATCCCATTCAAAACCTGCTACCCCTTGTATTTTCATCGCGCTAACATCTCACAGTGTACATACAAATGTCAATCATATAATGCTAAATGAGAAAACTCATAGGTGATTGTCCAACAAACAAGCTCTATGTTCTTAGACAAAATTATTAGACTTTCAATCTATTTTTTTATTTGTTTCTTTGTTTGTCTAAAATCCTTCGGATACTGTTGGCGAATTCCTGTTGGTGCGATGAATTAACCAAAAACCGACGCGAATTCGATCAAAATTGTAGGCAGGATGCTGTTCAGTCTGCCCAATAGCTGGCTTGTGGGGCGAAAATCGTTAAAATTTGAATTCGCCAACAGTATCCGTTCGTTTTCTTTACTTTAAAGATAATCCAGAGTCTTTAAATTATTAAATACGAATTACATTAGACGTTAGCGCAACTTTTCGTACCATTGGACTTCATATCTCTTCAATGTTCAAAACAGCACCTTTTGATTCTAGCGGCTTCCCGTGGCATCAAAACACTCAAACATTAGACAAAAAGATGGTGGCTTAAAAATTGATCGTGGCATTAGCCGCCCGTCGATGCCCAATTTGCCATAAAACTTATCCGAAATTAATTTTTAATACAACTACAAATGCCCTGCATCGGATCATAGTTGGCTGACTGGTTAGTTTTAATATCGCTACTTTACGAATGGCGGGTTTGGGGAAGCTTAAAATCATAACCGACGGCAGGTTTGGGTCGATTTTTGACGATCAACCATCCGTCATTTTGCTCATTCTGAGTGGCTGCTTTGAGTTTTTCAGGCGGCAGGTTTGTATCGTAATCGGTGGCGATTTTCACAGGAATATACGCAATCCCGTTCAGAAACGGGTGCGAAGATTATTGACGTGACACGCTCAGTCTTGTTTTATTTCATCAGTTCACGTGAATTGCACTGACTTTTATCGTTATCACAGGTGGATGCACAGATAAATCCGGTGGAACTTTAGAGTTTTTTGTTGATTAGCACCCAATTTTAAGTGTCCGCTTCGGTAAAAACGTGCCAGGAAATGGTTTATTTAAGCTCGATATTTATCGAGTGCTTCCAGCTTGACCACAGCCCCTTTTATCGTCGCTTCTATTTCTGCATTCAGCTCATCGTTTTTGTAAACCTTATCCAGTAGTCCTTCTGCGACCAACGCCTCTTTAATCCAGCGTTTGGTAAAACGGTAATTACTATAGGTTGTGGCAACTTCGTCTGTATTCGGATTTTTTAATCCTCGTTTTCCAGCATGCTGTGTTGCAGAAGCAGGCTCAGGTTTACGGGTAGCTGAAGCAACCGATTTTACTGCCGCGACCTTTTCGATTTTTGGAGCTGACTGAGGTGTTGATTGTTTAACGGCCTCTACTGGCTTTTCAGGCTTTGCCTGACTGACTGCGGAAGTGGATGTTGTTTTATGTTCGCTCACGATCACATAAATGACATAGGCAACAATAATAGCAACTAATATAAACAATACTTCGGTCATAACAGTTTCCCATCTCTTAAATAAATTTTCATTATTGGCAACTATTCTAAGCAGAGTGACCTAAGTGTGCTTTAAGCTTTTGACTTGCTCTGAATGTTACAACTCGCCTGGCCGTAATCGGGATTTCTTCGCCTGTTTTGGGGTTTCTACCCGGACGGCCGACTTTGTCGCGGAGTGCAAAGTTACCAAATCCTGAAATTTTGACGGGTTCACCTTGTTCTAAAGTCCTTTTAATTTCTTCAAAAAATAACTCGACTATGTCCTTTCCTTCGCGTTTTTTTAAACCCAATTCGTCGAACAAATGTTCAGCAAAATCTGCCTTCGTTAATGCCATTCAACCTATCCTTCAGCTTTGTAATTATCTTTATTGGCTTATGTTTCCAGGTGCCCGTTAAATAAAACATATTGACGTGACTTTACCTCAGTTGTTAGCCGTTAACCGCGTCCTTCAAGCTTTTACCCGGTTTAAAGGAAGGGACTTTTGCCGCCGCAATAGTGATTTCCTGACCGGTTTGTGGATTACGACCAGTACGCTCTGCTCTGTCTTTGACAGCAAAAGTGCCAAAACCTACCAAGGTAATGGAATCGCCGGCTTTTAAAGTGGTTTCGATGGTTTTGATCAAGGCATCCAAGCTACGACCTGCGTCTGCTTTGCTTAAATTACCGTGTTCAGCGATAGCATTGATGAGTTCCGATTTATTCATGAGCCGTTTCCTGTGTAATAACGGTTAGGTTAAGTGAGTTTGAATACGCTTTATAGCTTATTTTTCGGCATAAATAAAATAATTGCAGGCAAAATCCCTGTAAATGATTTTTACAGGCATCAGGCTAATTTTATTTAGGGTGCAAAACAAATTTTAGATTCGCATTAATCACTTCCTAAGTAACACAATACTATTATGTTACTTAGGAAGTGATTGATTAAGTTTACTTTGTCCTACTTCACTGCTACTCTATGTAACATATATTAAAATTAATAAAAAAATAGTACATAGAATGAACGCCGTTGACGCCGCCAACAAAGCTGAAATTGATATGATCCAAGCAGTCCTAGCCAAAAAGTTTGGACAGCTCTATGCCGATATTTGGAAAGTGGGCGTCAATTTGTCACTGAGAATTAGTGACCTGCTCACCCTAAAATACTCTGACTTGAATCTGGATGATCGCTCGTTAAAGCTGACCGAAGCAAAAACCGGAAAGCTCAAGAACATTCGACTGAATTCTGCGGCTATCCTGGTCATTGTCAGAAGGCAACAGGAAAATCCTGCTGATACCTGGTTGTTTCAAGTCCATAGCAACCGGGCCAAAGACAAGCCCGTGAGTCGGGTTTCAGTCAGTCGCGTCTTTAAAGAAGCAGGGGAACTGTTAGGGCTGACTATCAACACCCACAGTATGCGCAAATCACGCGGTATGGCCATGTATAAGGATGGTGTGCCTGTTGAGAAAATTGCCAAGGTGCTCAATCACTCGAACACTACTTCAACGCTGCGCTATTTAGGGATTACCAAGGAAGAAGTATTAAAGACTTATGACGATTATGAGCTTTAAGTGCGAAGTGATCGACAAAGCTGGCATTGACAAAAAAGTCACGGACGCGAATTTATAACCATGCAGGGTAGGAGCGGTTATCTAAATGGGTAGCAGATAGTTGAGGTGAGTTATGAACCGTATTTATCTTGTCCGGCACGATGCGGACAAAAATATGCACCGGTTTTATCAAATGTTCGTGGCCCAGGGTTTATTGGGCGAGTGGTCGCTAATCCGTGAATGGGGCCGGGTAGGGTCGCCCGGAACGGTGCGCAATGATTGGTTTGATACGGAAGAAGAAGCTGTGATTGCTCGTCAAAAGATCGCCGATAGTAAACAGAAAAAAGGTTACCAGAATATTATATTGCGATAATTGTAAAGAATGGATGACATATATATAAGGTATAGACTAAGATTACAATCGAACCGCACTGAATCGAATCATATCTATGACTATCACTACCACTACCACAGAAGCATTCACCGTCAGAACCGAGCCTGATATTATTCATCAGCTTGACCACATGGCTGATTCGTTAGATAGATCGCGCAATTATTTAGTGAACCAGGCGATTAAAGAATACCTGCAAGCTCATGCCTGGCAGATTGACAAAATCACTCAGGGCATTGCCGCTGCGGATCGTGGCGAATTAGTCGATCATGCCCAAATGATGCAGGAGCTGGAAGACCTGATCGAAGAGAAAGCGAAAAACAAAGTGTGAAAATCCTATGGACTGAACCCGCCCGACAGGATTTAAGGGAAATAGTCACTTACGTCTCCGAAGAAAATCCCCAAGCCGCACGTGTGTTGCTGACTGAAATCAAAGAGCGTGTTGGCGTACTTGCAAACAATCCTCAAATTGGCCGAACTGGTCGAGTCGAAGGTACACGCGAGTTAGTGTTGACCGGAACCCACTATATTTTGCCGTACCGGGTGAAAGAACAACAGATACAAATTTTGGCGGTTTTTCATGGTGCAAGATTGTGGCCTGATAATTTTTAGCTGCTTGGGATAGTGATATATCTGGAGTCTTTCACTAGCCCACTAAAAACCTCTAGAATCTGTCACAGAACATTTTTTGAACGTAGCAAATGACCATAAAAGAAAACCAGATCGAGCAAAGGTTAATCGGCAAGTTGACCGATCTTAAATACAACCCGCGCCCCGACATCCGAGACCGCGAATCGCTAGAACAAAACTTCCGCCAAAAATTCGAGGCGTTGAACCGTGTTCATTTGACCGATGCAGAATTCGCCCGCCTGCGCGACGAAATCGTCACCGCTGACGTGTTTACCGCCGCCAAAACCCTGCGGGAACGTAATTACTTTCAACGTGAAGACGGCACACCTTTACATTACACCCTGGTCAACATCAAAGACTGGTGCAAAAACGACTTTGAAATCGTCAACCAGCTGCGCATCAATACCGATAACAGCCACCACCGTTATGACGTGATTTTACTCATCAACGGCGTTCCCGTGGCACAGATTGAGCTGAAAACACTCCAGGTCAGCCCGCGCCGGGCGATGGAGCAAATCGTTGAATACAAAAACGAACCCGGCAACGGCTACACCAACTCGTTGCTGTGTTTTATGCAGTTGTTTATTGTTAGCAATGAAAGCAATACCTACTATTTTGCCAACAACCACAGCCAGCACTTCAGCTTTAACGCCGACGAGCGATTTTTGCCCATCTACCAACTGGCCAATGAAGACAACAGCAAAATCGCTCACTTGCACGATTTTGCCGACACCTTCCTGGCTAAATGTACGCTGGGCCAAATGATTAGCCGCTACATGGTATTGGTGGCCAGCGAGCAAAAGCTGATGATCATGCGCCCGTACCAAATCTATGCGGTCAAGGCGATAGTCGATTGCATTCATCAAAACCGGGGCAATGGCTACATCTGGCATACCACCGGCAGCGGCAAAACCCTCACCTCGTTTAAAGCCTCCACGCTGCTCAAAGACAATCCGGATATTGAAAAATGTCTGTTCGTGGTGGATCGTAAAGACCTCGACCGCCAAACCCGCGAGGAATTTAACCGCTTCCAGGAAGGTTGCGTCGAAGAAAACACCAACACCGAAACCCTGGTGCGGCGCATGCTCTCGGAAGACTACGCCGACAAAGTGATCGTCACCACCATCCAAAAGCTCGGCCTGGCACTGGACGAAAACAGCAAACGCAACCAAACCAACAGCCAAAAAGGCAAGCCCACCTACAAGCAACGCCTGGAACCGCTACGCGACAAGCGCGTCGTGTTTATCTTCGACGAATGCCACCGCTCGCAATTCGGCGAAAACCATAGAGCGATCAAAGAATTCTTCCCCAACGCGCAACTGTTCGGTTTTACCGGCACGCCGATTTTCGAAGACAACGCCAGCTACGTGCAAGTCGATGGTACGGTAGGCTCGTTTAAAACGACTAAAGACATTTTTGAAAAAGAGCTACACGCCTACACCATCACCCACGCCATCGATGATAAAAACGTACTGAGTTTTCACATCGATTACTTTCAGCCCGAAGATAAGAACGGCAAAAAAGCCAAACTCAAATCCGGCGAAACCGTCTCCCAGCAAGCCGTCGTCGACGCGATCCTGAACAAACACGATGCCGCCACCAACTCGCGGCGGTTTAACGCTATTTTGGCTACGGCGTCGATCAACGATGCGATAGCCTATTACGACTTGTTCAAAACCATTCAGGCCAAAAAACAGATCGAAGACGACAGCTTCGCACCGATGAACGTCGCTTGCGTGTTCTCGCCACCCACCCAAGCACTGGCAAAAGACAACGACACGCAAAACGGCAAAAACATCGCCGACATCAAGCAACTGCAAGACGACCTGCCCACTGAAAAAGCCGACAACCAGGAACAGCCGGAACAGAAAAAAGCTGCGCTCATGGCGATTATCGCCGACTACAACGCCCAGTACGGCAGCAACCACACCGTTAACGACTTCGACTTGTACTATCAGGACATACAACAACGCGTTAAAGACCACAAATATTCCAATCAGGATTACCCGCGCAAACACAAAATCGACATCATCATCGTGGTGGACATGCTGCTGACCGGCTTCGATTCTAAATACCTGAATACCCTGTATGTCGATAAAAACCTTAAATACCACGGTTTGATCCAAGCCTTCTCGCGTACCAACCGTGTACTCAACGACAGTAAACCCTGGGGCAACGTGCTGGATTTTCGCGGCCAGGAAAAGGAAGTCGATGCCGCCATCGCCTTGTTCTCCGGCCAATCCATCGACAAAGCAAAAGAAATCTGGCTGGTAGACCCCGCGCCGACGGTGATCAACAAACTGCAAACGGCGGTCGGCAAATTGGCAACGTTTATGAAAGCGCAAGGCCTGGTCTGCGCGCCGGAACAAGTCGCCAACCTGAAAGGCGACACGGCCCGCGCCGAATTCATCAACCACTTTAAAGAAGTGCAGCGCCTGAAAACCCAACTGGATCAATACACCGATCTGGGCGAAGAACAGCAAGCCCAAGTCGAGCAGCTGCTGCCCGAAGACACCTTGCGCGGTTTTAAAGGCGTGTATCTGGACACCGCCCAACGCCTGAAAGCCCAACAAGGCAAAGGCAACGACGGTACCAGCACTGTGGAACAACTGGAATTTGAATTCGTGCTGTTCGCCTCGGCGGTGATCGATTACGACTACATCATGGGCCTGATCGCCAAATTCACCCAAAAAACCAACAAACAAAAAATGACCCGCGAAGAGCTGATCGATTTGATCAGTTCCAGCGCCAATTTGATGGACGAGCGCGACGACATCATTGCTTACATCAACAGTATCCCCGCCGGGCAAAGCCTCAATGAAAACGCCATTCGCGACGGTTACCAAGCCTTCAAAGCGGCCAAGGCCGCCAGCGACTTGGCCGCTATTGCGGACAAACACGGCCTGCAAGCCTCGGCCCTGCAAACCTTTGTCGATACCATCATGAGCCGGATGATTTTCGATGGCGAAAAGCTCAGTGATCTACTGGCGCCGCTGGAACTGGGCTGGAAAGCCCGCACCCAAGCAGAACTGGCCTTGATGGAAGACTTGCTGCCCTTATTACACAAACTGGCCCAAGGCCGCGAAATTTCAGGATTGGCGGCGTATGAATAAACCGGCCACTGCCAACCCCGTGTTCAGCGAAGTGCTGCAACACATCCAGCAAGCGCGGCACAAAATCTTTAGCCAAGCCAACACGGCTCTGATTGACCTGTATTGGCAAATCGGCCTTACCATTAGCCACAAAGTGCAAAGTGAGGCCTGGGGCAAAGGCGTGGTGACCGAACTGGCGCACTATATTGCGCACAACGCCCCAGACATCAAAGGCTTCAGCGACAAAAACCTGTGGCGCATGAAGCAGTTTTACGAAACCTATCAAGCCGATGAAAAACTCTCAGCGCTGGTGAGAGAATTGCCCTGGACACACAACACCATTATCTTTTCCCGCTGCAAAAGCGCCGAAGAACGCACGTACTACCTGACGATTACGCGTAGCGACAGGCTCAGCAAACGCGATTTGGAGCGACAAATAGATGCCGCACAATTCGAGCGCAGCCTGATGAGTGCAAAACTCTCACCACTGGCGAGAGAATTACATCCCAATATCCAGCAAACCTTCAAAGACCAGTACGTGCTGGAGTTTTTGGGGCTACCGGAAACCCACAGCGAAAACGACCTGCAAACAGCCCTGATCCAACACATGAAGGCCTTTATTCTGGAACTGGGCGGCGACTTTATCTTCATGGGCGAACAATTCCGCCTGCAAGTCGGCAATCAGGACTTTTATATCGACCTGCTGTTTTACCACCGCGGCCTGTCGGCGCTGGTCGCCTTTGAACTGAAAATCGGCAAATTTTCGCCGGAACACATGGGCCAACTGAGTTTTTACCTGGAAGCGCTGGATCGCGACGTCAAAAAGCCGCATGAAAACCCCAGCATCGGCGTCCTGCTGTGCCGCGACAAAGACGACGAAGTAGTGGAATACGCGTTATCGCGTAACCTATCGCCGACCTTGATAGCCCAATACCAATTGCAATTGCCGGATAAAAAACTGATACAGGCCAAGCTGCATGAGCTACTGGCGCAAGAGCAGGGGGGCGAGCGATGAGCATACCAAAGAAAAAGGGTTTGGTGCCGGTGTTGCGGTTTCCTGAGTTTCGGGATTCGGGGGAGTGGGAAGTAAAGAAAATTGGAGAAATTTCCAAAGTCTCAGCAGGTGCCACACCAAGTACTGACAACCCTGAATATTGGAACGGTGATATTCCTTGGATGAACTCAGGTGAATTAAATCAAAAAAGGATATATAGCGTTGGGAATCGCATTACATCGTTAGGGTTGAAAGAGTCAAGTACTAAACTCGTTCCACCAGGTTGTATTCTTATAGGACTAGCTGGTCAGGGTAAAACTAGAGGAACCGCAGCAATTAACTACATTGAATTATGTACTAATCAATCCATAGCCTCAATTTTACCAAACAATAGGAAATTCAATAGTGAGTTTTTATTTCATAAAATAGATTATATGTACAACCATCTGCGCTCTTTATCAAAAGGAGAAGGAGGCAGAGGAGGTCTTAATCTACAGATAATAAAATCAGTAGATATACCCTTACCAAATTTAAAAGAACAACAAAAAATCGCTGAGAGCCTGTTTTCCATCGACGAACTGGTCACTGCACAAACCCAAAAAGTCGAAGCCCTCAAAACACACAAAAATGGCCTGATGCAGCAGCTATTCCCCTCCGAAGGCGAAACCGCCCCCAAGCGGCGCTTTCCTGAGTTTCGGGATGCTGGGAATTGGCAAGTAAAGAAAATTGGCCAAGTCCTTATTGTGGACGCACGCCCGATTAAAATGAACAATGAGCAGGACTATTCCTTAGTGACCGTTAAAAGGCGTTACGGTGGCGTTGTTTCGCGCGGCACATTTAAAGGAGGATCAATAAAAGTAAAATCTCAGTTTTTACTTGAAGATAATGATTTTCTTATTTCAAAGAGGCAAATTGTGCACTGTGCTTGCGGGCTTGTTCCAGCAGAATTTGAAGGTTCGATTGTGTCTAATGAATACTCCGTATTAAGGGCTAGAAAAAACAACGATATTTTATTTTTCAATTACTTTGCTCAGCAGCCTAAGGTAAGCCAATCATTTCTGGAATGTAGCATCGGGATTGTTATTGAAAAAATGTTATTCAAGCTAAATGACTGGCTAAAGCAAGAGTTTCTTTTTCCATCGTTTGAGGAACAACAAAAAATCGCCGCCTGCCTGTCTTCCGTCGACGATCTAATCACCGCCCAAACCCAAAAACTCGCCGCCCTCAAAGCCCACAAAAAAGGCTTGATGCAGCAGCTTTTTCCCGTCGTTGATGAAGTGAACGGATGAGCGACAAACCAAAAATCCACAAACTGCCAAACCTGCGCCGCTTAGTGCAAAGGCTACGAGATGACCTGCGTGATAACGCCAACGGCAGTTCCGACTTTGTGTTGATCTACGCCTATAACGGCACCGGTAAAACCCGCCTTTCCATGGAGTTTAAAGAGTCCGGAAAACGCAAACGGGGCATTGTTAGAGATACCTTGTATTTCAATGCCTATACCGAAGACCTGTTCCATTGGGATAACGATTTAAGTAACGATACCGAGCGCGTACTGCAAATCAATTCGGATTCAAAATTCTTTGACGGTTTTAAAGAGTTGGCTCTTGAAGACAAAATTCGTCCTTATTTGAATCGTTATGCCGAGTTTGATTTCAAAGTCGATTATGAAAAATGGACCATTACCTTTTCTAAAGGTGACGCCAACCACATCAAGGTGTCGCGCGGTGAAGAGAATATTTTTATCTGGTGTATTTTTCTGGCAATTTGCGAATTAACCCTCGATGGGTCAGAAGCCTATGACTGGGTGAAATATTTTTACATTGACGACCCAATTTCGTCACTGGACGACAACAACGCCATTGCTGTCGCCAGTGATTTGGCTCGATTACTCAAGCGCGAAACCAAGCGGGTAAAGACGGTGATTTCATCGCATCACAGCCTGTTTTTTAATGTGATGTGTAACGAGCTGAAAAAAACCTCGCACAAAACCTATTTTCTGCATCGCGGTAATGGTTCAGGTACCTACACCCTGCGGGCTACCGATGACACGCCTTTTTTCCACCATGTCGCCATGCTGGCCGAACTACAGAAAGCCTCTGAATCCGGCAAACTGTATACCCATCACTTCAATATGCTGCGTAGCATATTGGAAAAAACCGCCACCTTTTTTGGCTTCAATGATTTTTCTGCCTGTATTCACGGCGTTGACGACGAAGTGTTATTCGCCCGCGCCTTAAATTTGCTCAGCCACGGCAAATACTCGGCTTACGAACCTAAAGAAATGGGCGAAGACACCAAGCAACTTTTTCAAAACATTTTAAGTGCATTTCTTAACCGCTATCGATTTGACTTGCCGGAAATGATCACCGTTACAACGACACAAGCGAATTAACCATGACCGAACAAGAACTAAGCAAACTAGGTAGTACGCTTTGGGGAATAGCCGACGATCTACGCGGTGCGATGAACGCCGACGACTTCCGCGACTATATGCTGTCGTTTCTGTTTTTGCGCTATTTGTCGGACAACTACGAAGCCGCCGCGCAGAAGGAACTGGGGCCGGATTATCCGAATCTGGTGAACGATGATAAGCGCGCGCCACTGTCGGTGTGGTATGCGGAAAATGCTGCTGAGGTGTCGGATTTTGAAAAACAAATGCGCCGCAAAGTGCATTACGTGATTGAGCCGCTGCATCTTTGGAGCAGCATTGCCGAGCTGGCCAGAACCCAAAACGGCGAATTGCTGCACACACTGGAAAAAGGCTTTAAATACATTGAAAACCATAGCTTTGACAGCACTTTTCAAGGCTTGTTCTCGGAGATTAACCTCAATTCCGAAAAGCTCGGCAAAAATTACGCGGATCGCAATGCCAAACTGTGTACCATCATCAGCAAAATCGCCGCAGGTATTGCCGGTTTTACGACTAACAGCGATATTTTGGGCGATGCCTACGAATACCTGATCGGCCAGTTTGCTGCCGGTTCGGGCAAAAAAGCCGGTGAGTTTTATACGCCGCAACAAATTTCGACGATTCTATCCGCTATCGTCACCCTCGACAGCCAGGAACCGGCCACCGGCAAAAAGCTTAAACTCGATAAAGTGCTGGATTTTGCTTGCGGTTCCGGTTCGTTACTTTTGAACGTGCGTAAGCAGCTTGGCTCGCATGGTATCGGCAAGATTTACGGCCAAGAGTCGAATATCACCACCTACAACTTAGCACGAATGAACATGCTGCTGCACGGTGTGAAAGATTCTGAATTCGAAATCCATCACGGCAATTCCTTGCTGAACGATTGGGATATTCTGAACGAAATGAACCCCGCTAAAAAACTGGAGTTTGATGCGGTAGTGGCTAATCCGCCGTTCAGCCTTCGCTGGGAACCCAACGAAACCCTAGGCGAAGACTTCCGTTTTAAAAGCTATGGCCTTGCCCCAAAATCCGCTGCCGACTTTGCCTTTTTGTTGCATGGTTTTCATTTTTTAAGCGATCAAGGCACGATGGCCATCATTTTGCCGCACGGGGTTTTGTTTCGCGGTGGTGCCGAAGAGCGTATACGCACCAAGCTATTAAAGGACGGCCACATCGACACCGTGATTGGCCTGCCAGCCAACCTGTTTTTCTCAACTGGCATCCCGGTATGCATACTGGTTTTGAAGAAGTGCAAGAAGCCGGACGACGTGCTGTTCATCAACGCCAGCGAACACTTTGAAAAAGGCAAACGCCAAAACCGCTTACTGCCTGAGCACATTGACAAGATTGTCGATACCTATCAATTCCGCAAGCCAGAGGAGCGTTATTCGCGCCGGGTAGCGATGGCCGAGATCGAGCAAAATGATTTTAACCTGAATATTTCCCGTTATATCAGTACCGCCAAAGCAGAAGAGCAGATTGACTTGCAGGTGGTCAATGCGGAGTTGGTGGCATTGGAGCAAAAAATTGTCGCTAGTACTGACAGGCATAATGGCTTTCTCAACGAATTGGGCTTGCCGTCCTTGCCGTGCGTTCTAAGAGAGTAACGATCTCAAAACCGCTGCGGAAATACAGAAAACACCAATCGTCAACGTCTTGGGGTCTGAAGTCCAGCGGTACGTTTCTTTAACGCTGGACTCCAACACCTTAATATTAAGACAGTGAATATAAATCATAACCCCCCAGAAATTGACTTTGATCAAATTGAACGTATCACGGATCGCCTTCGAGATTTAGTAAGAAATTACCCAAAGGGTTTAGGTCTTTTTAAAGAGTTTCTGCAAAATGCAGACGACGCCGGCGCATCGAAGTTGCGGATCATCTATGATCACCGCCTGCATAAAGGTGCTTTGGAAAATACAGCAATGGCGGTGGCTTTAACGCCTTCTCTCCT
>Ga0302321_100002560_pt1 | contig 15604 bp, 10 predicted proteins | sample Fen_T0_1_FD_202505 | JGI IMG/M metagenome (GOLD analysis project Ga0302321, IMG submission 202505) | Peat permafrost microbial communities from Stordalen Mire near Abisko, Sweden - Fen_T0_1 | ecosystem: Environmental > Terrestrial > Soil > Wetlands > Permafrost | place: Sweden: Abisko...
CAAGGGCTAGGGTAAGTGGTTGAAGATTTCCCTTGGTAAATCCCCCTTGTATTCACCTCGATGATACATCCAGATCGTTCAATGGAATCAAGGGTTTTTTCTATTTCATCATGATACCAGGAATCGGCCTCTGTGAAAAAATTATTGTTAATATTTTGAATCTTGATTTTATCAAGATGCCCCACAATCGTTGGGGCTGATTGTTCCACCATTTCTCTGGTTAATTCGAAGAAACGAACAATAACGTCTTTGATTTTATTGGAAAATATTTTTTCGAGTCCCTCAAGAAAAAAGGAATGTGGCCCATCAATCTCCCATCCACGACTGTCTTCAAAATGCTCTACAAAATGAATGGAGCCAATGGTGTAATCTAGTTGTTTTGAAAAAATGTGTGGGCCGATAGCTCCAGGGATGTAATCAACCTCTAAGCCTGAGTATATCTCTATTTCTGTCTGCGATGTTTTTAGTGTTACGATTTTGTTAAGATATTCATTCAACTTCTCTCGCTTCATACTCCATAAACAGTCGAATGGCAAAGGGGCATGAGAGGAGAACCCAAGCCATTTAACATTCAATAGTTTAGCTTTATCAACAATCTCCTCCGGTGTTGATTTTCCATCGCAGTAGGTGCTATGTGTATGAAAATTTAACCACATGTTTAAATGTAAGATAAATTTGTATTGATTTGAAAAATGTAGATTGCCGATAAAAATAAATATGTAATGAATAGGATTCTTGTTGCTTTCATACTGTCAGCGATCTCTTTTAATTGCACAAAGTCGGATAAAACCAAATTGCAGTCACTGGCCTCAGCTCCAGCAGGAGATCGATACACAAGAGTAAACAGAGAAGGTGAAACAGTTCTCCCTAATGGTCGATTGATTACTCCACTGGGAAAACAAATTCTTGTTGCTCCCCATCCATTCGGTTTGACGTTAAGTCCTGATGGTAAAACGATTATTACAGCCAATTCTGGTGTAGGACCATTTTCGATTTCTATTATCAAAGATTTTAATTCTTCGGCACCATCTATAACACAAATTCCTGAAACTCTTGATCCCGAAAAAGGTTTGCTAGAGGCCGTATTTATGGGGCTGGCTGTTTCACCCAATGGTAAAAAAGTTTATGTAGCAGGCGGACAGCAAAATCTCATTTACATTTTTGATTTGATTACTAATAAAAAATTAGGCGAGATCAATTGTAACAGGTCATTTGATAAGACGGATTACAGTGATGGCTATATTGGTGACATGGTGCTAAGTCAAGATGGACTGCAATTGTATGCCGTGGACCAAATCGGTTTTAGAATGATGGTGATTGACACCAAGACGAATCAGGTTATCAAGAATGTGAAAACTGGGCGTTACCCGTTTGGGATTGCACTTTCACCTGATGAAAAAACGGTGTACGTGGCTAACGTTGGAATGTTTGAGTATAGCTATATCAAATCGCTCAACAAAAAAAGATTGAAAGAAACAGCAGTCAAATTTCCGGTATCAGCTTATGGTTCGAAGGAGATGAAAGAAGGTCTCAAAAACGACTCGATCGAATTTGAAGGGTTGGGTGATCCAAATGTGCCTGAATCATTTTCGGTATGGGGAATTGATGTAAGCAAAGAAGACCCTGAAGTGATTTCCAAAGTGAAGACAGGTGTATTAGTAGGAGAGATGCTTGAAGGAATTTCTGCTGTTGGCGGATCAAGCCCTAACTCAATGGTGGCTACTGATAATTTTGTTTACGTAAGCAATGGCAACAACGACAATATTTCAATCATTGATGTAAAACAAAATAAAGTAATAGAAAGCATCAACTTAAAACTTGATGATCGGCTTGGTAATCTTAAGGGAGTTATCCCCTTTGGGCTAACACTGTCGCCAGATAAAAAGAGAATGTTCGTAGCTGAGGCGGGTATCAATGCGGTAGGAGTGATTGATGTTGAAAACAAAAAGCTAGTTGGACATATTCCCACAGGTTGGTTTCCTTCTAAGCTTAAAGTAACACCAGATGGAAAACAACTTATCGTTGCTAACGCAAAAGGATTTGGAAGTGGCCCTAATGGTGGAAGTGATTTTATACCGTTAACTGAAAATCCCAGATCAAGCTACATCGGAGTATTAATGCGTGGCACAGTTAGTATCATCGACTTGCCTTCGGATGAGCGACTTCCATCTCTAACAGAAAAAGTAATTACGAATAATTTTTCCTTTGAAAAAGTAATTGAGAATGCTAAAGCCCCCATCCTTACTTATCCTCGCGAAAACGAATCCCCTATTAAATACATTGTTTTTATTTCAAAAGAGAATAGAACTTATGATGAAGTATTTGGTCAGGTGAAAAACTCAAGGGGAGATTCTTTGCTTGCCAGGTTCGGAAAAAGTGTTTCTTTCACCAATGAAAGCAAAAAATCAAAAGTAGATCATGTCAATGTTATGCCTAATCATTTAGCATTGGCCAATCGATTTACTATCTCCGATAATTTTTATGTGGATTCGGACGTTTCAGCGGATGGACATGTGTGGTTGACGAATACGTATCCAAATCAATGGATGGAGACTCACGAAGCAGCTGCCTATGGAGGACAACGAAATTTCAAAGCCGCTTCAAAAGCTCCTGGCAAGTTCGGCATGACTGGCTCGGCTGGAGCAATTTTTCCAGAGAGCTACAACGAAGCAGGTTCGATGTGGGATCACCTATTCAGAAATGGCAAAGAGTTTTACAATTTTGGATTTGGAGTAGAATTTGATCCTGGCAGTTTTGCGGATTCTACTTTCAAATATGGTGGTGTGCGATATTTAGTAAATTATCCATTGCCTGGTCCGTTGTATAGTCGAACGTCAAGAATGTTTCCAACTTTCAACATGGCCATACCGGATCAGTTTCGAGCTGATATTTTTATAAAAGAGATAAGTGAGAAATTCATAAGTCAAAAGAAAGATTTGCCACCCATGCTCACTTTGCAATTGCTTAACGATCACGGAGCAGGAGAGCGAGCTTATGCCGGATATCCTTTCTTTGAAAGTTACATGGCCGATAATGATTTGGCATTGGGCAGAGTAGTAGAATATCTAAGTCATTTGCCACAATGGAAAAGCATGATGATCGTGGTTACTGAAGATGACGCTCAAGGTGGTCGTGATCACGTCGATGCGCATCGTAGTATTTTGATGGTGATGTCACCTTTTGCCAAAAGAAATTTTGTAAGTCATCGTCATACTAGCTTCGGGAGTATTTTCAAAACGTTTTGGAACGTGTTGGGCATCCCTTATCTTAATCAATATGATTTTGGAGCTAGCGACTTAGGTGATTGTTTTACCAGTGAACCAGATTACAAGCCTTACAATGCCGTACCCGTGGATAAACGAGTATTTGATCCTGTCAAGGCGCTATCGCCATTGAATGAAAAATTTGATTGGGAGGCTTTTCGGGAATCACCAGAGATGGATGACCCTGAAGACATGAAGAAGGATGATCGAATGAAAGTAAATCACTGATGATTTATTTTCCGATGAGTACGAAGGGTGCCCAATAATAGGGCGAAGCATATTTCCCATTCTTCATAAGATCGAGTTTGGCGCGTTGCAACGATTCGCTAAAACTTTTGCTTTTATCTTGCAGATGGATTTTATAAAAATCAACCATCAACTCGGCAGTTGATTCATCGGCTACTTTCCAAAATGAGACAATAATATTTTTTGCCCCAGCATAGACTAATGCTCGAGACAAACCTATAACTCCTTCACCCGTCGAAATTTTTCCGAGACCGGTCTCACAAGCGGATAGCACAACTAAATCGGCATTCATGGTGAGGTTGTAAATTTCTCCGCAATACAAACTACCATCTTCGTTCCCTTGACTATTTAAAAAAATTCGTGACAACGCTGGGTCTGTTGCATCTACAACGCCGTGTGTGGCAAAGTGGAGGAAGTTGTAATTACCTACCTCTTTGGATTTCACCGTAGTTTCATTGGCATCTTCATGGATTGAAATTTTTGAATTGGAGGAAAAGAGTTTGGAAATTGCATTCACCTCTTGTTCTGTTCCCGGAAGGTCGTTTAGATTTTGACTTTCATTAAAATTGATAGGCGCACATAAAAATATGTTCTCAGTGCTTGATCCTGTCTCCTTACTTTTTTGAAGCATTAATCCGGCGGCAAACTCATAACTGATAGCATACCGTCTGATCATGAATGAAACACTAGTAAAGTCAGTGCCTTTTATTTTTTTATAAGCCAATGCTTCAAATGGAATGGCTCCCAATCGGCCGGAAGGAATAATAACAATTCTTTTTACAGATGATGGCAAAGAAGGTACTAATAACTTTGACAGCGATTCCGTGCTGCGGTAGGTGTTGAAATCGTTGAAAAGTAAACTATTTGTTAGCCCTTTACAATTGCGATCAAAATTTTCCGGGATAGAGAGATTATTGACCTTGAATTTCTCTTTTGTGATAATAAATTGGTAAAGCTTCTTGTTTTTATTTTCAATGAAATAACTTACTACGGCCTGATCGGATGAAAGGATTTTTTGAACATCGTTAACCTTGGCAGTAGCCGGACGAAACTTTAGGTTATAATATTCGGGATAATCTTTCTCTAATTTTTTGATAAACTGTTCGTAGTCAGTATTAGCACTGAATAACAATCCGCGCAACTTTTGCTCTTCATTAGTACCAGGCTTTTCCGACAACTTCTGTGTTAGAAGTGTGATCGTTGATTTTTTGTTTTTTTCATCTTCAAGAAGTTCGTTGGGAATTCCTGAAAATGATTTTGCCTGGGCATCAGCAATTGATTCCTGAAGGACGGCTGATTTGCTCTTCTCGGCAAAATAAAAAGCGATCTCTCTGTAGGTTCGCGAATGAACGGTCATCTCACTGATAGCAAACGCCATGCGAACTCCATCTTCGTAGACTTCATTGGCCAATGATCCAAGTTCTATTTTGTCACTTTCGTTATCACTGTGATGTCGGATGTTATCGATCAGTGTGTCACACGATTGCAAGCTCTTGAGCGCTAGTAATAAATCTGAAAGTTTCAATGTTTTTCCATAATGCAGACCTTCAAGGGCTTGGGCCTTCAACTGCAAGGAGTAAAGCAATACTTTGCTATTGTAAAAACTGGCAACTGAAGGATTTCTGCTGACATCTTTCTCACTAAAGGATGGGGAATTGGCGCAGATTGCAGATTGAAAATCTGTTAACGCATCTTGAAATTTATTTTCACTCAGTTTGATATTTCCTGTTTGATTGTAAACGGCAGAGATATCGGGATGCTTTTCACCATAGGCCTTTTTGTAAAGGATTAACGCTTTTTGATAATAATCTAAAGCAGCTTTATCATTGTGCATCCGCTTATAGGTCTGCCCCAGGTTGGCCAATGCCAGAGCTTCATTTGGATGCCCATCCGGATAGATTTTTTTCCAGATGGATTGTGCACTTTCAAAATTATTCACGGCATCACCGTACAGCTCTGATTTCAAATACATCAATCCGATGTTCGTCTTGGCGATAGCAATTTTTGGATGATCATTTTGATGAAGCTTCTCATAAACAGATAATGCTTGTTCATAATAGGAGAGGGCTTTGTCAGGATCGGACTGCCCATAAACCAAACCAAGATCGTTGAGTGATGCTGCGGCTTCTTCACTCTCATTTCCGAAAATAGATTGGCGCAGTTGCAGGGCTGCAATTCCTGTTTCTTCTGCCTGATTAAATTTGCCTGTGCTCCAATACAACAAACTTAAATTCGAAAGGCATCTCGCTGCCTCCTTTATTTTTTCCTTGCCGGAAATTTTAAATTCATTACTAGCGAGTTGAAGATTTTCCAAGGCACGATCACTTCGTCCTTTAAGTAGGAAAAGAAACCCCAGGTTACTTTGAGTAATGGCATTTATGAATTGATCGTTGCTTGTTATTCCAGTAAGTATCTTCTCGGCTTCATCAAACTTTCCAATGGCCATTAACACTTCAGCTTCTTTATTGGCTATTGTTGGTGTTGTACTCAGCGATCGAATAAAATTCAATGCGGATGTATAATCAGCAATAGTGATTAGTGAATCAATTTTTCGTTCACTTGCGCTTTGGGAATAAGCGTGCGCAAAAATTATTGACAAGAAGCAGACCAATAACTTTTTCATCAGAAGCGATAGATGTAAGTAAAGGAAGTTACCAGCTCTCGTGTCAGGCCATCCGGGCTGTAGGCACGTTGCACAATTTTATGGCCGACCAATAATTTTATCCCTGAGCGAACATTGAAACTGTACCCTGCAGTTGTTATCCACGACATCGCTAACCCTATTGCTTCGTTGCCCTTAAGGTCATAGGATGTTCGTTCACCCAAGCGAGTTTTTGGATCGGGAGTTATTCGATCTGCTGTTATCCTATAAATAGGAAGAAGTCCGACAGAAAAATTAAATCTTGAAAGCCTAAAGTTACGCTCCACACGGAGCATTACATCTGTGCCACGCCTGAGATATTTTGAGTTTGGATACTTCATTACATAGTTCAACTCGTCAGGATCAGGGTTGGGGTTATTTTTGTCCCAGTCATGCCAATCGAACTGATTGTTATTTTGATTTAGAGGGATCTGAATTCCGGTAGCGATCAACCAGTGCCTGTTGATAAGTGAGATGCCTGAGATAATATCCCACGTGCCAAGACTTGTCTGGTAATACATCGGCAATGCATTTCCGTCGGACGTGAAAAAATCTGAACGATTGGAGGGAATTTTTCCTCCTACTGACCAGTTGAGATCAAATTTATCAGAAGAGTAGACGTTTCGGGTTACGCATAACGACAAATCACTGAGCGATGAAGTATTGGCGAGCCTGCCTTCAACGTACTGAAAAGGAATTTTTATCTGAAAAGTAGTTTTGCGATTGAGACTGAAATTCATGTCGGCCGTTGCAACATATATAATAGGAGTGAGCGTTGTAGTTCCGCGATAGAAGCTGACTTCCATGGAGCGAAGCTTCACCGCTATTTTTTTATTATAAGGCTGATCGGGTTTCATTGCACCCATCGTACAAAAGCCGGCATCACTGCAACCCTGAGCGGAAGCATAAACTGAAATGAGCAGAAAAACGGAAAGGAGTACCCAACTTTTCATGAAATCAAAAATACAAATTACTCCCGATAATTGCGGGAGTAAAGGTTGTCGTAATAAAATCTGGAATTTTGGGAATTACATTCCCAGGGACTGATTCTCGATGGAGGCCAGCTCGATGATTTTCTCGTACTCCGCTGAGTTAAGGTCGTTGAAGAAATAATGAACAGGGTTGACATGGGCTCCGTTAACAAAAACTTCATAATGTAAATGGGGTGCAGTAGATAGACCGGTGTCGCCAACGTAACCGATTAAATCACCTCGCTTAACATGCTGACCTTGCTTTACCGCAAACCCATGCATGTGTGCGTAACGGGTGCGGTAACCGAACCCATGGTCGATCTCTAAAACTTTTCCATAGCCACTGAAATTTACTTCTGCTCTTTCAATCACACCATCGGCAGTTGCATAAATAGGAGTTCCTATCGTTGCGGCAAAGTCAACACCGGTGTGCATTTTAAAAACTTTATAGACCGGATGAATACGCATACCGAATCCAGATGCAAGAGCAATTAACTCTTTATTGGCAACCGGTTGAATAGCTGGAATAGCAGCGAAGAGTTTTTCTTTGTTTTCAGCCAGCGCCACAATATCATCTTGGGATTTAGATTCCACATACACTTTGCGCTTCAGTCTTCCAAGCATTTCCTCAAGCTGAATGATTTCGTCCTCATGGTCGATATTTTTACTGCGGATGTCTTCGAATCGATCGGAACCACCTACACCGCCATGACGAACACCTTCGTCAATGGGTTCAGCACCTAAAACCGCGCGGTAGATATTATCATCGCGATATTCCATGCTGGCCAATTGCTTCTCCAGTTTATGAAACTCTGCTTCCAAATTTTGATAGTAAAACTCCATCTCTTTCACTTCATTCCTAAGGAGGAGTTCTTTGGGTGACTCAAAATAATTACCGCCCAGCAGCAATAAGCCCACGGCCATTGCCATTGTTAGTGAAACAATGCTAAGTATATTTAGGATTACATCACCAGTGGTGGTTTTGATCCGCTCATACTTACACGTTTCTGTGTCGTAGTAATATTTAATTCTCGCCATAGCGTTTTAAAAAGTCTGTTCTAAACTGGTCTGAAAGCCTTAATTACGCTTTCATTGCATTCCAGAAAAGGACCACCAATAAGATCAATGCAATAGGGGATGGCGGGAAAAACCGCATCCAGGCATTGACGGATGGCCTTGGGTTTGCCGGGCAAATTTACAATTAAAGTTTGATTTCGTATGCCTGCCACCTGACGGGAGAGAATTGCTGTGGGAACATATTTTAGACTCTCGGTACGCATTCTTTCGCCAAATCCGGGCAACATCTTGGTGCAAACCGCTTCCGTAGCCTCGGGCGTTACATCCCGAAGGGCAGGGCCGGTGCCTCCGGAAGTAATAATTAGACAACATTTTTTCTGGTCGGCCATTTCCTTCATGGTTTGTTCTATCAGAATCTTTTCGTCAGGGATAATCGCATACTCCTTTTCCCACGCACTCTTTAAATATTCGTTTAAAGTAGAAACGATAGCTTGGCCGGGAATGTCTTCGTAAATTCCTTTGCTAGCGCGATCTGAAACGTTGATAATACCTATGCGAATCATTGTTCGTTAATGGTTATTAGTTAATCGTTAATTGTCTGTCCTTGATTAACTATTAACGGATGAACGAATAACGAATCTTCCCTTCTTAAACACTTGTCTTCCTTTATTAATACCTCTGCGAATTTCTTTTTGCTTTTCTACAGGGAGTGAAATGATTTCTTTGCATTCTTCTGAGCAGCAGTTATTGAATTTTGCTGCACATTCTTCGCATTGAATAAAAAGTAAATGACAGCCATCATTTTTACAATTCGTATGTGTGTCGCAAGGCTTGCCGCATTGGTGACATACGCTGATGATATCTTCAGAGATCCGTTCACCCAGTCGTTCATCAAATACAAAATTCTTTCCGATAAATTTGTTTTCCAGTCCCTGTGTTTTTACTTGTCTTGCATACTCTATAATGCCACCGTCTAACTGAAAAACATTTTTGAACCCAACATGCTTCATCCAGGCGCTGGCCTTCTCACAACGGATACCACCGGTGCAATACATCACAATATTCTTATCCTTTTTGTCGTGCAATAAATCTTCAGCGATTTTTAGTTCTTCGCGGAAAGTATCCGCATCAGGGCAAATCGCATTTTTAAATCTGCCCACTTCACTTTCGTAATGGTTGCGCATGTCAACGATTACGGTATGGGGGTCTTCCGTCAATTGATTAAAATCTTTTGCGTTCAGGTGAATGCCGCTGTCGGTTACATCAAATGAGGCATCGTTGAGTCCATCGGCCACAATCTTTTTTCTGACAAGGATTTTTAATTTAAAAAAGGACTTGCCGTTGTCGTCAATTGCCGTGTTCAATCGGATACCATTTAAAAAATTGATTTGGAAAAGTTGGGATTTAAACTGCTCAACATTTGCATCAGGCACGCTTACCTGTGCGTTAATCCCTTCGTGAGCAACATAAATTCTACCTAAGACTCCTAACTGATCGAAAAGAAGATACAGGTCGTTCCTGAACTTTTGAGGATCTTCAATCTTGTGGTACTTGTAAAAGGAAATAGTAGCTCTCGGCTCGTTGGATTGTTTGAGCTTTTCCTTGAGTTCTTTGCTGTTAATTCGGTTGTAAAGCATTTTGAATGCGTTTCAAAATGCAAAGATAATTAATTCGCTTCTGGCAGCAACTTGCCCTTCAGAAGCTTGTTGTAATCATCGCAGGAAAGGTAGCCGAGTTTGTGGCATGAAGGGCATTCTTTATATACCTCACCAAAATAATTTTTCTTTACCACTACTGCTGAGCCCTTGCAGGTAGGACATACTACTTTGCCTGTAGCACCGCAATCAATATAATAGTCGCCTGACAAAACCTCGGACGCTCGTTTCGCTTCCAGTTCGCGTTCTTTCATCAGTTCCGTTTCTGCTTTTGTAAGCCACTGCATACACTCCTCTGAGTATTGCCCTTGTGTTCCTTTCAACTGAATGTATTTATTTAACCAGTCAACGCTTTGTCTGTACTTGCCAAGGTAAAAAGAGTTTTTGCCAAAGTGGAATGTAAGATCGGAGGGAACACTTCGAATGGATTTAAGAACCGACCTGAACATTGCGTCTGCAGTTTCGTAATGACCCTCATCGGATAGCCGAATTGCTGAATCCATTTTTTGCGTAATTTTTCGAGTGCGCTCCATTTGGCGTTGCAATTCCAACTCTCGGATTTTATCTTTCTCTGATTGTGACTGGGTAAATGCCTGAAAGAATCCTAATACTAAAATCAAGGTAAAAAATCTTTGTAGTGTAATCATTTCTTCTTATCGGTAAAATCTTCTCTTTTCATAGAGAGCCAATCCAAGGCAGCCTGGTGAAAAATATCTTCTTTTGTTTTTTGTGACAAATCCATTTCCTCAATGAACTTTCCTATTTCCAAATCGCCAAGTGGAAAAGGATAGTCCGAGCCAAGCATCACTTTACTTGAGCCCTGCAATTTTAATACATATTCCAACATCATCCCATCGTGTGTTACGCTATCCACCCAAAATTTTCCCAAATATTTTCTTGGGTCGATGGCATTGTCGATGGCCACCAAGTCGGGTCGGCATTCGAATCCGTGCGCAATCCTACCGATCGTAGGTAAAAACGATCCGCCGGCATGCGCAAACATTACCCGCAGCTTTGGAAGTTTCTCAAAAATCCCGCCAAAAATCATGGAGCAAATAGCACGAGAAGTTTCTGCTGGCATCCCCACCAGCCATGGCAACCAATACCGTTGCATTTTTTTTTCGCCCATCATATTCCAAGGGTGAACTAAAACCGCAAGTCCTAATTTTTCACAGGTCTGAAAGATGGGAAAGAAGCGTTCTTCATTGAGATTTTCATCGTTGATGTTCGAGCCGATCTGAATTCCCTTTATTCCAATTTTTTTTAGTCGCGCTAATTCAGCCACAGCCAACTCAGTATCTTGCATCGGTACAGTACCTAGGCCGACGTAGTTTTGCGGATACTTATCTGCGAGCTTAGCGATGTGATCGTTGAGAAATTGTGATAACGAGAGACAATCGAGAGGCTTTGCCCAATATGAAAACATGACCGGGATGGTGCATACTACTTGAACTTGTGTATTAAATTTGGTGTACTCGTCTATTCGCAGTTCAGGGTTCCATGCGTTCTCTTTAATTTCACGAAAGAATTGATTGCCTCGCATCATTTTCGCAAATCCTTTTTTGTGATGCTGCAGATAGATGAAGTCTCCATAACCAAACTTCTCGCTCCAGTTGGGCATTTTCTTGGGTAGGATGTGGGTATGGCTGTCGATTTTGAGCATTCACTTAAATTTCACTGTCACAAATACCGGCAATTTAATCATTGCTTTCTAAAATCTCCCAAGCTTGGGGATAGGTGGTAGAAAAGCTCGAGGTACTTTTGTTTAATTCCTTTCACTATGAAAAAAGTTAACTTGCTTTTTGTGATTACAATATCGGTAAGTAATTTGTCCGCACAATCGACAGTTAAGGCTGATTCACTTTTTTCTATTCAACAGTGGAAGGCTGCCCTTCCTCTTTATGAAACTGCAATCAAATCTGGTGTCAACAATGCCATTACTTGGAACAGGCTTGGTTACTGCTATCATAATGTTGGCCAGATTGATTTGGCTATTAAGAATTATCAGGTCTCGCTTGATAACAAGCCTAGCGCTGCATTGGAACAGGTAGTACAAGCGAGGCTTGCCCGTGCTTACTCGATCAAAAATGAAATTAATAAATCATTTATTACGCTTGAACGGGCTTTGGCTCTTGGATATCCAAATGTGACTGAACTGGAAACGCATGGCGATTTTTCTGATCTACGAAAAGACAAACGATTTGATCATGCTAAAGAACTAGCCAATGAAAATGCTTTTCCCTGCATGAAAAATGCTCAAACACATGAGTTTGATTTTTGGCTTGGTGAGTGGGATGTGTACAATAAGGGAACAACAACATTAGTTGGGAAAAGTAAAATTGAAAGTGCATCAGGTGGATGCATGGTACTTGAAAACTGGACTGCTGTTGGTAATCCGCCACACAATGGAAAGAGCATGAATTTTGTTGATCCAGAATCAGGGAAGTGGATGCAGGTGTGGGTAGGCTCATCCGGAATTAATAATTTGAATATTACGCACTTTTACGATGGTGAATACAAAGATGGCGCGATGCGTTTTGTGTTTGACCGAACGATGCAGGACCAAAAGATTATTGGCCGATTTATTTTTTACAACGAAGGGCCTAATCAAGTTCGGCAGTTCAATGAACAATCTTCTGATGGAGGAAAAACCTGGACAACGAGTTATGACTTGACTTACAAAAGAGCCGGCAAGTGAATTTCTATTTTAGTAGATATTTTAGAATTATAATATCCTGTAATTGATCATCCGGCTTGATGTGATGGTTGTTGTCGTATCCACCCCACTGACTGTTGGCGATATAGTAGAAATCATTTCCATCGATCACTCCCAATGTTGGCTCACCGAATGATGGATGCTTTCGGTCAATAATTTCAAAGCCGGTAATCGCGTTCAGTTCGGTGTTTAGAAAATATCGCATGCAACGCAACGGATTGACCCCATTTTGTATTGCTATCAAAGAATTGTTGTAAAAATAGATCCCATCAATTCCTTTTAACGAAACATCGACTTTTGTGTTTATTTCTATTAGCTCCTTTGTTTTGATAGTAATCCGGTAAACTCCTTTTACATAGTCAGCAATGAAAAGATATTTTTCGTCAGTTGAGAATGCCATTCCCTGGATATTCCAAAACTCCGGAGACGAATAATAAGGCTCGATTTGATTCGTTTTTTCGTTGATGGTATAGATATCATTGTTCTTGCTGTCGCTGATAAATACTTTTTCGCTTTTTGATAAGATGAGGTCACCAAAGACGCAATTGTTTTTGTTTAATAGCATGGAATACTTGTGGAGTAATTTCCCTGAGCTCAATTCAAACTGAAAGACTGATGATCGCGCCGTTGAGTCATAGTTTTCCATTTCTTCCATAGGGGAGGCACAAGCCCACAGTAAATTCTTTTTTGAATCAACCTTGATTCCGAAAATGCTTGTCATCCCTTCAAAAGCAGAAGGACAGAAATCAGATACCTTTCCGTCAGTCGTGAGCTTAATTATTTTTTGTTTATGAATACTTCCGAGGTAAAATATTTTATTAGCAGGGTCGTATTCAATTCCTTCCGCATGCAAACTTCTATCTTTTAAAGTAAAAGCAGTTTTAGAATTAACCACTGCAGTTTGCCATTCTTTCTGAAGCGCTAAAATTTTTTTGAACTCAGGCGTGCCTTTTATCGAATTAAAGTCGGCGATGCCTTCTAATTTAAATTCGCTGTTGATAAGAATTGCTTTTTTTAAATTTTGAATTGCCTCTGACTTTTTTCCTGTCAGTGCTGATGCAATGCCAAGTTGATAAAGAACACCCTGATGATAAGGATGTAGCTTGTTTGCCTCTTTGATCTTTTCATAAAATTGCGGATAGTCCTTCGCCTTATAAGCTGCCATTGCTTCACTGTAATACTGTTGAAGATTTTGAGCTGTACTGGAGAGAGCAACAAATAAGAAAACGCCAATCAAAATAGTTTTCATCTGTTAATATTATTTTTTTATGGTCATATGGAATGCCCATGAATTAACATTCCTTTGGGTCTGTGAAGCGGATGGGCATTTCATGAAATGATGAGTTGAATGTGCAAAATACCTTCAACTCGTTTAAAACCTATCATCCAGTAATAGGTATTTATACACTGCTCTAAGATCGTAATTAATACAAGAGTTTCACACTGAAAGGCCTATAGTCACCAAAGCAACAACTATTTAGGATTGTATCTTTTCAGTAATTTATGTTTCAAAGGGTAGTTACCCAACAATGGGGTATGAAATTTCTGTTTTTTAAAGCCTAACTTTCGGAGCAATGTTGGCCAGGATTTCTTTCGTCTTATTTCTTGTTGCGGCGAATGCTGCCATCGCCCAGAAGTATTCCATGCGCAATTTCACGGCAGTGGATGGCCTGCCGCAATCGCAAGTTTATGGCATGGTCGAAGATGCTAACGGCTACTTATGGATAGGAACAATTGGTGGCGGACTCGCTCGTTTTGATGGCAGGGAATTTAAAGTTTACACAACACTGGATGGATTGCTTAGTAATGAAATAAATTTTCTACGGCTTGATTCCCACCAAAACCTTTGGGCAGTTCATCCGCATGGGATTACAAAATTTGATGGACAAACTTTTAAAAAAATCCCTTCACCGGTAACGAATCAAAAATTCATTTGGAAACTTTTCAATCTGAAGGATACAATTTTTTTTCAGGTTGGTAATCAGGGAGCGATTGGTAAGATTTACAACGATTCAATAATAGCTTGGGACAAACCGGTTCTGCTTGGGAAAAAGGTTTATTTCAGCGTACGCACACCTGCGATGTCTATTTGCTATTATCTCAGTGATAGCAGTTTTCTTTTGTTGCATCCGAACGGCACTCGCAACAGGATTTCATTCAAAGAATATTTTAGCACCGTGCATTCGATGATTAACTTTCAAAAGACCATTTTGTTGGAAACCGATCGAGGGCTTTACCAATTCAATTATAAAACCAATGCTTTTTTGAAGTCTGACTTAGAAATAAAGGATCACATTGTTGCTTACGATTCGATTGCTAAAAACTTTTGGATAGAGAAAGAGGGCGCCTTGTGGAAGCAATCTATTGACGAGAGTGCGCCACAGGAGCAGGTGATATCAGATGTTACTGTCACGCAAATCTTATTTGATCGCGAAGGCAATGCTTGGATTGCTACATCCGGCAATGGGCTATTTCGATATTCCTTACCCGATTTTGAAAAATGCAATTTTGAAAAAATGGGTTCCGTGATGGCCATTGCAAAGGATCGGTCAGGTGCGATGTGGCTTGGGTCAAGAATACTGTTGAAAACCAGAAATGGAAAAACAACAAGATACCGACTCAACAGTAGCAATCGGAACGAAGTCATGGAAGTTAAAGTGAATAAGAAAGGAGAGGTGTGGGTTGCTTCGCTTGGCGGACTTGGTCGATACGACAGCATTAAAGATAATTTCAAATGGTACACCCGAGAACATGGACTATCGAGTCAATATATCAATTGTATTGATTTTGATGAAGGGGGAAACACCTGGTGTGGAACTTCTAATGGAGTTAATTTTTTCGATGAAAAAAAATTTACAAACTATGTGCTTCAGGATGAAGCAAAGAGTGGCAGGTCCGTTAATTCGTTGCGGTATTTTGCAAAATTTGAAACTCTGTTTGCCTCTTGTGAATTGGGCCTAATCTCTATTATAGATGGCAAGGTAAAAAGAACCGAGCTGCCTGAGTTGGCAAGCACACCCGTAATTTCTATGAGCGTGTATAAAGATTCTGTGCTGTTGCTTGGCTCTTCCGGATCTGGCATTTTAGTGTATGAT